>Ga0209509_1002968_pt1 | contig 10714 bp, 2 predicted proteins | sample BioC13SIPDNA_FD_185743 | JGI IMG/M metagenome (GOLD analysis project Ga0209509, IMG submission 185743) | Anaerobic biogas reactor microbial communites from Washington, USA - Biogas_R1_A C13 SIP DNA (SPAdes) (version 2) | ecosystem: Engineered > Bioreactor > Anaerobic > Unclassified | place...
ACCGAGGATTTCGCGGTTGAGGCAGAATTCGGATCGAGCAAGGAATCCTTCACCATCTCGGATGACATTGCTCCCGGGGCGAACGTCACCTACCATATGACGATGAACGTCGTGCCCGGCCACGGCGAGGCTGACGTCAGAATTACCAGTCAAGGCCATGAGAGATGGTATAACGTCACGACAGGCGGAAACATCAGTGTCGGAGACTACTCAATCGGGCTTGGCATCGATGTCAATAACGTTGTTGATGAGATCGATGAGGAGAACAACTACGAGAAGATACAGGTGGAGATCACCCGTCCGGACCTGATCCCCGTCTGGGAGATGGAGCTTGCCAGTGGAGCATCGTCAAGCAACACAACCATCCTTGACACGTCGATTGCCCCCGGCACCTGGAGGGTAACGTTCGGGGCAAAGAACATCGGTAACGTCTTCGCCTTCCCGACCACCCTGTATTACTCGGTAAATGGGGGTGTTCCGCAGGCTTACTCCGTACCGAGACTGGAACCGGGTGAGAACTGGACGAAGACGGTCAACATCGACGTCGGCCGGACACCAACCATATACCGTGTCGAGGTCAACGCCAACCGGACCGAGGAGGCGGAGACGGTCTATACAAACAACGTCTATGAGGATCGCATAGGATCGGGTGCTCCGGTGACAGTCGTCCTTCCGCAGGTCTTCGGCTCGACCGGAGATGACGCTGAGGTAGCGATCTGGATCACAAACATCTCGGGCACGGCGCCGGTCACGGCGTTCCAGATCCCCCTGGTCTACGACCCTACGGTCTGTTACAACTCGACGCCGGTCTCGACGATTCCGGGCGTCACTGTTACGACCTCCTACGGGAGGCTTACGCTCACCGGGAACGACTTGGTAGCGCTTACCAGCGATGCCGAAATTGCGACGTTCAAGATGAAGGCTCGCGCGGACTCCGGCAGGACGTCGATCCTTGACTCGCAGACGAATGCGTACGTAAAGACTGAGAATGGCGCTTTCCTCGAGCTGGAGATCACCCGCGGCGCCTTTGTTCAGGAGAACAAGACTGATGCTGCCGTTACCGTCTTTGCTTCACCGAGCGGGTCTGCCAACCAGAACCAGACGGTATCGGTGACAATCCAGAACCGGAAGTCAAACCCGGTCACAGTCTCCGCCAACCTGACCGTGAATGGCAGTGAGGTATGGGAGATGCAGGACATCAACCTCGCTGGCCGTGCGAGCAGGACGTTCACCGTCGGTACCTGGAAGCCGGCTGATAGAGGCACCTACGCCCTGCAATCGATCATCACCGGGGACGATATTGCGGACGGCAATGTCGCTTCGCGGAACATCGTCATCGACAACTACGAACTGGAGATTAACAGCCAGAACAAAGAGTATTGGAATGCCTGGTATGGCTACAACAACTCCGTCCTGAAGAACGAGTACTTCGTGCTCGGAACCTACTTCACGGCGAACCAGGCGGGCATGGTGAATGCAACCGTTGCCATTACGTATCCTGACGGGACGCCGGTCGACCTGACCGATAACTCCGTATTCGAGTTCTACTACTATTATCCGGCACAATACCCTGTGTACGCGTATGACTCGGAGTGGAACAATGTAGCCTGGTACTACATCCAGCCAAAGCAGCTTGGAACGTTCAACTACAGCATCACACTTGAGGCAAAATATAGGAGCGCTTACGTCAACGGCACCATCAAAGTCAGGGAGCCCTATGTCGACATAAAGGTAATGAACACCACCATGGTCACGAACGAGCCTTCAAAGACCCTGGCGTTCCCGGTCTTCCTCCGGACACCTTCCGAAGGCCAAAACGTGCAGCTCCTCCTCGCGGCCGGTGCTGACGGCAGGACCATTCAGGGACTGACGTCGCTCATCAGCTACCCGCACGGCTGCCCGGAACAGACGATGAGTCCGGCGTTTGTGGCGCTCCGTGTGAAGCAGTACTATGCGCAGCGTGGTGCCCTGACCCCTGAGATCACCCAGACCATCCAGCAGACGATGCAGACCGCGCTCAACCGCATGAACGCACCCGACGGCGACAATGCCCAGCAGCTTGCAGGCCAGCCGTATGGCGACGGTTCTGGTGGATGGGCCTGGGGCAAAAACACATGGTCGACCCCCTCGATGTTCTACACGTTCTACACGAATTACGTGATCACCGAACTCAAGAAGGACATGGATGCCGATCCCGGGTTCTGGAATGTCGATGCGAACATGGATGGGATCGACCTCAACGCGAGCGCGAACTGGCTGATCCAGAAGCAGAAGCCGGAAGGGAACTGGCAGGACTGGGGCTACATCTCCAACGACGTCGAGTGGACCGGGTTCATCTCCGAGAACCTCGCAAGCGAATATCCGTACCTGAACGAGACCATGAAGGGTGCGGTGAATGCATCGCTTGGGGAATCCTGCGCCTGGCTGCTGGCCCACAATTACACGAGTGAAGACACCCAGGCACTCTCGTACGCAATCCTCGGGCTCGATGCGATCCGCGACCACGGCATCGGGGACGCCGGAGTGATCGACGCCAAGATTGGGGAACTGAAACAACAGCTCCTCGGTAAGAGAGTCGTTTCGGGAGTTGAAGTCTACTGGAATGATGAGACCAAGTGGGACACCTATGAGCCGACAGCAAGTGCAGTTCTCGCCCTCCACGAAGCCGGTGTTCATGCAACAGAACTATCGGGCGGCATAAGCCACCTGATCGGCAACCGCGCTGGCCGCTCTTACTCCGGCGGGTGGGGAAGCACCCGCACCAGCGCTGCGGTCATCAACACGCTGACCAATGTCGTGCCGCAGGCGAGTGTGGACTTCACTGTGGACGTCGAGATCCGAAATCCGGCGGGCGTGCAGGTTTGGTCGGGTACTGACATCCGTTTCAACCAGACGAAGTTCAGCGATGGGCACCCGCTGACGGAAGAAGAACTGGACGTACTGTATGGGTTTGGCGCGTTGAACGGCACTGCAACCGTCATCATCAAGAAGACGGATACAGATCTGGACAAAATTGCGAAGTTGAGCGTCTCGATCGACAGTTTCGAACAGGTCCCGGAGAGCCTCGCGATCGCGACCATCCCCGACAGGTACATCGACCCGATTGCCACCGACTTCGACCTGCAGGTCGTTGCCCCGGCTCCGGGTGAGTTGAAAGAAGGAGAGTCCTGGAACGTTGGATTCACCATCAACAACAACTATGCTGACTCTATCGACCAGAGCGTGATGATCATCGAGATCCCGATCAGCAACGCGGTGAACTTCACCGGCAGCGCTCTCGGATCGAATACCGCGTACTACGTCTCCGACAGCGAAACGAAGTACATCTCGCACATGTACAATGCTACCGCGAAGGTGCTCTACATCTATCCTGGCTCTGACGATGAGTCTAAACCGAGCGTTCTTGCAGGCACGTCCAGGACCTTCTTTGTCCCGCTGAAGTTCGGGACCTCGGGCAACACCACGGTCGAAGCGCGGGTCTACCCGATGTACAACGATACGTGGATGGCGCTCGGCACCGGCGGCACCTACGTGAAGGGCTACGGCAACGTCACGCTTGCTGCGGTGAACGAGACTACTAACGCACCGGTTACGGCGGAGTTCTACGTGGACGAGCGACCCCTTGGACTGGGGGAGGTTGCGAACACCACCGAACTTGAGGGCAACCACGCGGTTGCAATCAAGCGTGGCGACGTCTGGATCAACTCCTCAGTGAACGTTGCACCGTCTGAGAGCGTCACCTACACGGCGCACTTTGCGAGCGACACCTCTGTCCCGTACATCGCGCAGGCGGAGGGCACGGCGGGCGAGATCCGGCTCATGGCTCCGGCGATCGAGGATACTACCGACAACACCAGTGCCGAGCACTGGAATGCAGCGAGAAAAGCGATGAAGTCGTTTAACTCGACGATTGCAAGCAGCGGCGGCCGTGCGACCATATCGGTCGAGATCCCGACTCTCACCCGGAACATCGGAACGGTCGAACTGAACGATACGGTTGTGGTTATGGTCCACAATGCGTCTGGGTGGTACACTGTTCCGTCAAGCGGGTACAGCCTCGAGGGCGGCGTGCTAACGTTGTTCAACATCGATACGGCGGATGTCGATGAGGTTTCCCTTGGGTTTGTGGGCAGGATGCTCGGTGATGTTAATAATGATGCATCAGTCGGCCTCCAAGATGTCTTAACAGTTATCCGGTCTATGGCTGAACTCCAGGATCTAACGTATAACGACCAGTTCTACGGAGATATCGATGATAAAGCATCTGTCGATCTCCAGGATGTACTCTCTATAATCCGATATATGGCTGAACTGGTTGACGATAACTACCAGACGGTATGAAAGGTGTAACCGAAATGCGAAAATTTTTTTCCCTCCTCTTCGTGCTTGTGGTGATGGCTTGTCAGGTTAGCGCGAGTGAAGTGTATATTGAAACGGAGGGATCGGATCGGTATATTACATTAAGAGCAGATTCTCCTATTGCAATTTCAGGTTACTTTCTGCAGCTTAACTTCTCATCAAAAATCGACATCAATTTTATAGAACCGAGCCCCCCGTTTAATGGCCTTGCCAATGTGAAGAAGGCCGATGGTTATGCAAAAGTTGTAGCATACAATTCTGAAATGGGCTCTGAAAAGCAGGAGCAAATACGTTTTGCATTGATAGATTATACAGGAACGGATGATATTGAAATCATTGTAATCGAGTTGTACGACGAGAATAATCGTCCTGTAACAGTAACTAACCCGCAATTTCCAGTTAAAACTCCATCAACAACTCCAACGGTACCAGAGTATAGCGCCCCCTCTGGATATATTTCTCCGGGGTCTCCCTCAGGAACCACCGTTCAGACGACAAAGAGTGTAGCTGTTGTCGAGCCTGCTCAATCATCAACATCCACATCGGTATCAGTCTTAACAACCCCGCAACAACAACTACAGGCTCATACCGCCGTGGAAACCCCGGGTCAAATATCTATTGCAACTCCTGTGTCGCCTGCTGGTTCCCCTGATGGGGGTGAGCCCCAGGCCACATCAAAGCAAAATCTCCCACTAGTAGTTCATTTACCATTAATTGGGCTTGTAATAGTGATATTATTGCTCAGAACCAGATGAAAACATATTTAAATTTACAAATCTTTATTAAAATGTATCCGAGAAAAGGAGGAATCGACGCATGTCAAACAGATCAAGGATATGCCTCTTCGTAGGCATGCTATTTGTTCTCGCCCTTTTCTCTGTATCGGGAGCATCTGCCGCGCCACAATTCCGGCTGACAAATGCAACTGCCACAGAGGATGGAGACGCAGTTACTTTCTATCTGGTCTGTAATAACACAGAGCAGCTTGAAGGGTATGCCGTTCGAATAAAGTGGAGTTCTGACGTGATGAATGTCACTGATGCAAAAAATGTCATTAGCGCTGATACTACGGTATTCTCTGCCACCCCAAGGCCCGCTAATGGCGGGCAGATGACACTAATCTGGGCTTACGATGCAGGTGGAGTGACACCCAATCCACCTTCCGACGACACACTTATACGTTTTACTGCGTACCCCAAAAAATTCGATGGATCCAAGGCAACAGTCTTCTTCGATCCCGACTACGGATCTAAAGGCATTTCTGAAACTGATAAAGGAGATGTTTACGCCACCTATGAAAAAATAAATGGTACATTCACGACATTCGACACAGTCGCCCCCACAATCAGCATTACCAACCCTGCCGATGGCTCAACCGTCTCCCAGACGGTGAATGTCGCCGCAACCATCACTGATTTCGGCGGTGTCGACGAGAATACCATTCAGGTCTTCGTCGGTGGGGTCGAGATAACAAACCCGACTATCACTCAAATTGCGAACGGTTTCAGCGTGACTGCCCAGCGGGATAACGTTCCGCTCGGCAGTAATGTGCAGGTCGAGGTTCGTGCAAGTGACGTCGCCGGCAACCCCCCCGCCTCCGCGTCACACTACGTGACGGTTGCCGCGGCGGGTATAACGTTTGCATCACCGGTGAACGGTACGTATACAAACGAAGCCTGGCCGGCCATCCTGGCGAACTTCGTGAAGGTGAACTGCACTGAAATCAAGATGTTTATCAACGATGTCGATGTCACTGCGTTCTGTGACTGGACCGGCGTCGGGCCCGATGGTTCGATCGCACTGAATTATACCTCCTACGGCGCGCTTGCCGATGGCGCGTACCACGTCGTCGTGAACGGGACGAGCACGCTTGTGCCGGGACAGGTGGAGTCCGATGAAGTCTACTTCGTCAAGGATACAGTCGCACCCATCGTCACGATCACCAACATCACCGACAGCGACGGCGACGGGTTCCCGGAGGCAGGTGAATCACTCTGTGTCCACTACACCGCAATCGATGCTAACCTCGGCGACGTGCAGTTCGGCGGTGTATATAACATCTCCCGCCTGAGTTCGGGATGCATCGTTCTCACCATCCCAACAGGCAACAAAGAGATGGCTGCATGTGCAAGCGACCTTGCCGGCAACGTCAACACGAGCGCGCCGGTCCACATCTACAACAACAACCTCGCGTACTTCGACGACCCCTCGCTCGGATCCTTTGCCGGGCTGGACCTGACAAAGACGGCTCTGTACGACGTCTTCTCGACCGCCAGGGCCTTTACCCTGACCGGCCCGAACGCGCAGATGACGGCGCCGACGCTCGGCCGGCTCGATAAGACCCTCACCGGCGGCAGCAACGTCACCATCGACTGCCGCAAGAACGATCCGATCCCCGCAGGCTCCCTGCCGGGCACCGTCGGCATCTACACGACGCCCGCCGGCACCCTTGACTTCGCCGTCAGCGTGCCGAACGTCACCAACGCAACCCTGATGATTGCGAAGGCAAACAGCACGCTCATCGACCAGTTGATCACCAACCCGTCAAGAGATGCGCTAACGCCTGGTATGCTCAAGGATCTTCTCGATTCGAAGAAGATAGTGCTCTACGGCAAAGATGGCTATGCGATCGTCAACGTCGACGCCAATACTTTTGAGAGCGTAGGGACAATCCAGGTGACGCCGAGCAATATGACAAAGACCATCAGCAGCAACTATGTTGACCTGAACGCCGGATTCAACACCAAAACTACGTCGTACGGATCAACGCCGCTCCCGATCAACAAACTCGGCCAGGGAGAGTACGCCCTTCTCGCGGTCTGCATGGACGACGACCGCTTTGCAATCATCGCGGCGACGACCTTCACGGTCACCAAAGAGGCAGGACTCCTCTCGACGAGTGCCGCGACCTACACCATCGGCGAACCCGTGGTTGTGAACTCGGCAAAGTCGGGAGAGGTCCTCTCGGCAGTGGTGCTCAACAGCGCCGCGACCTACACCGGTAACGTGACGCTGGACTTCTCCACGCTCGGGAAAGATACGTTCAAGTCCGCATACCTCCTTGCGAGCGGCAACCAGACTGTTGTGAAGCCCTTCGACCAGGCAAACCTCTGGCTGACGAAAGGCTACGGCAACGCGACCGCAAAGAAGAACGCAAATAGCGTCAACATCCCCACGTTCGATCTGCTCCCCGGCACCTATCGCGTCTACATGTTCCTTGAGGATAAGGGCAACGTGACGTCGTATAACGAGGCTACCATCACCCTCACGACCGTGACTCCGCCCACGCCCGGCCCCACGCCCTACTACCGTGGCGGCGGCGGCGGCAGCGGCAGCACCACCGCCTCCTACACCGGGACCGGTACCCTGCTGACCGGCAGCTCGGGCACCGTCCTCAAGTCCATCATCGTGAACGCCAATGACAACATCGGGAGCGTGCTCGTCCCGATCGGCACGAAGGCGCTCGACGCCGACGGCAAACCGCTCGGCGAGGTCGCCCTCAAGCCTCTCGCCGGCGACGCGGTCCCGGCGGTCCCGTCTGGATCGGTCTTCAAGTTTGCCGGCTACGCCTACGAGGCCAGCCCCGACGGTGCAACCTTCAGCCCGGGCATCACGCTCTCGCTCAGTATCCCCGAGGACGTCTGGAACTCCCTCGACCTCACCAACCAGCAGTGCGTGATGAAGTGGTACAACAAGGAGACCGGCCTCTGGGAGGACGTCCCGACGACCGTCATCCCGGGCACGAGGACCGTCGAGATCCGGGTGACGCACTTCAGCATCTACGCGCTCTTCACCGAGCCGGTGACGACCCCCACCCCGACCGAGACGGCGAGCACGACCCCGACGACGACAACAACGACGCCGTCCGCCGAGCCGCCCGCTGAAGGGCTGCCCATGATGATGATCCTCGCGATCTTTGCGGTGATCGCCATCATCATAGCAGCCGGATACTTCCTCATGATGCGGAAGTAATCCAGCAACCCTTTTTTTGGTCCCGTGGACCCGTAAACGGCACGTGAATGCCCCCCCCGGCGAAGTCCCTGCGACGCCCCGGGAAGGGGTGTTTCGCGGTCGGTCGCCCGGGAGGGAGGGCCGGATGGTTTTTCGGCCGGATTGATCGCGGAACATGACGGCTGCAGGCGAGATCGCCGGAGAAGTTGTACGAGAACGCGCCTCCGATCTGAACCGCGTTTTCACGTTCCGGTGTGGGAAAGTCTAAATCGTAGAGTATCGAGATCATAACCTGGCGGATGCCATAATCCGTTTTGACGGGTATATCTGCGCCTCCTGCCTCGAGCTGCATGAAGAGAGCCGGATCATGGCAACACGCCCGGAAACATGCCCTGCCGGAGCAGAACGGCCCGGGACAAAAAGAGGGGACAATGAGCATAGAAGAAAATTTCGACATACCGCTGATTGCCGCAATGGCGCTCAAAGAAAAACAGATCCAGCAGAATTACCGGCCGATTATTGCGGTTCATAAGTGGTTTGCCAGAAGGCCCGGCACGTTGTTCCGCGGTTTGATCTTATCGGAATTCGGCGGGCGCCCGGTTGCCGATACGTTCTTCCAGGCTAACAGCATCCCCGATCGTACAATCGCCGATCCGTTCATGGGAGGAGGCACCCCGCTCCTTGAAGCAAACCGTGTGGGGTGCAATGTCGTAGGTTTCGACATCAATCCCATGGCCGCCTGGATTGTACGCGAGGAGATAGAGCGCCTCGACCTCCAGGAGTATCGAAGTGAGGCCGAAAGGTTAATAACATCGTTAGAACAGGAGATAGGGGAACTCTACAGGACCGACTGCAATCTCTACGGGGATAGCGACGTCCCGGTAAAGTACTTTCTCTGGGTCAAGACACTTGACTGCGAAGAGTGCGGCGCGTCCATCGATCTGTTCCCCGGGTACGTGATCGCAAAGGATGCGCGTCATCCCCGTAACGTCGTGGTGTGCTCGTGCTGCGGAGAACTCAATGAGATCAGCGATCTGCAGGCGCCGGGTGCATGCAGGTGCTGTGGAGAGAAACTGCTCTCGACCGGCCCTGCAAGGCGTAACCGGTGCGTCTGCCCGGACTGCGGATACCAGAATACCTATCCCCGGCCGGAATCCGGCCCCCCACGTCACCGGTTGTTTGCGATTGAGTATCATAACCCGTACAGGGCGGGTGGGCACGAGGGTCGGTTCTTCAAGAAACCCGATGAAAAAGACCTGGATATGGTGCAGGAAGCCGCGCGGAGGCTACGCTCGATCCGCCCGCGCTACATCCCGGAGCAGAAAATTTTAGCGGGAGATGAGACCGACAGGCTCCATCATTGGGGTTACAACCATTACCGGGAGTTATTCAGCGGGCGGCAACTGCTCGGTCTGGAGTTGAGCTGCCGTCGCATCGCCGGGGTTCCGGATGACCGCATAAGGCGGGCTCTTGCTACAAACCTGTCCGATCTTCTCCGGTACCAGAATCTGCTGTGCCGTTACGACACCACGGCCCTGAAGTCCCTGGATATCTTCTCGGTTCATGGATTTCCCGTCGGATTGATCCAGTGCGAATCGAATCTCCCGGGAATTACGAACGGGCAGGGCATGAACGTGGGTTCGGGCGGATGGCGAAATATCGTCAACAAATACATAACGGCCAAGCAATACTGCGACGCTCCCTTCGAAACCTACCAGAAAGGAAAACGAAAGGTCCGCATACCCATTGTGGGCGAATGGATTGGAGGTAGTCCGGACGCCTGCGGCCGGCGGGAAGTGCATCTGTATTGCGCAAATTCCGCCGGCGTAAAACTGAAGCCCGCAAGCCTGGATGCAGTGTTCACCGATCCCCCGTACTTCGGGAACGTCCAGTATGGCGAGTTGATGGACTTCTGCTACGTCTGGTTGCGGGGCCTTGCCGGAACCGGTACAGAAGGATTTGATAGGGAATCAACCCGCTCTCCGGAAGAGTTAACCGGGAATGAGAGCCAGGGCAGAGACCTGGAGCATTTTGCGGACGGTCTCTCGTCTGTCTACCGCAACATGGCATATGCCCTGAAGCCGGGAGCACCGCTTGCTTTTACGTTTCACCACAACAACGTCGAAACATATTATACTGTCGGCGTTGCGATTCTTGATGCCGGGCTCAGGTGCTTTGCGAGTCTGCCCTGTCCTGCCGAGATGGGAGGATCTATCCATATACACGGCACAAAATCGTCGATCGTCGATACCGTTTTTGTCTGCCGGAGGTATGGGCACACCCGGAGAGGCCAGGACTTCGAAACTTTGGTACAGCTGGCAGGTATCGTACGGGATGAATTAGAGCAATTAAAACGAGCGGGCATGAAACCCACCGAGGGGGATATCCGGTGCATCGTATACGG
>Ga0209509_1002979_pt1 | contig 10675 bp, 8 predicted proteins | sample BioC13SIPDNA_FD_185743 | JGI IMG/M metagenome (GOLD analysis project Ga0209509, IMG submission 185743) | Anaerobic biogas reactor microbial communites from Washington, USA - Biogas_R1_A C13 SIP DNA (SPAdes) (version 2) | ecosystem: Engineered > Bioreactor > Anaerobic > Unclassified | place...
AACACTGACGCGGAACACTCACAGATAAAGTGCTCCAAGACGCTGGCGGGGCAGGCACGTTCGTTCGGTTCGCTTGGGGTGCTGCCGACGAGACGGCCCGAATTTCGTCAAGGTCTTGCATCGCGGCCAAGCGGCCCTGATAATCGGACGCCTACGCCCAGCCGACCAAGACCCGGGCCGCGGTGTGCCCGGGTGCCGGCTCTACGAGTCTTTTTCCCAGATGCATCCCAAAGAGGAGGTCCACCATGAGCGAAACCACGAAGCACATCTCTACTCGCCGTGAATTCCTGGGGCACACCGGGCGGATCGCGGCCGCCACCACGCTGGCCGGCCTGGCCGTCCCGCGCGTCCATGCCGCCGAGAACAACACGCTGCAGGTGGCCCTGATCGGCTGCGGCGGCCGGGGCACCGGCGCAGCGGCCGACGCGCTTTCGGTCAAGCAGGGCCCGACGAAGCTGGTCGCGGCGGCCGATGTCTTCGAGAACCGCGTGCGGAGCAGCGTGGAGGGCCTGAAGAAACGGTTCGCCGACAAGGTCGACGTGCCGCAAGATCGCCAATTCGTCGGCTTCGACGGCTATCAAAAGGCGATGGATTGCCTGAAGCCCGGCGACATCGCGATCTTCGCCTCGCCACTAGCCTTCCGCTGGGTCCACTTTGGTTACGCCGTCCAGAAGGGCCTGCACGTGTTCATGGAGAAGCCGATCACGGCCGACGGTCCGACCTCGCGGCGAATGATCAAGCAGGCCGAAGAGGCGTCGAAGAAGAATCTGAAAGTGGGCGTCGGGTTGATGTCTCGTCACGCCCGGCACCTGCAGGAGTTGCAGCAGCGGATCCAGGACGGCGAACTCGGCGACATCATCGCCATGCGCGGCTATCGGATGGCGGGGCCGATCGGATCGGCGTTCTCGGAAAAGTGGCCCGGCAACCCGAGCGAACTGCTTTGGCAGATTCAGCGCTTCCACAGCTTCATCTGGGCCAGCGGCGGCTGCTTCAGCGACTTCAACATCCACATCATCGATCACCTGTGCTGGATGAAGAATGCTTGGCCGGTCAAGGCCCAGGCGGTCGGCGGGCGCCATTATCGCGGTGCGTGCGTCGACCAGAATTTCGACTCGTACGGGGTTGAATATACCTTTGCCGACGGCGCCAAGCTGTTCATGGACGGGCGCAACATCGCTGGCTGCACCGACATCTACGGCAGCTATGTCCACGGCAGCAAGGGCTTGGCAGTGGCATCCAAACACGGCGATTGCGGAGCGCCCTCGAGCATTCACAAGGGCCAGAACCCGGATCGCGACAGCATGACTTGGCAAGCCGAGGTTCCCGGCGACCAGCGCAATCCGTACGTCAACGAATGGAACGATCTGGTGGACGCGATCCGCGCTGACAAGCCCTACAACGAGGCCGAACGCGGCGTGATGGCCAGCGCGGTGACTTCGCTGGGCCGGAAAGCGGCCCACACCGGGCGGGAGATCACCTTGGAGGCGATGCTCAATTCCGAGGAAGAGTACGCACCGGACTGCGACAAGTGGACGATGGACTCTCCGCCGCCGCTGAAGTCCGACGCCGACGGCAAGTACCCCATCCCGCAACCTGGGATCGTCACGGCGCGCGAGTTCTGAGAACTGGCCAGCCCGCCATCCGCGCGCTCGGCGCGTCTCTCGTGGGGCACGGCGCTCTCTTGCCGAACACGGCAGTGCGGTGTCCCACGGCGGGTTGCGGTTGCCCGGCCGCTGGTGTCGAAGGAGGAACCGGAATGAGTCGCGTCGTGTGCCGTCTGGGGATGGCGTTGGTGAGCTTGCTGCCGGGATCGCTGCTGGCTGCGGAGCCGGCGGTTTGGCGCAGCGGCTGGGCCTCGATGGGAAAGCCGGAAGAGACCATCGCTTGCGCGCGAGAGATCGGCTTTAACGCGCTCATTTTCCACGGGCCGGTCGAACGCATGAAGCAGTGGTCGGCCATGACCAAGGCGAACGGGATCGAAAGCTACTATTGGTTCAGTCCGATCGTTTCCGAAAAGGACGCCGGCTTGGCGGCCCTGGCGCAAGTGATGAGCGCCGCCGACGAGGCGGCTCTGCAGAAGCTGCAAGCGGCCCAGGAGCCGAAGAAGGGCGGTTACCAGTTCGGTGGCGAACCGCTGCCGGCGCGGCGCGAGCCCGATTCACCCGATCACGACGTGCTCCAGGCCCGCCTGCTGTGCTTTCATCGGCCGGAGACGATGGCCTGGTGCCGGAAGAAGATCTCCGAGATGCTGACGGCCTGTCCGGACTTGACGGGCGTGGGGCTGGACTACTTCGGCTACCAGAACTACCGCTGTTGTCTGTGTCCCCGCTCGCTCGAACTCTTCGCCCAATATCGCAGCCGGCATCCGGACCTGTCCCGCGAGCAGGCGCTGGAAGCGTTTTCGCGCGACACGTTGGTCGAGACGATCAACGAAATCGCGCGTTGTGCGCGCAGCGTGCGTCCCGGCGTCAAAGTGACGATCCACGTGTACCCCACGTTCCTTCCCGAGCCCGTGTACGGCTGGCGGCTGGACGTGGACACTTGCTGCGAGACCGTGGCCTGGTTTTTCGAACCGTATTGGAGCGCGGAAAAGATCGCCGACTATACGCGCCGCGTGACGCAACGCGCGGGCAGCCCGTTTCCCGGTTCGCGAGGCGTGCCGTTTTTCGGACTGTACGTCGGGCGTCCCGATGGCGACAAGCCGCCGGAGCAGCTGGCTGCCGAGTTGGCGGTCATCCGCCAACAGGCGGGGTTGTCCGCGCTGAGCGTTTGCAGCTTTAACGAGTTTGTCAAACACGAGGCCCTGCGGCGCGTGATCAAAGAAGCCTTGGCCGCGGACCAGTGACGGGCCTGTCCGGCAGGCCGCTCACCGCCCCCAGATCGCGCGGCACAAAGGACGATCGACGTGGGTCAACGGCCCGGCCGGCCAGCGGGCTGAGTGACGAGATCAAAGATCACCAAGAGGACGAAGAACCGTGCTGACTGGAAAAGAACGGTTGATCAAGGCGTTGCGTTGTGACGCCGTGGACCGCGTGCCGTGGGTTCCGTTTGTGGGCTGCCACGGGGGAGCCCTGCTGGGCGTGACGGCCACCGAGTACCTGCAATCGGAACGGCGATTAGTCGAGGGCGTTGAAGCGGCGATCGGCCGCTATCGACCGGACGGCATCCCCGTGGCCTTCGACCTGCAGATCGAGGCCGAGGTGCTTGGTTGCGAACTCAATTGGTCGGACCAGACGCCGCCTTCCGTGCGGGAGCATCCGTTGTCCAACGGGCGGCCGCTCGAATCGTTGCGAGTGCCCACGCCGGAGAGTGGGCGCGTGAAAACCGTCCTGGCGGCGGCCCGCGAGTTGTGCCGCCGTCATCCGGAGGTCGCTTTCTACGGCCTGGTCACGGGGCCCTTTACCCTGGCGCTGCACCTGCTGGGGACGGAAATCTTCATGCAGATGTTCGACGCGCCGGACTACGTGGGACGCGTCATGGCGTTCTGCCGGGACGTGTGCCGCGCCTTGTCCGGCTATTACCTGGACGCCGGGTGTCCGGTCGTTGCGATGGTCGATCCGATGACCAGCCAGATCGGCCCGGATCAATTCCGCGAGTTCGTTTCGCCCTTTGCCATTCCGGTGTTCGAGCACATCCGCCAGCGCGGCGGCTTGAGTTCCTTCTTTGTCTGCGGCCACGCCCAGCAGAACGTCGAGGCCATGTGCGATTGCCGGCCCGACAACATTTCCGTCGATGAGAACATCCCTCTGCAGTACGTCCGCGATGTCTGCCTGCCGCGCGGGATCAGCTTTGGCGGCAACCTGCAGTTGACCAGCGTGCTGCTGTTGGGCCAACCCTTGGACGCCCAGCGTAACGCCATCGCCTGCCTGGAGATCGGCGGCGAGCGGGGGTTCGTGTTGGCCCCCGGCTGCGACCTGCCGTACGCGACGCCGCCGGAGAATCTCGAAGCCGTCGCACAGGTCGTGCTCGATTCGTACCAGCGCGAGGTCGTCAAGGCCACGGCCACCCGGCAGGCCGACGAAGACCGGCTGGACATGCGCGAATACGGCCAGGCCGACAAGGTCATTGTGGACATCATCACGCTAGACTCCGAAGCCTGTGCCCCGTGCCAGTACATGGTCGATGCGGTGAAGAAGGTCGCGCCGGAGTTCGAGGGGATCGTGGTCTGGCGCGAGCACAAGATCAAGTACCGCGAGTCGTTGGTGTTCATGACCTCGCTGATGGTCCGCAACGTGCCCACGATCTGCATCGACGGCGAGATCCGTTTCGTTTCCCGGATTCCCCCGCGCGACCAGTTGATCGCGGCCATCCAGGACCGGATCAACGAGAAGTTCCGCATGAAGATCGCCCGCCGCAAGGCTTCGCTGTGCGTGCTGGGCGACGGCGGGCCGGAATGCCGGGAGCTGGTGCAGCAGTGCGAGCGGGCGGTGGCCGAACTGGGGGCCGAGGCCCGCGTGCACGTCGTCACGGACGCCGCGACGATCGCCTCGTACGGTGTGGCCCCGGTCCAGACGCCGGCCGTCGTGATCGCCCGCTACGTCCTCAAATCCACTCGCCGCATTCCCGACGTGGCCATCATCAAGGAATGGCTGAAGGACAGTTAGCGAGGCGTGCCTCCGGCTTGCCTGCCCGTTGACCCCAACACGGGCGTGGCCGTCGACCTCCGTGACGTCGGCCAGTTTCCGCGCGTCCGGCCGCACTTGCACGACGGCGGTCAATCCGAAGGAAAGATCGCCGGTTCGCCTTTGATTTCGGCCAGCGCGTTGCAGGCCGCCCGCTGTTCGGCCTCTTTCTTGTTGCGCCCCCAGGCTGCCTGGTAGTGGACGCCGCCGACTACGGCGGAGATCTTGAAGCACTTGCGATGGTCCGGCCCTTTTTCGTCCAGCAGATGGTAGGCGGGCGTGCTGGCGAATTCCCGCTGGGCCAACTGCTGCAGCAGCGACTTGAAATTCGCGCCCAGTTCGCCCGTGGCCGCCAACTCGATCTCCGGTCCCAGCATGGCTTCGATGAAACGGCGGGCCGCCTCGATGCCGCCGTCCAAATGAACGGCGGCGATCAGCGACTCGAAGACGTCGGCCAGCAGGGAAGCCGGGATGGACTGGTTGGCGGACACTCCCTTGCCGACGACCAGGAACTCCTGCAGGCCCAGGGCCTCACTGATCTTGGCGCACGACTCGCGGCTGACCACCGCCGACTTGACCTTCGTCATGTCGCCTTCCAGGTACTGAGGATACCGGAGGAACAGCAATTCGCAAACGATCGCCCCCAGGATGGCGTCCCCCAGGAATTCCAGGCGTTCGTTCGAGGCCAGCCGATGCTCGGCGCCCGAAGCGTGCGTCAGGGCCTCGCGCAGCAGTCTTTTGTCCGCAAACGTGTATCCGATCCGCCGCTCGCACCGCTCCAGCCGACCGGCCTGCTCCTGGCCGGCTTGCGACACTTCGTTGTCCGGGGCGTCGGGAGCGCCTGGGGGGGGGCTGTCGGGAACCGTTTCGGTTGGTGGCAACTCTTCTGTGATCATGGAGCGAAACCGTAGCAATTCACGCCCGTGATGTCAATCCAGGCCGTGTCGGGGAATGTCACACTGGCCCGCCGCCGCCCTGCAGCCGCGGTCGCGGGGCGGATTGGCCAGTCGGGGCAACGCCGCAGCCGGATGCCCTTGCCCAAGGTCCTACGATATACTGCCACCCACTGGAACCTGGTTGATCCACGGCGGCGGCTTGGGATGCCCTTGCCCAAGGTCGTACGACACACTGCCACGCCGGTTTCCCAACGGCATCCGGGTTGTCGCCAGCGTGTTCTGTCTGCGGTTGGTGAGGGGGAGCGACAGGTTCTTCGCGGTTCCTGTCTGGCGAGCGGTTGCGGTGACCGGTCACGCGTGCCACGCTGGTTGATCCACGCCTGATTCCTGCATGGTGTTCCTGGAGCGGGTCAAGCGGCGGAGCGAAGCTGAGCGATGTGCCCAAAGGGCGTGGTACACGAGTTGGGACGGAGGGACGTGATGGGGCAAGCTGATGGCGGACTGGTACTGCTGACCGGCGCGACGGGCTACGTCGGCGGTCGGCTGTTGTCTCTGCTGGAGCAGCGGAACGTCTGCGTCCGGTGTCTTTCGCGCCGGCCCGAAACCCTGCGCGGGCGTCTCTCCGCGACGACGTCCGTCGTCGAGGGCGACGTGCTCGATCCGGCGTCGCTCGCGGCAGCCCTCCAGGGCGTCGCCACGGCGTACTACCTGGTGCATTCGATGGGAGCCGATCGCGACTTTGAGGAAACGGACCGTCTCGCTGCGGCGAACTTCGCCCAGGCGGCCGGCGCTGCCGGCGTCCGGCGGATCATCTACCTGGGCGGTCTTGGCAACCCGGCTGAGAACCTCTCCAAGCATCTGCGCAGTCGGCAGGAGACGGGCGAGGTGTTGCGGAAGCACCACCCCCAGGTCGTCGAGTTCCGAGCGTCGATCGTCATCGGCTCCGGCAGCCTGTCGTTCGAGATGATTCGGGCACTGGTGGAGCGGTTGCCGGTCATGATCTGTCCGCGCTGGGTGCGAGTCATGGCGCAACCGATTGCCGTGGAGGATTTGTTGGCCTACTTGCTGGACGCGATCGATTTGCCTGACGGACCTTCGCAGATCTACGAGATCGGCGGTCCGGATCAGGTGTCCTACGGGCAGATCATGCACGAATACGCGCGGCAGCGGGGTCTGCGTCGGTGGATGATCCCGGTGCCGCTGTTGACGCCCTATCTGTCGAGCCTGTGGCTGGGGCTGGTGACGCCGTTGTACGCCCGCGTCGGGCGCAAGCTGGTTGAGAGTCTCCGGAATCCGACGCTCGTTTCGAACGACCTGGCCCTGCGGGCGTTTTCCGTCCGGCCACGCTCGCTCCGCGAATCGCTGGCCCGTGCTCTGGTGAACGAAGATCGCGAGTTTGCGGAAACTCGCTGGTCGGATGCGCTGTCCGCCAGCGGCCTGCCGCGGACCTGGGGCGGGGTGCGCTTCGGGTCGCGACTGGTCGATTCGCGCACTGCGGCCGTCGAGGTCGCGCCGGACCAGGCCTTCGCCCCGATTCGCCGCATCGGCGGCCGAACCGGCTGGTACTATGGCAATTGGCTGTGGTCGCTGCGGGGGTTTCTGGATCTGTTGTGCGGCGGCGTGGGCGTGCGCCGAGGCCGCCGCGACCCGGAGCGCTTGCGAGTCGGCGATGCGGTGGATTTCTGGCGCGTGGAACGGTACGAGCCGCCGCACCGACTGCGGCTGTCCGCAGAAATGAAACTGCCCGGCCGCGCTTGGCTGGAGTTCGAGGTGACCCCCGACGAAGGCGGCAGCACGATTCGTCAAACGGCGATCTTCGATCCTGTCGGCTTGACCGGCTTGCTGTACTGGTACGGGATCTATCCTTTGCATCAGCTGGTTTTCGCCGGCATGCTCCGCAACATCTCGCGTGCGGCCAAGTCCCCGCAGAGCCCCCGCCAGCCGGGAGACGGGGCGTGATCTCTCAGTAGCGTCACACGGTCGTTTGCGGCGATGCGGCCTGGCCGGCCGGCGTCGAACCGGGCGAGTGCAACCCGACCAGCGCCTGGCCCACCGCCACGGCCGTGTTGAGGTCGGTCGCGTAGCCGTCGGCGCCGAGTTGCCGGGCCAAATCCGGGGCGTCGGCCAAAGCCCGGCCGCCGACCAGGATCTTCACTCCGGCGCCGTGTGGCCCGGACCGCACGGCCCGGATCGTCTCCGCGAGCGTGACCAGTTGTGGGTGCAGTGAAACGGACAGGGCCAGCAGATCCGGCTGATACGACTCGACCGCCTGCACCAGATCCGGGATCGGCATGTCGGGACCGAGTTGGATCACACGCCAACCTGCCATTTCGAAGACGTCGGCGACCATCTGCAGACCCACATCATGCTGATTGCCCGTCACGGCGGCAGCCAGCAAGGTTTTGCCGTTTTGCGCGTGCAGCGCCGCGCGCGAACGCAACTGGGCAAGGACCATCTTCGTCGTGGACGTGGCAAAATGCTCTTCGGCCACGTTGATCTCATCCGCCTGCCACATCCGGCCCACTTCCTGCTGAGCCGGCAGCAGGACCTGCAGATAGAGTTCCGGCAGCGAAGTATCTGGCAAGGCGTCCAGAATCAGGCGGCTGGCTCGGGAGCGGTCGCCTTCCAGCAGCGCCAGCAGATAACTGGCAGCCAATCGGCCGTGCGGAGTGTCTGTTGGGAGAAACCTGGGCAGTGTCGGCGATTCGTGTTCCAGGCCGCGGACCGCTTCCTCGCAGATGCGGACTGCGCCGGCACTTGCCCCCGCCGGCAGTTCCGCCGCGAGCACCTTGGCCAGGCAGGTCACGGCGGACGCCAACGCGCCGGCGGGAAGTCCGCGGGCCGTCAGCAGGCTCTGCATCCAGGCCGCGTACGCCGTAAAGAACTGCGGCCGGCCGGCGGCCAATGCCGCGGCGAGTTCCTCCGCGCAGTTCCGCAAGACGCCGTGCCAGGTGGTAAATGCGTTCGCCGCCAAGGCTTCTCTCCAGTCGGGTTGCGAGTCCAGCAGGTCGCTGGCCGCGTAGCCCGCCAGGCTTCCGGCGGCGTTGCGAATCATGGCTGCGGCAACTGGGTCTGGTTGGTTCATGGTTCACGGATCCGGGATCGAAGAAGATTGGTCAACGTCCAGCATTTCGCGCAGCCGCTTGAGGCCGCGGCGGGCGTGGGTCTTGACGGTTCCGAGCGGCAGGCGGGTGGCCTGGGAAATCTCGTTGTGCGTCAGGCCCTCCACCAGCGACATTTGCAGCACGCGCCGTTCGTCATGACGCAGGCGGCCCATCCCCACGCGAATGCGCTCCGCCTCCTCCTGCAGCTCGAGGGTGTCCACGGCGGGCCGGGCAGCCAGCGCCGGCGCTTCGTCCATCGGCGTCGTCTCCAGCGCTCGACTGCGCCGCCGCTGCCGGTCGATCAGTCGGCGTTTGGCGATCGTGGCGATAAACGCCGCCTCGGAAGCTACCTGAGGATCGTAGCGCGCCGCGTTCCGCCAGATCTCCAAGTGGATCTCCTGGACGGCATCCTCTGCGTCGGCAGGCAACGGCGACAACCGGCGCGCCAGCGACCAGATCAGCGCGCCGTACTGATCGAAGCACTGGTCGATCGCGTGCGGATCGCCCGCCGCGATCTGCTGAAGGATGGAAAGAGCCACGCTGTTGTCCTGCTTGGGCCTGACGCACGCAAGCCAACCTTGGTCGATCGTCAATCTCCCAAGGCGTTGCGCCGACAGCCTACTGGAGCGGGAAAGTCGCGTCAATGACGGGAGGCCGCGCCGCTCCCGGCCGGCCCGCGCGGCGCCGCGGCGGCCGTTCGCCCCGCCGCAGGTACGAACAGAATCCCGAAAAACCGGACCGGACCTCGCCCGCAGTTTCTTGACGCTGGCGGGGGATCGCGGGCATCCGACCGCCACGGCTTTCCACGCCTCGCGGGGTCCCCAGCCGCCGGTTTTACGATAAGATGATTTGGCCCGGTCTTGGTGCCGGGCAAGCGTCCCTGCAATTTTCGCAGCGCAAGGAGAAAGAACGATGCTGACGATCAGTCTTCGCGTGCTTGGTGTTTGCCTGTGGTTTGCATCCGCCGTTGCGGCGGCCGTGGAGGATCCGGCCTTCAAAGCCGGGTTTGCCGAACGGGACATTACGCCGGAGATCGGCATGGAAGCGCCGGGCGGGTACGGGAAAGCGTACCACCGGGCGCTGCACGATCCGTGCAAGGTGCGGGCCGCCGTGTTCGACGACGGTCAAGCGCGGGCGGCCGTCGTGGGGATCGACGCGCTGTTCATCCGGCGGCCGACGGTCCAGGCGATCCGGCAGGAGATTCAGCGGCAGTGCGGGATTGCGCCGGAAGCGGTGATGATCGCGGCGTCCCATTCTCATGCCGCGGGGCCGATGGGATTCTTCTTGCCTGGCGAGTTGGACGGCGCCTCGCCGCTGGTCAAGTCGCTGGTGTACGAGAAGTCGGTGACGGCGAACCCGGAATACCTGGCCCGCGTCCAGCGGGAGATTGTCGCGGCCGTGGTTGCCGCCGACGCGGGCACCCGTCTCGGACACACCCGCACGTCGAGCTGCCGGTCTACCCTATTTCCATGCAACTAGTGCCGCTTCCAGTATCTAACTTCCCCGAGCCAAGCGGGCCGACGCTAGCATTGGCGGCATTTGCGATGCGGTAACTGGGAAGTCAGTAACTGGACGCGGCACTAGTTCACGGTCGCCGGTGCTGGGCCAGGACCGCGCTCGCTCAGCTGCTTTCACGAGGACGCCAATCGTCGGTCGATTTTTCACTTGCTTGTCAGCCAAACGTACGCTTGTGCAGGACGTAAACGAACGTCATCCGGACGACTTCATTGAGGATCGCGGCCGAACTCACAGCCAACATCAGGATGATCGAAGCCGCAGACCAGTACCAGTAGAATACGTGAAAACCAGCGATGACAAAGAAAGTCATGAAAATGAAGTCCGTCGCCGTCGAAATCTCAGATTGACTGTCGTAGAAAATGCCGCCACCCAAATAGAGGTTTAGGATGCTTCGGTCGGTGAACGGCTGTGGCTTGCCTGCTGCTAGACGCCGTCTCGGTTCGTCGAAGTAGTCTACGCTCACACTTGCGCCACCTACGAAAGCGACAAGATGCCACCCGAGTGATATCCAAAACAACGGCCGATTAACGTCCGT
>Ga0209509_1002981_pt1 | contig 10674 bp, 9 predicted proteins | sample BioC13SIPDNA_FD_185743 | JGI IMG/M metagenome (GOLD analysis project Ga0209509, IMG submission 185743) | Anaerobic biogas reactor microbial communites from Washington, USA - Biogas_R1_A C13 SIP DNA (SPAdes) (version 2) | ecosystem: Engineered > Bioreactor > Anaerobic > Unclassified | place...
GGTATCGATGGTAGCCGTGTAGCGATTATCGGTTACGTACGCGGATATCGGTACGACGGGGTGCCGGGGATTCTCAAAGTTAAGATCTATCGTTGTCCCGTCGGGGAGATTCATCGTTCCCCCCGATATCACCAGATCGTCCCCGATATGGTACGCAGTCTCCATCCTGTCGATCCTCACCATCGCCGGTTGCGCTGCCAGGCCGGGCGTGACCAGCAGCAGGGCAACACAGACGCACGCAAGTCCCGGGAGCAGAATTCGCTTCCTCAACCCATCCTCCCCCTGCCCCGTACGGCAGCCCCCTATACGCCGCCGGCACATAATACTTGCCGGCAAGTGGTCATCAACCAGGGAGGTCCCCTCTCCTGGATGGAGAGGATGGCGAAAGTTGCCACTCTGCCTGCTGTCCAGAATGGTGATCCACCTGTAATAGGTTCGTAATTCGTGATCTACAGCATCGAGCACATTTGAGCGGCTGTTTCTGAATGACAGCGAAAAAGGATGAAATTTAATTTATTCCTCAATCCGGAGGAAAAATGCACGAATTTTTCGTGCAGGAAGTGATGATATATCGTACGTCTCCTCATCTTCGTGCTTCTTATCGAAACTGTGAAGATAGAGCTGGCGGCTCCTTTCATCGGTGAAAAATATAAGTCGATATTTACCTATTCGGATACGCCACCCCAGATACTCTCCGAGTCGTCTATTGCTGAGTTCTCTGATGGCCTTATTCTTTCTTGAGACGGGAAATATCGTAAGCAATGAAACCAGATCGGTAAAGAGATTTCTCTTTGTATTGGGATCGTCGAACTGGTCTATATCCCTGATAAGCTTCGGGTTGATCGCCACGCTCCAGGGTGATTCATGTTGCCGAATCTTCTCAATGAGTACCCGTGCTTTATCATGACCGAACAATTTCTCATAATCCTCATCCACCGTCTTGGAAAAGATTTCCAGCCCTTGCCGCATAGCAGCGAGTGCTATCTCGAGTTCACCTGGTTCACGCGGCCAGTTCTCCCCTTTCGGTGGTGATGGGATGCTCCGGAGTATCAGATGATGTGTTTCGAGTACCCAGGAGTCAGGAAGTGCGAGTAACTCTGATGCCGGCATATGCAGAAGCGGATCACAAAGTGCCGCTCCGAATGTCTTGATCTGATCCTCTCCTGGACCAATATTCGCCATCGCATGAAGCACTCGCACTCCCGGTAATGCATAAATCGCTGGCCAATCAATCATCTCATGGTATGCCCGTTGTCCAGTCATGTCCACGACCAGGCGTATTCCGCGCGCTTTGATATAAGCAGAAAGAAGTCTGGTGAGCCTATTGTTTTCTTTCCAGATCGTTTGAATTTCGAGGAGATCCTCAAGAGGCGATTCATAGAGTTGAATCTGTTCCTGGGGGAGGAGCAGGCCATAAAGCCCAGAAATTATCAGAAGATGGTGTGGGGAGCGGTTCAAACTGGTTTTGAGAGCATATACCTTTCCATTGTGACCTAATCCACCGTAGAACCTTCCGATATACCGGTCGATCGCAGGCAGATACTTAGCACGGGCCGTTCCGTTGAAATCTGGCCCTCGGCGGAGGTCTCTGTTCAGGGGATGTTGTGCAAGCAGAGATCCCTTATTCTCGAGGTTACCCTGAAGAGTGAGTTCAAGAGATGATTTCCGTGTCTGATACAGAAGGTTAACTGCCTGAGAGTCTTTGAGCCAAGCTGCGATCGATTGCTCTCGCTTGTACGGCTCGTCGTTAGAGGATGTCGCTTTGTTCAACGAGCAGATCCCCAGAAAGAGGACAGGGCTCGTGGGCTGATACTCAATAGGTGACGGCTCCATCGCGATCAATCAACAATCTGTTTCGTTATATTTAAAGGCGGGGGAATTGACCTCCGCTTATGGTCCTTGATATCAATTCCTTGGCGCAGGGCATCTCGAAACACGTCAGCACCTGTAAATCCGCCCGATATCTCTGCACAACGCAGGCTTCTTTTGAATCCTGGTTCCGCGTCGAACTGGTTCCGGTCCTCGTGGAGTTGGGGATTGACTACGAAACTGTTTCCCCTGACTATACCTATCCTGGCACCCGTTACAAGGCTGATCTTGTCTGCTCCAGTGCAGAGGGCCGAATACTTATGGAGTTGAAGTCATTCGTTTCGGGACAGGACTCTTATAAAAAAGACCAGTATCCTAACCAGATTGAACGACTACGTTCTCTTCTCGCTCAGGATGCTTCCGTCGGGCAGGTTATCGCATTCACTACGTTTCAAGGGTATTCGCCTCGGCAAATCACGATGCTCATTGGGCGCCTATTCGATCCCTCTCAGTGGTCGATGGTGGGGCCTATCCCCGTTGTTGACGAGTATCCATTCTTGCAGTTCCTGATCGCCGGTATCACCAAGGTACTCTGACGATTCTAGTGATGCGCGATATATCGCCTCATGCGGAGGCTGACGTGAAGCACAGCGTCAGCACGGGGAATGAGTATTCCGGGAACGTACATAACCAAAGGGTTTTGGATGTTTTTCGATTATTTTTGCTCTTCCCGGCAGAATCCGATGTCAATGGAAACGGCTTTTCGAAAAATCCTATCTTCTCCGACTCTAGCAATGCAAAAACTTAACCTACAGGAGTGAGCAATCATTCAATTGTCAGGTAGGTACAATGGTTCTGCGATTGGTAAATCCTCAAGTGTTGCTTTTTCTATTAGCTCTTTATTTTGTGGTCATTCCCGTTTCTGCTGTAGAAAAACCTATAGTCACCTCAGTGGTCGTAGAGAATGAGACGTTCATCGACGGCGGCGAGATTCATATTACTGTTTCAGGTACTGCAGATGCCAGAGTGACGCAAGGGTTTTACTCACGATCCAATCCCATGGGCGCTTGGGGATGTGGGTTCCATGAGATCACCCAATCGGGGGCCAACTGGACCGGTCATATACGATATGCTGTATCACCATTGGCCCCTTCCGGAGAGTATAGGTTTTCAAACATCCGTGTCATGGACGAGATAGAACAACAGTCAGATTACTGGCCGGAGGTAGTCATTGTTACGGTAAACAACTCTCAGAGGGTAGGGAAGCCGGTCGTCACCTCTGTCACTGTAAATGATGGTACAATTACTGACGGCGGCGAGATTCACATTACTGTTTCAGGTACTGCAGATGCTAGGGTGGCGCAAGGGTTTTACTCGCGATCCAACCCCATGGGTGCTTGGGGATGTGGGTTTCATGAAATCACCCAATCGGGAACCAACTGGACTGGCCATATCCGATACACCGTGTCGCCACAGGCTCCGTCTGGAGAGTATAGGTTTTCGAACATCCGTGTCATGGACGAGATAGAGCAACGGTCAGATTACTGGCCGGAGGTAGTCACTGTTACGGTAAACAACTCTCAGATGGCAGAGAGGCCGGTCATCAAATCGGTTGTTGTTGAAAATGAGACGATCATCAATGGTGGTGAGATTCACATCACGGTCTCGGGGACCGCAGATGCCAGGGTGGTGCAAGGGTTTTACTCGCGATCTAACCCCATGGGTGCCTGGGGATGTGGGTTTCATGAGATCACCCAATCGGGGGCCAACTGGTCTGGCCATATACGATATGTTGTATCACCATTGGCTCCTTCCGGAGAGTTTAGATTTTCAAACATCCGTATCATGGACGAGATCGGACAACAGTCAAATTACTGGCCAGAAACGATTGTTGTTTACGTTGACAACGACGAGAATGGCGAAGTAACGCCGACGCCAATGCCGACAACAGTTACCCCAACTGCAACACCAACGCCCCCTTCTGGCACCGATAAACCCGTGATCATATCAGCCTCTCTAAATCAAGAAGAATTTGTGAATGGGGGAACTGTGATACTCAATGTGACTGCAAATTCGGCATCTCCTGTAAACTGGTTGAGTTCTGGGCTGGATGGCCCCAAGGGCAACATCTTTGGAGGTGGGCATGGAGCACGCTTCACTGAAATCTCCCCGTACAACTGGAGTTACCAGACAAGTTACATTATCTCCCCGTACGCCCCATCAGGGAACTACATATGGAGCGGGATCCAGGTAGAGAACGAGATTCAAGAAACATCGGACTACTGGCCGGCTATGACGTTTAGTGTTCAGAACTCGTTTGACGATGACATCCCCATGATAGTATCTGCCGAACTAAACCAGTATGAGTTCCACGATGGTGGGACAGTAGTACTCAATGTGACTGCGCGCTCAAAAGCCCCTGTCGATTGGTTGAGTTCCTCACTGAACGGCCCCAAGGGCAACATCTTCGGAGGTGGACATGGAGCACGCTTCACTGAAATCTCCCCGCACAACTGGAGTTACCAGACAAGTTACATCATCTCCCCGTATGCGCCGTCAGGGAACTACACATGGAGCAGAATTCAGGTAGAGAATGAAAATCAGGAAGCTTCACAAACCTGGATTCCAGTAACCTTCCGCGTATATAATCAGTATGATGATGATATTCCTGTAATCACGTCAGCGGAACTTAACCAGTATGACTTCGTTGGCGGCGGGGTCGTAACACTCAGGGTAGTTGCAACTTCTCGCTCCCCCGTGAATTGGTTGAGTTCTCGACTGGATAGCCCCAAGGGCAACATTTTCGGAGGTGGGCATGGCGCACGCTTCACTGAAATCTCCCCGTACAACTGGAGTTATCAGGAAAGTTACACCATCTCCCCGTACGCTCCGTCGGGGAACTACACATGGAGCGGAATTCGGGTGGAGAATGAAAATCAAGAAGCATCGGGTTACTGGCCGGCCCTGACATTTGCAGTCATAAAGGTTGATTTTAACGGAAATGGCATCGTGGACATTGGCGATGTCTCAAAGGTAGCCTACATGGTTGTCGGGAAGGTGGCGGCTGACCCTGCTGCTGACTTCAATGGTAACGGTGCGGTCGATATCGGTGACGCCGCGAAAATTGCCTACTACTTTGTCGGAAAGATCCAGACACTGTGAAGAAATGAAGATGCTTCAGGAAGGCAATTTACAGGGCGGACCTGAACGAGGTAGGAAGGATACTGTATCGCCCCCGGCAATCACAGCACCACGCTCGGCGATAGAAAGCAGGCCATCAGCGATCACGAAGTCCGGTTGCATTAGGGAGTCTTTCACTCCCACCCCGCTCAGACACTGTTCTTCCGGTAATCGTACTCCCCGCTCGCGATCCGCTCCATCACGGTCTCGCCGATGACGTCGAGCCGGCCCCCGGGAAGTATCCCGAGGAGACGCTCGCGCCCCCGGTCGAGGAGAGCAGGTACACCTGCCCCCGCGCAACGCCGAAGAGTCGGGCGACCGGGTCCTGTATGACCCGGACCATCTGGACCTTATCGTAGTTCATGACGACGGTCTCGCGGTCGACGGCGCCGTTCACGAACGTAAAGAGATCTGTGCCGGCGTTAAAAGCGGATCACACAACTCATGACTGTGCCGCTGCAATCTGATGGAGCGAGATTAGAAGTGCATTCGATTTTCATCATATACATTACTTCTCTTTCCGACTTTAAGAACTAAAATTTTCATCTCTCCATTTTGGATATCAAGAAGCACACGATATTTTCCCACACGGCGAATAAAAAGGTGATAACCTTTCATTCTTTTAACATGCCTAAACGGATCTTCTTTAATACTCTCGATATTTTCGATCACACGTCTTGCCTCATCAGGAGAGAGACCACTCAAGCCATCTTCTGCCATCTGAGTCCAGATTACTATGAATGCCATTACAGACCGAGTTTGTGCATTAACTGCTCGGTGGTGTATACTCTTCCGTGCTGAATATCGTCTTTTGCTTTTTCAATGTCTCGTAAGTCCTCTTCGGAGAGACACTCGTCCGGGTGTGATACCCCCGGATATTTTTGTGGACTCATCGTCGTAAATCTCTCTGGACTATATAGGCAGGATTCACCACACGTCAGGGATCGCATCTTGTATGAGACGTGCGACCTATATTTTGACATTAATGCACTCGAAGTAACGCCATAATTTACACGAATGAGGGGCATATGAGAACTAGTTTGCGCTGTTTCGAGGTTATTCAAGAACAATCAATCATCACCTCCCTCCATGCTTTCATGTATCGTTATTTTCCCAAAGAGTGACTCATACTTTCTAAGGTTATCCCCCAGAACCTCATAGAACGCTTTTGCATGCCCTGGGCTCATAACAATCCTTTCAACAATTTTGGCTTTGTTTGTATTTGAATCGTCAGGAGGAATAAGTTGAGCCAACTCTAAGCTGATGGTATAGGAGGAGAACGCAATTCTTACAATATCACTATACTTCCCGGTTTTGCTTTCCTCATCGGGATACTCAAATTTGATTTCTTTTTCCTGCACTGGTACCACATCTCTCTTCCCCATGGCGAATCAACGGATTACTCTAAAACACATTCTAGTTAATTGTGTCGATCTAATTTCTGCGTTCACAAACATCGAGCATCATACCCGCTCACCATCCGAATTTGGCCATTTTGGTCCTAATACTTCTCTTGATACCCTAGACCGTTATGCCGGTTCGTGAACCGTATGTCAATGAGGGCAGTCAGCGCTCAAAAATTCAGCGACTGACAGTACGGGTTTTATCACCTGCATAAAGTGCGGTAAGTTACCGTTTTGCAATTCATGAGTCGCTTTGCAATATCCGGCAGCAATAGGCTGCAAATTTCACAGCATCCCGATAAACTGCGTAAAAAAATTGTCTGTTTGAATAATGACTGGCCCTAAAAGTCGGTCATTATCCTGAACTGGTCGATCTCTTCGGTGCTCAATTCCTCAAGGAACTCTTCGGCCGCGTTCTGGATGTTCTTGCTTGCGGTGATCGCCCGGCCGACGACCAGGATGTCCGCGCCCGCCTTGAGCGCATCCTTCACGACGGCCTGCCGGATGCCGCCCGCCGTTGCAACGAGCATCCGCTCGCCGCCGGCCTTCTTGATCGCCGGTATGTCGCCCCAGGCGTGGGCGGTGTTCTCGACGTCGATGCCCCGGTGGAGCTCCACGACATCCGGCTTCACCTTGAGCTGCTCGACGACGGCGCGGGGATCCTCGACGTTGAGCATATCCACGACCGTGTAGATGCCGGTCTTTTTGGTATCGAGGATCGCCTTCTCGATCGTCGAGAGGGGTGCAAGGCCGGAGATGACGACGGCATCGGCGCCGGCGTCGGCGGTCATCCGGGCCTCGAGGTTGCCGGTGTCGAGCGTTTTTAAGTCCGCGACGATGAACGCGTTCGGCCGGATCTCGCGGATCTCGGATATGATCGAGAGCCCGAACTTCTTGATCAGGGGCGTGCCCGCCTCGATGATCAGGTGGTCGTTCTGGGGCAGCGACTCAAGAACCTTCCGCATGTGGTTTTTGTCCACGAGGTCCATGGCGACCTGAAGATACGGCGGATCCCAGAGGCGCTGGACCTTGAACCCCATGACCGCGTGGGCGGCCCGGTCCTTCTCGTGCAGGAGCGTATCGACGTCGGGGAACCGGTCGAGAGCCCGGCGGAGAGCGAGCTTCATCGCGCCGTAGTTGAACCGGTAGATCTTGTTGTAGTCCTGTGCGGTCGGGTGGACGAAGACGCTTGCCATGATGACGATATCCTCGATATCAAGCCCCTCAAAGACGCCCTCCTCGACCGAGTCGGCGACGGCCTTCGCCACCGCGGCCTGCACGGGCCCGAACATCTGGTTCACCTGGTACTCCTTCTTCAGAGTGACCTTCGGGATGACAAGCGTCGAGGGCTTTGTCGGCAGGTTCGGCCTGATGACCGCAAGGAGCGGTGTGTGGCCCCTCGATAGCTGCGATATCGAGTTCGCGAACGCCTGCCCTACCGCGCCCTCTTTATTTCCCATGACGAGATCGATATGCGCAAGTTCTGCGCCGTCTCCAACCAATGCTTCACCGATGAGATACATGCTCATGCCCTCAGATAGTGCAGAAATATTGGTGAGACAGGTATTAAAGATCATCCGGGCCAATCCGTAGAAATCGCGAGCGATACAGGTTTTTTCAGGGAGAGCCGGTGATCAAGAGGGATTTTGCCCCGGAAGCGGTGCGGTGTCGCGGGCAGACGCTTTGCGCCTGAAAACTCCGGCCGCGATTGCAAGTTTGACCCACCGTCCTCCTGCAGCACACAACGCAGGCGACGACTCACGCCTGGAGAGCGCCGGCACCAGGTCTACCGGGCTTCGATCGCGAGAGAAGATAGCCGGGAACACAAAAGGCTCAACACGATACCCGGCAGTATCCGGGAGAAGTCATGAGAATGTGGGGTCGGTGAGATTTGAACTCACGATCGACGGGTCTCTCCGACATGCATCAGTGCTCCAACGGGTCATCATCTCTCAATCAGGAGACCCATTGTTCATCACGTGCAAAGACCGCTGGAGCCCGTCGCCATTCCGGGCTTGGCCACGACCCCGCTCTCTATACAGTCGACGCCATGCAGTATAAGGATTGCGCTGAGAGAAACCAGTAACGATATAACTGTACCGCATCCCATTTATATAGAATGGTTGAGGGCAGTTACGCGTGTGGGAACTCGCAAAAACCCCTGATCGGCATCACCATCGGCGAGATGCTGAACCGAATTGCAGCGGCGCACCCGGACAGTGAAGCAATCGTCTCCGTCCACCAGGGTATCCGGTGGACGTATGCCGAGTTTCTCGAGCGCGTGAACACCCTTGCGCGCGCCCTCATGGCGCTCGACGTGGAGCGCGGGGACCGTGTCGCCATATGGGCGCTGAACTACGCGGAATGGGTGCTGGTCCAGTTCGCCACCGCAAAGATCGGCGCCATCATGGTGAACATCAACCCGGCCTACCGGACCTACGAGTTCGAGTACGCTATGAAGCAGTCCGAGGTGCAGACGCTCCTCATCCAGGGGCGGTTCAAGACGTCCGACTACGTCGGCATGTTCTATGAATCCTGCCCCGAGGCGTTCGAGGCAAAGCCGGGCCGGATCAACAGCGACAAATTCCCGTTCTTAAAGAACGTCGTCTTCCTCGGCGATATCCCCTACAACGGCATGTACACCTGGGACGACCTCCTTGCCAGGGGCGCGCTCATCAGCCCCGATGAGCTCCGGGAGCGGGAAGAGTCGCTTAATTTCGACGACGCGGTCAACATCCAGTACACCAGCGGGACCACCGGCTTTCCCAAGGGCGTCGTCCTGACCCACCACAACATACTGAACAACGGGTTCATCATCGGCGAGGGGATGAAATTCACCCACGAAGACCGGCTCTGCATCCCGGTGCCCTTTTACCACTGTTTCGGCATGGTCCTCTCCAACATGGCCGCCGTCACCCACGGCTCCGCGATGGTCCTGCCCTCGCCGGTCTTCAGCGCCGAAGCGGTCCTCGCCACGGTACAGGATGAGCGGTGCACGGCGCTCCACGGGGTGCCGACGATGTTCATCGCCGAACTCTCTCACCCGGACTTCTCGAAGTACCGGCTGGACTCGCTCCGCACCGGCATCATGGCCGGGTCGCCCTGCCCGACCGAGGTGATGCGGGAGGTCAACCAGAAGATGAACATGTCCGAGATCGTGATCGTCTACGGGCAGACGGAGACCTCTCCCGGCGTCACGATGACCACGACCGCCGATCCCCTGGAACGCCGCGTCTCCACCGTCGGGAGGCCGTTCCCTCACACCGAGATCAAGATCATCGACCCGCACACAAAGAGGCTCCTCCCCCGCGGGGAGACCGGCGAGATCTGCGCACGGGGATACTGCGTGATGCGGTGCTACTACAACAATCCGAACGCCACCCGTGCGACGATCGACGAGAACGGCTGGAACCATACCGGCGACCTCGGGACGATGGACGAGGAGGACTACGTCAAGATCGTCGGGCGCCTGAAGGATATGGTGATCCGGGGCGGCGAGAACATCTACCCGCGCGAGATCGAGGAGTACCTCCACAATCACCCGTCGGTCGCCGACGTCTACGTGATCGGGGTACCGGACCAGAAGTACGGCGAGGAGTTGATGGCCTGGATCAAGCTGGAGAACGGGGCGAACCTCACCGAAGACGAGGTGAAGGAGTTCTGCCGGGGCCGGATCGCGCACTTCAAGATACCGCGCTACGTCAAGTTCGTCGATGATTTCCCCATGACGGTCTCGGGCAAGATCATGAAGTTCAAGATGCGGGAGGCGGCGATCGCGGAGCTCGGCCTTGAGTGCGCGTCTCAGATCGAGACCGCATAACGCCCTCCCCACCTTTTTTACCGCGCACGACGTGGTGTTCGTATGCATGAGACCTTCGGCATCCCGGAGATCATCGAGGCGATCCAATCGCTCCTCACCGACCCGGGCGTAAACCGCCTGGGCCCGGATGTTCTGGAGCCTGCCTGGGAGAGCCCGCTCCTCGGCGTCTCGCGCGGCGATGACCCGCTGTACGTTGAGTTCCAGGAGACGATCGGGCCGTTTCACTGGACGCCCCTCGAGGCGTTCTGCACCGGGTTCCCGGATGCCGGCGTCACGGCATCCGATATCGCCGTCGTCGTCTGGGCGTTGCCGCAGACCGCCGCAACGCGGCGCGACCACCGTGCATGCACGGCTCTTCCCTCGCGGCGCTGGAGCCTTGCCCGCCACTACGGAGAAGCGGTGAACGACCGCATCCGCGACCATCTCACCCGGACGCTCACCAATGCCGGATACCCGGCCGTC
>Ga0209509_1002997_pt1 | contig 10619 bp, 9 predicted proteins | sample BioC13SIPDNA_FD_185743 | JGI IMG/M metagenome (GOLD analysis project Ga0209509, IMG submission 185743) | Anaerobic biogas reactor microbial communites from Washington, USA - Biogas_R1_A C13 SIP DNA (SPAdes) (version 2) | ecosystem: Engineered > Bioreactor > Anaerobic > Unclassified | place...
TTTTAGTCTGAAAGAATTATTTTTGATATCATAGTATTTTTGATATCATAGTAAATAATAACACTTGACTTTGCTCAAACTATTCCTGATGCTGGATAACTTTAGCGGAATCACCCCGTGCTTTTGGTTTACGAGGGCTTTAGAAAGGGGAAATGAAAGATGGCTAATAACGGAGACTATCGGGAGCCCGATTGGACAAAGAATCGCGGAGACAGGCTTAATGCGCCTGCAATTTTACTTTTTATTATAATCGGAGCTTTGTCAACCTACGCCTATATTATTATGCAGCAAATCTGGCTTACGATAATTTTGGGCGTAACGGCCATACTTGCAGCCTGGTCGCTCAAGGTGGCCCGGGAGTGGGATCGGGTGGTTATCTTAAGGCTGGGTAAATTCCGCAGAATGGCCGGACCGGGACTTTTTTTCATAATTCCTATCATTGATGAAGCTCCCATCTGGATTGATATGCGGATTAGAACCACCTTTTTTGCCGCTGAGAAGACCTTGACCAAGGACAATGTTCCGGTAAATGTGGATGCGGTAATGTTCTGGGTGGTGGATGACCCTATGAAGGCAGCCCTGGAGGTGGAGGAATACCAGAAAGCGGTTTTCTGGGCGGCTCAGACCACCCTGCGGGATATGATTGGAAAGACCGAACTATATGCTATGCTGGCCGGGAGAGAACATATAGATGAAGAGTTAAAAGTTATGATCGATGCTCGTACCCATTCCTGGGGAGTCTCCGTTCGTTCGGTGGAAATTCGGGATGTCATGATTCCGGATGAATTGCAGGATGCCATGTCCCGAGAAGCCCAGGCAGAAAGAGAGCGCCGGGCCCGGGTTATATTGGGAACTGCAGAATTGGAAATAGCCGACAAGTTTGCCCAGGCCGCCACCAGATATCATAACAATCCGGAAGCGTTCAGTTTAAGAGCGATGAATATTCTTTATGAAGGAATAAAGGAAAAGGCTTCCCTGGTTATTGTTCCCAGCAATATGGTAAATTCCTTGAATCCTGGTTCCATTTTGGGTTATGTAAGTAAAATGGAGGATAAGGAAAGTGGCGATTAAAAGAAAGTTGATATTATTAATTATATCAGCTCTTTTACTTGGCGTACTTGGCGTACTTGGCGGCTGCGGCGGGCAAGTAGCTCAATACCCGCAGAGGAGTCCCAACTTGTCGCCTCCTGCTGATAAACAGATGTCAGCTTTAGATGAAGTTATTACCGATCCCAATATAAAAAAAGATACAAACCTGGCGCATAATGAGAATATTCAGGAATTGAAACATATGAAATATGGGGTCAGGCCGGGGGAGGGCAGTGAGCTTTCCTCCCCGGATTCCAAAGAATCTTCCGAGCCGGGGGTAGCTCCGGTACGGAGACCTCGCGCTAGCTATAGAGATGAACCATACTCCCGGGTTAATATTCAATTGCTTACCATAGAGGAGTTAGATGCTGTGATAGCGGAGTTAATCAAGCAAGAATACCTCCAGCAAAAGCCGGCTAATGAAGAAGAGCTCAGTAATGCCTTAAGCCAGTTTCAAAGTGACCACAATCTAACTCCGACAGGCCAGGTAGATGCTGCTACCCTAAAATTAATCATAGAATGATTCAGAGGCTACACCGGCGAAGGCGAAAGCGGGTGGTCTTTTTGCAGTGGAGTCAAAGAGTGGAATCAAAAATAAATTGAGAGACTTGACTTGGGAGGGTGGAATTAATTATTCTTTAGATATCTAAAGGCTTATGTGCCAGTGCTTAAGTGTCCAGCTCTTGTCTTGCCAGGGCGAGAGTTGCGAGTTCAAATCCCATCTTTAAACTTGCTTAATTGTACCTCGGCAACAGCCGGGGTCTTGTGTTTTAAGTTAAATTAGGGTAAATTCTTAAGAGGATTATTCAGGAAACAAAAAACACCAATAATATAGGTCAGGTATAGTATCCGTAAATACAGTAACAAGCCAAGCTAAATTAATGAAAGGGTTAGGAGGAGCATAAATGACCGCAAAATTAGAGAAGATAGAAAACAGCGAGGCCTACATTGAAATAGAGGTTAGTGCCGAGCAGGTTGAGGAAGGCCTACAGTATGCTTATCGCAAAGTGATAAAACAGGTCGCTATTCCTGGTTTTCGTAAAGGAAAAGCACCCAGAGAGCTCTTGGAACTCCAATTTGGCAAGGAAGTGCTTTTCCAGGACGCTCTGGAATATATTGTTCCAGAGGCCTATGAAAAGGCTCTGGAGGAATTAAACATCAAGCCTATTGCCCAGCCGGAATTTGATATCAATGACCCGGAATCAGGCCAACCCTTTAAGTTCAATGCTCGTGTACCGGTCAAGCCGGAAGTCAAGTTAGGGGAAATAGAGGGCATAGAGGTTGAAATACCTGATTTTCAGGTAAAAGAAGAGGATGTTATTCAGAGACTTGAAGATATGCGTCGGCATTATGCTCAAGTAGAAGAAAAAATAGAAGAACCGGCTGCTATGGGAGATAAGTTGAACATTGATTTTGAAGGTTTTATTGATGGTGAAGCATTTGCCGGGGGCAAGGGAGAAGACTACTCTCTGGAGTTGGGTTCCAATACTTTTATTCCTGGTTTTGAAGAACAATTAGTAGGGTTGAAGGCCGGGGAAAGCAAGGATGTGCTGGTTACTTTCCCGGAATCGTATCATGCCGAGGATCTTGCGGGCAAAGAGGCTGTTTTCCAGGTTAGCGTTAAAAGAATTGAAACGACTGAAGCCAGAGAACTTAATGATGAGTTTGCTCAAGAAGTTAGCCAATTTAATACTATTGATGAGTTGTGCCAGGATATTAGGAAAAACCTGGAGGATATGGCGGCAAGCCGCCGTAAAGAGAGTATTAAAACGGAGCTAATGGAAAAGGCCCTGGAAAAATGTGATATTCCTGTCCCCGATGCGGTTATTAATATGCAGGTGGAACGGATGCTGCAAGATTTTGAGCAAAGAATCACCTATCAGGGCTTGACTCTGGAGCAGTATTTCCAATTTACCAACAGTAATCGGGAGGATTTTAGCCAGAAAATATGGCCGGAAGCTGAGAAATCAGTGAAAGGTGATTTTATGCTGGAAAAACTGGCTGAGGAAAAGGGGATGGAGGTCAGTGAAGAAGAACTGAATGAACACATTATGAAACTGGCTAATAACTTTGGAATGGAAGTAGACAAGATAAAGGAAGAACTGGGCGATGCCATCGAGAACATCAGGACAGGATTAAAAATAGATAAAGCGATTGACTTCCTTATAGACAAGGCTGTAGTTAAGGAAGTAGCAGAAATAACTGCAGAGGCAGCTGAATAACTCACAAAGTGACAAGTTTAATTTAGTTTAATTTAGAATTAAAATTCAAGGGGTGATTATTATGTCATATCTAGTACCTATGGTAGTGGAACAAACTAATCGAGGGGAAAGGTCTTACGATATTTATTCGCGTCTGCTTAAAGACCGGATAATATTCCTGGGTAGTGGCATTGACGATACCGTAGCCAATCTGGTAATTGCCCAACTTCTATTCCTGGAAGCGGAAGACCCGGACAAAGACATTTCATTGTATATCAACAGCCCGGGCGGTTCGATAACAGCAGGGATGGCCATATATGACACTCTGCAATATATCCGCCCTGATGTCTCCACCATTTGTGTAGGGTTGGCTGCCAGTATGGGAGCCTTCCTCCTGGCGGCAGGAAAAAAAGGCAAGAGATATGCCCTCCCCAATGCGGAAATCATGATTCACCAACCAGCAGGGGGAACCCAGGGACAAGCAACTGATATCGAAATCCATGCCCGGCGTATAATGAATATGAAAGAATCTTTAAATAAAATATTGGCTGAAAGAACCGGCCAGCCTCTGGAGCGAATCCAAAAGGATACCGATCGCGATTATTTTATGACTGCCCAGGAGGCAAAAGAATATGGTATTATAGATGAAGTAATAAGCCATCCGAAGAAGACCAGCAAGAAATAACTTTTGGCCAAAGAGAGGTGGATTTATGCACAGATACGGGGATGAAAAAGGGCAATTGAAATGTTCATTCTGTGGCAAAACTCAGGACCAGGTTAAGAAACTTGTTGCTGGACCGGGTGTGTATATTTGTGACGAGTGCATAGAGTTGTGTAATGAGATAATTGAAGAAGAATTGGCGGATGACCTGGGTTTTGAACTCGGGGACATTCCTAAACCGCAAGATATTCGTGAGATTCTCGATGATTATGTTATCGGCCAGGATCGGGCCAAGAAATCCCTGGCGGTCGCTGTTTATAATCACTATAAAAGAATAAACTTAGGGATGAAACTGGATGATGTTGAGCTCCAGAAGAGCAATATAATGATGTTGGGACCGACCGGTAGTGGCAAGACCTTGCTGGCCCAGACTTTGGCCCGGATATTAAATGTTCCCTTTGCCATTGCAGATGCCACCTCCCTAACCGAAGCCGGTTATGTGGGCGAAGATGTAGAAAACATCCTCTTAAAGCTTATTCAATCCGCTGATTACGATATTGAAAAAGCAGAAAAGGGAATAATCTACATTGATGAAATCGACAAAATCGCACGTAAGACAGATAATCCCAGTATTACCCGGGATGTCTCGGGTGAGGGGGTACAGCAGGCCCTTTTGAAGATTCTGGAGGGAACTGTAGCCAGTGTTCCCCCGCAGGGAGGGCGGAAACACCCCCATCAGGAGTTTATTCAGATAGACACCAGTAATATTCTCTTTATTTGTGGGGGAGCTTTCGAAGGTATAGATAAGATAATTGAGAATCGGGTCGGACAAAAAGTCATGGGTTTTGGTGCTGATATCAAAAGCCGGGAAGAGAAAAAAATCGGAGAAATCCTGAATATGATTCTTCCCCAGGATTTATTGAAATACGGCCTTATTCCTGAATTCGTAGGAAGAGTGCCCATTATTGTTACCCTGGAGGCATTGGATATGGATGCCTTGATAAGCATTCTAACCGAGCCCAAGAATGCCCTGGTCAAACAGTATAAAAAATTGTTTGAACTGGATGGGGTGGATCTCGAATTTAAGGAAGATGCCCTGCAGGCTATTGCTGATGAAGCCCTGCGCCGGAATACCGGAGCCCGTGGTTTAAGGGCAATAATTGAAGATATTATGTTGGAAGTAATGTATGAGATTCCTTCCCGCCTGGATGTGACCAAAGTGGCCATTACCCGGGATGTCATTGAAAAGAAAGAAAAGCCGCTTCTGGTTACCATGGAAGCGCGGCGAAAAGTTAACTAGCCGGGGAAGGCTCTATGTAAAGGTTTTGCAGTAAAACTAATATTATCTTGTGGAAAAGGTAGCGCGAGCTACCTTTTTTTACTGAGTTTTTTTCTAATCCCAAGCTGGAGCTCAGGGAATAATAGAAAAAGCACAAAGGAAAGGAAAAAACTCATGAATGAATTTTTTGTCCAATATAGCGGTATCCTCTACTTGATACAATTGTTCTTTGCGATAGTGATAGGCTTATATTTTTGGAATCTCTTGAAGAACCAGCAGAGCCATAAAACCGTAATGGTAAAGGAATCAGAAAAAGAGAGTTCCAGGTTAAAACAGATGCGTAACATAAAGCTTAGTGAGCCCTTGTCCAGTTTGACCCGTCCTGCCCAGATGGATGATATTATCGGGCAAAAGGAAGCAGTCTCCATTCTTCGTTCTGCTCTTTGCGGGCCCAATCCGCAACATGTTATTATATTTGGGCCTCCTGGGGTAGGTAAAACTGCGGCGGCACGGCTGGTATTGGAAGAGGCTAAAAAAAACCCCCTGTCTCCCTTTGGAAAAGATGCCAACTTTGTAGAAGTTGATGCCACCATAAGCCGCTTTGACGAAAGAAACATAGCTGATCCATTGATTGGTTCAGTGCACGATCCCATATATCAGGGGGCTGGATCTATGGGCTCAGCCGGCATTCCTCAACCCAAGCCGGGAGCTTGTACCCGAGCCCATGGGGGTATTCTTTTTATAGATGAAATCGGCGAATTACATTCTTTGCAGATGAACAAATTGCTAAAAGTTTTAGAAGATAGAAAAGTTATGTTGGAGAGTGCTTATTACACAGAATACAACCGGACTATCCCGGTATATATTCATGAGATATTTAACCATGGGCTGCCTGCTGATTTTCGCCTGGTAGGTGCTACCACGCGCTCACCGGATGAATTATCGCCTGCTCTGCGTTCACGCTGTCTGGAGATCTTTTTTAATCCCCTTACTAAAGAAGATATAGAACGGATAACCCTTAATGCGGCAAAAAAAATCAATTTTCCCCTGGAGCCTGCAGCTTTGGAGGAAATAAGCCGCTATGCCAATAATGGAAGGGAAGCGGTTAATATGGTTCAACTCTCGGCGGGAATAGCACAGGTGGAAAAACAGAATAAAATAAGCCTGTCTATCGTGGAAAAAGTTTTGAATAATGGCCGCTTTTCACCGCGCCGGGAAATCAAGATTAAGGAAGAAGCAATGGTTGGAGTAGTAAATGGACTGGCTGTCATCGGGGCTAATATGGGCACTTTACTGGAGGTAGAGGCGGCTGCTTTATCTGTGCCCAAAGGCCAGGGAAACTGGACGGTTACCGGAGTGGTAGATGAAGAACAACTGGGAGGACAGGAAAGACAAGTCCGGCGTAAGAGTGCGGCCCGGGGAGCGGTAGAGAATGTTCTTACCGTTTTGAGGTCTATTTATGGTTTGGAAATTGGCGATTACAATATCCATCTTAATTTTCCCGGGGGTATTCCTGTAGATGGACCTTCGGCTGGTATAAGTATGGCCACTGCCATCTATTCAAGTATCACCGGTAAAGTAGTAGATAATCTTTTAGCTATGACCGGGGAAATCTCTGTCTATGGCAAAGTCAAGCCAGTGGGAGGTGTTATAGCTAAAATTGAGGCTGCCCGCAGGGCTGGTGTGCAAAAGGTCATTATCCCGGCAGAAAATTGGCTTAATATTTTTGACGATTTTCCTGATTTAAAGGTAATTCCGGTTCGAGATTTGGATGAGGTCTTTATCTGGGCATTCCTTGAGCAGGAAGTATTTCCCGCTACTACAGATAAACCGCTGCCAACGATTAATGAGCTTGGCCTTGGTGTTTCAACTTGATGATTGGTAGTAGAGCAGCAACTGCCTGGAAATCGATTACAGGCGTTATTGCACTGCATTAACACATATAGTAGAATAGATGTGCCTGGGAGGTGTTTATTTATGCCAACAGAAGAACATCAAACATATAGAGAACTACCTATGCTGCCTCTCCGCGGGGTACTGGTTTTCCCCTATACCGTCATTCATTTGGATGTAGGGCGAAAGAAGTCCATAAATGCCATAGAAGACGCAATGCTGGGTTCCAAGGAGATATTTTTAGCAACGCAGAAGGAAGCTCAAACCGATGAGCCGGATGAAGAAGACATTTATGAAGTAGGTACGGTTGCGGAAATAAGACAGATATTAAAAATGCCGGGTGGAACCATGCGGGTTCTGGTTGAAGGTTTATTCCGAGCGGAAATCAATGCCTATCTTGCCAATGACCCTTATATGAAAGTGCGGGTAGAAGAACTAAGGGATAAAAAAATTAAAAGCCCTGAACTGGAAGCACTTATGAGAAACCTGGTGGGTCAATTTGAACAATATGTAAGGATGAGCAAAAAGATTCCTCCGGAAACTGTGGTTTCAGTAGTAGCTATTGAAGAAGGGGGAAGACTGGCTGATGTAATTGCATCCCATCTTAATCTGAGAATAAACGAAAAACAGCGGATATTGGAATTGAGCGATATTAATAAGCGATTGAATTATCTTTGCGAACTGCTGGCCAAGGAAATGGAAGTTTTGGAATTGGAAAGAAAGATCAATATCCGGGTTCGCAAACAGATGGAAAAGACGCAAAAAGAATATTATTTGCGGGAACAAATTAAGGCTATCCAAAAGGAATTAGGGGAAAAAGACGAGCGCAGCAGTGAAGTTGAAGAATTCAGAGAACGGATCAAGAAAGCTAATATGCCCAAAGATGCTGAAGAAAAGGCTTTTAAGGAATTGGAAAGGCTGGAAAAAATGCCGCCGATGGTGGCTGAAGCCGTAGTGGTGCGCAACTACCTGGATTGGATTTTGTCTTTACCCTGGTCGTTAGAAACCCGGGATCGTTTGGATTTAAAAGCAGCTGAAGCCATACTGGATGAAGATCATTATGGTTTGGAAAAACCGAAAGAAAGAATTCTGGAGTATTTGGCTATTCGTAAACTGGCCAAAAAAATGAAAGGTCCTATTCTCTGTCTGGTTGGTCCTCCCGGCGTAGGGAAGACCTCTCTGGGCAAGTCGGTAGGGCGCTCACTGGGGAGGAAATTTATCCGTATGTCCCTGGGAGGTATCCGGGATGAGGCTGAAATAAGAGGGCATCGCCGGACTTATGTAGGCTCTATGCCAGGCCGTATATTGCAGGGTATGAAAACAGCGGGTTCGAAAAACCCCGTCTTTCTCCTGGATGAAATCGACAAGATGACCATGGACTTTCGTGGAGATCCGGCTTCGGCTCTTCTAGAGGTTTTAGACCCTGAGCAAAACTATATTTTTAGTGACCATTATCTGGAAATTCCCTTTGATTTATCCAAGGTAATGTTCATTACTACGGCCAATTCAGTTTTCAATATCCCTCGTCCTTTACTGGACCGGATGGAAATAATAGAAATAACTGGCTACACCGAGGAAGACAAAGTACACATCGCCACTGATTATCTGGTACCAAAAAAATAAAAGAGCACGGTTTGAAGGAAAGTAATATAACATTTTCCGAGGGAACCCTGCGCAGGATTATTCGCGAATATACCCGAGAGGCCGGAGTCAGAAACCTGGAAAGACAGATTGCGTCTATATGCCGTAAGGTTGCCCGCCAAGTGGTGGAAGATAAAGATACCTTTGTTCATGTCGCCTCTAATAGTTTAAATCGCTTTTTAGGAGCAGGCAGATATCGTTACGGGGTGGCGGAAAGCGAAAACCAGGTAGGGGTAGCAACCGGTTTGGCCTGGACGGAGAGTGGGGGCGACATATTATCTATCGAAGTTGCTCTGCTGAAAGGTAAGGGAAATTTGACCCTGACCGGTAAGCTAGGTGAGGTAATGAAGGAATCAGCCCAGGCAGCTTTAACCTATGTTCGTTCCAAAGCAGATGAACTGGGAATAAATGATGAAATTCGCGATAAATATGATGTACACATCCATATTCCCGAAGGGGCCATCCCCAAGGATGGGCCATCCGCCGGAATAACCCTGGCTACGGCCCTAGCTTCAGCTATGTCTGGCCTACCGGTCCGAAGTGATGTGGCTATGACCGGTGAAATAACCCTGCGGGGCAGAATCCTGCCTATTGGTGGAGTGAAAGAAAAAATCCTGGCGGCCCATAGAGCGGGGATTGCCAAGGTGCTTCTGCCGGTAGAAAACAAAAAGGATCTGGCTGAAATACCGGCCCCGGTTAAAAGGAAAATTAAGCTGGTTCTGGTTAGTCATATGGATGAAGTATTAGAGGAAACCCTGCTCAAGTTGGAAGCTATTCAGCCAGGTGAAGACTTTCCCGGCGTATTGCTAAATCCTGAACTGGTGGGGGAGAACCTGAACCAGGACAGGGTAGAGCCCGAAGCTAATAAAGATCTATGTTAAACGGAGGACGGAAGGCGGAATGGTCGTCAGATGCCGGTAATTAAAAGTCATCGGTCGTCAGGAAACGGAAATTGGAGGACGGAGCAACACATGGGGACAACACAAAAGAACCATCCCCATGTGGGGGACAAAAGGACCGTCCCCTTGCCCCTCAGACAAAGAGGTTCTATGGAGTTAAAAATAAAAAAAGCGGAATTAGAGGGGATTTATGTAGATATTAATCAACTGCCGGTGGGCAATATCCCGGAAATTGCCCTGGCCGGCCGATCTAATGTCGGTAAATCTTCATTGATCAATAAAATATGCAACCGTAAAAACCTGGCCAAGTCCAGTTCAACTCCCGGTAAAACCCGTACTATTAATTATTACTTAATTAACGATCAGTGGTTTATGGTGGATTTACCGGGCTATGGTTATGCCCGGGTTTCCCGGGAAGAAAAAGCTCGCTGGAAGAAAATGGTTGAAGCTTATCTTAGCCAGAGGGAACAGCTTCGGGGTGTAATTCAATTACTGGATATTCGGCATGAACCTGGAGAAAATGATATTTTAATGAAAGACTGGCTTTTACATTTGCAGATACCGGTATTGGTAGTAGCTACCAAAGCCGACAAGCTTTCCCGAGGGGCCAGAATGAAACATATAGCGATAATCCGTAAGACCCTGGATTTACCCGAAATGCCTTTGGTATTTTCCGCTCAGAGCGGAGATGGGGTAGAGGAACTAAAGGCCGCCCTGGCTGAACTTCTATAGTGACCTGCAAAACCCCTTTTGTTGCATAAGGGTTGCATAGATATATAAGCGAGCAATTATATTTAAAATAAAAGAACCTCCCCTTTAGAGGGAGGTTTTTTGACTTATTCGTTCTCTCATATATTGAATCAATTCTTGCTCACTTTTACCAGGCAGAGATTTAGAAAAATCATCCAGCAGTTCATAAAGCCGTTCGCGGCCATTCTCTTCTGCCAGCAACTCCT
>Ga0209509_1003009_pt1 | contig 10591 bp, 6 predicted proteins | sample BioC13SIPDNA_FD_185743 | JGI IMG/M metagenome (GOLD analysis project Ga0209509, IMG submission 185743) | Anaerobic biogas reactor microbial communites from Washington, USA - Biogas_R1_A C13 SIP DNA (SPAdes) (version 2) | ecosystem: Engineered > Bioreactor > Anaerobic > Unclassified | place...
GCCAATGTTCAGCTTCGAGTATATGGAAAAATCAGAATCTTGTAAATCGCCCTTGAAAACCTTTTTTTCCGCAGCTTACCGTGTCCTGACCGTGGCGAACTTGAACTTGTACTGGGTGAACATCTGCTTCGTGGAGACCCCCGTGATCCGGGACTTCATCACCAGAACCTCCCTCCCCAGCTCAGGAGAGTTTTCGATGGGCAACGCTCCCCCCACCTGGCGGATGTAGACAAGGCCGTGGTCGATGACCCGGTGGTCCCTGTCCCGGGTGACGTATTCGCCGTACATCCTCGACCCGGCGCCCCTGACGTTCGCTGCCGCCTGGAGGAAGCCGATGGTCTCCTGCCCCTTCTTCAGCATGTCCGCCGCCTGAAAGGGCCCCCCGAAGGGGCCGGACCCTTCGCTCTCCTTGCCGCCGCTCATCTTGAACACCTTCTCCCGGACGAACTCCGCTGCCTTGTCCAGCCGGTCCCCCAGCTCCTGGATGTCTGTCAGCTTCGCACCCACATCGAAGACTGACGCGGATCCGGCGGGTTTCGACGCGGCGCTGAAGGTGGTCATGGTCCCGGAGGTGTCGTCGTAGACGGACCCCCTCGCACCGCCTTCGCCGGTGATGATCCAGGTGCTCTTCGAGCCGTCGGTGTAGGCCGTGTGCTTGTCAGAGAAGGGAAGGGTCCCCTCGAAGCCGATGAGGGGCAGGTCCCCTGCCTCCTTGAACAGGGGGAGGGCCGTTCGTTCGATCTCCACCGGGTCAACGTCGAAGGCGTACTTCGGCAGGTCTTTCGGGGGCGGGTTCAGCCGGTTGAGACCTTTGCTCAGTTTCGCCAGCTCTTCCTGGTACCGCTGCATGTTCTCCAGGGCTCTCCTGAGGGCGAAGGGGGAGAGAGAGCACAGTATAGGCGAGGACTCGCCCCCGGGAGCTTCGTCCACAGCCCTGGCGAACACGGAATCTCCCGCGTTGGGGACCGGATACCCAGCGGTAGGCCAGATTTCCATCCATTCCACGGCGAACATCTCCCGCCTTCTGTCGGCGATGTTGTACACATTCCCGTCCGTCATGTATTTCATCAGGCCGCCCGCCTTCAGCCAGAACTCCTCCACCATGGTTTTCCGTTCATCATACTTGCGCTTGGGGATCTTCAGGTATTCGACGGTATACCGCCGGGTGATGTCCAGGAGGATTTTCTGGTGGTCGAGACACGCAGAATAGAAGCGGATCCCCTTCCGGTACCACTCCGCAGTCTCCTGGGGAGTTCTCCGCGGCTGATGTGCAAAAGCCATTCCGAGATCTTGCTCCTGCTTCCTGAAGGGAATGCACCGGTTCATGTAGGCCTGAACGTATTCTTCCACCAGGTCGTCCGTGGGGTCCTCCTCCTGGAGTTTCCAGTTGAGTTTCTCCATTTTGAAGCGGTAGTACGATTCCAGCACCAGGTAGGCGTAGTACTGGCGCATGTTCTTCATCACCGGCAGGGCTCCGCGGCTTCCCCGCTTCCAGAAGACGGCATCTTCGAGCCGGGGAAGCTCGGTGTATATCTTCCAGAGCCGCACCCTTCTCCGCTCGGCCTCCTCCAGGAGGAAATCCTCAGAATTCAGGTAGTGGTCGGCGCTCCCGAAAACAGGGAAGGGGTTGATCCGGATCTGGGATCCCGGAGTATCGGCGCCTCCGTTCTCCCGCTCCGGGTCCCCGTACTTCTTCGCGATCTCGTACAGGATCTCCAGCTGCTCCTCCGGCAGAGGGTATTCTTCCTCTATGGTCACGTCGAGATCCCCCACTTCCCTCAGGTAATCGTCGAACAGCCGGATGGACAGGTCGTCGAAACAGTCCCTCGCCGACTTCATGAGCGTCTCGGCGGCGAGAACGCTGTTTCCGTCCCGAAGATGGCAGATGGTAAGCACCTGGAAGGCGGGGCCGAACTCGGGATTCTCCGACAGGGCCTGGGTCGCGTAGTTCCGTGCCGCCCCGAAGTCCTCACGATCGAGGAAGGACATGGCGATATTGGTCAGGATGACGGGGTTCCGGGGCTCCAGGGCGAGAGCGGAAAAGTAGAAAAAGAGCGCATCATCGGGTGAAACCTCCCTGACCATCCCGGCGTAGTTGTTGAGGAGCAGGGGATGGGGGTAGGTGGAGACGGCGAGCCCCGCCGCCCTGATCATGCCCGCGTCGGCGATGTCGTAGAAAGAGGCGACGGCCATGGAGTCCGCCAGGCAGAGGGCCCACCGGGCTTTTTCCTGTTCGTCCCCTGCGTTGTATCCTTCCGCCGCCGGCGGCAGCGGCGCGTCGCCTACAGTCGGACCTCCGACTGGTTTTTCCTCCCGTTTCCCGGCGGCATCGAGACCGGTCTTCATAATGGACCCGGGAGACATGGTGTTCATCTTCTTCGCAAGCTCGAATCCCTTCACGGCTTCCTCGATCTGCTCCGGGCCGAAGCCTGCCTTTTTCATGGTTTCCCGGTATTCTTCGATCTCCCGGAGGTCATCCTCTCCAAGCACAACCTTATCCAGCCCCGAAGAATCGAAGACTTCTTCAGGGATGCTGAGCCGTTCTCCGGCGGGAAGGCCGTTGACATGGCCGATCCGCGCCCCGATTTCCTCCGGAAGGCTCATCCCCCCGCCATCCGCCGAGGCCGGACAAAAGGGTTTCACCCACAACACAGCCGCCAGAACAGCCGACAGGAAAAACATCCGCCCCGTTCTTTCCATGCCGTTCACCGTGTCCTGACCGTGGCGAACTTGAACTTGTACTGGGTGAACTCCTGCTTCGTGGAGACCCCCGTGATCCGGGACTTCATCACCAGAACCTCCCTCCCCAGCTCCGGGGAGTTTTCAATGGGCAGCGCCCCGCCCACCTGGCGGATGTAGACCAGGCCGTGGTCGATCACCCTATGGTCCCTGTCACGGGTGACATATTCTCCGTACATCCTCGAACCGGCGCCCTTGACATTCGCCGCCGCCTGGAGGAAGCCGATGGTCTCCTGCCCCTTCTTCAGCATGTCCGCCGCCTGAAAGGGGCCTCCGAAGGGACCGGACCCTTCGCTTTCCTTCCCGCTCTTGTGCCTGAAGACCTTTTCCCGGACGAATTCTGTGGCCTTGTCCAGCCGGTCCCCCAGATCCTTCACGTCCGTCAGCTTCGCTCCCACATCGAAGACCGACATCGACCCGGCGGGCTTCGACGCGGCGCTGAAGGTGGTCATGGTCCCGGAGGTGTCGTCGTAGACCGAGCCCCTCGCGCCCCCTTCCCCGGTGATGACCCAGGTGCTCTTCGAGCCGTCGGTGTAGGCCGTGTGCTTGTCCGAGAAGGGCAGGGTCCCCTCGAAGCCGATGAGGGGCAGGTCCCCCGCTTCCCTGAACAGAGGGAGGGCCGTCCGTTCGATCTCCACCGGGTCAACGTCGAAGGCGTACTTCGGAAGGATCTTCGGGGGCGGGTTCAGCCGGTTCAGATTCTTGCTCAGTTTCGCGATCTCCTCTTCGCATCGCTCGATGCCGGAGAGAAGACCGTGCAAGGCAACAGGAGAAATGGAACACAGGAAAGGCGACGAAATCGCCAGCCCGGTTTCGTCCGTCTCCCTGATCCTGGAATGCCCCATCATGTTGGGGACGAAAAAGCCCGCTGTGGGCCAGATATCCATCCAGTCCACGGCGAACATCTCCCGCCGCCTGTTCGCGAGATCGTACACATTCCCGTCCGTCATGTATTTCAGCAGCCCCCCCGCCTTCAGCCAGAACTCCTCGACGATGGTTTTCCGTTCGTCATACTTGCTCTTGGGGATTTTCAGGTACTCCAGGGTATACCGGCGTGTGATGTCCAGCAGCATCTTCTGGTGGTCGAGGCACGCCGAGTAGAAGCGGATCCCCTTCCGGCACCATTCCGCCTCCTCTTCCGGGGTTCCCTTCGGCTGCTTCAGAAAAGCCTCGTGGAAATCGTGCTCCTGTTTACGGAAGGACATGCACTGTGTCATATAGGCGTCCACGTATTCCTCCAGGAGGTCGTCCGTGGGGTCCTCCTCCTGGAGTTTCCAGTTGAGCTCCCTCATTTTGAAGTGGTAGAACGATTCCAGCACCAGGTAGGCATAGTACTGGCGCATGTTCTTCATCACGGGCAGGGCTCCCCTGTCCCCCGTTTTCCCGAAGACCGCCTTTTCGAGGTGGCCCAGTTCCATGGACAGTTTCGTGAGTTTTGCCGTTCTCCGCTGGACGTCACCGAGAAAAAATTCCTCGGAATTCAGGTAGTGGTCCGCACTTCCGAAGGCCGGAAAGGGGTTGATCCGAATCTGGGCTCCAGGGGTGTCGGCACCCCCGTTCTCCCGCTCCGGGTCGCCGTACTTCTTCGCGATCTGGTACAGAATCTCCAGCTGTTCCTCCGCCAGGGGATATTTTTCCCCTATGGTCACGTCGAGATTGCCTACCTCCTCCAGGTAATCATCGAAGAGACGCATGGACAGGCTGTCGAAACAGTCCCTGGCCGACTTCATGAGCGTCTCGGCGGCAAGGACGCTGTTTCCGTCCCGAAGATGGCAGATGGTGAGCACCTGGAAGGCCGGGCCGAACTCGGGATTCTCAGACAGGGCCTGGGCCGCATAGTTCCGGGCCGCACCGAAATCGTTCCGGTCAAGGAAGGACATGGCGATGTTGGTCAGGATGACGGGGTTCCGGGGCTCCAGGGCGAGGGCGGAAAAGTAGAAGAAGAGAGCGTCGTCGGGTGCAATCTCCCCGATCATCCCGGCGTAGTTGTTCAGGAGCAGGGGGTGGGGGTAGGCGGAGACGGCAAGCCCTGCCGCCCTGATCATGCCCGCGTCGGCGATGTCGTAGAAGGAGGCCACGGCCATATGGTCCGCCAGGCCGAGGGCCCACCGGGCTTTTTCCCCTTCGTCCGCAGCGTTGTATCCTTCCGCCGCAGGCGGCAGCGGCGCGTCGCCCACGGCACCCATTTCCCTGGTTTCCTTCTTCGAATCCTGCTTCTTCGCGGCGGTCATGCCGGCCTGCATCATGGCCGCCGGGCCAAGGGCGCTCATCTTCTTCGCCCGTTCAATCCCCTTTACAGCCTCCTCGATCTGTTCGGCTCCGAGCCCCGCCTTTTTCATGCCCTCCCGGTATTCATTGATCTCCCGGAGGTCCTCCCCGCTGAGGGAAACCTTGTCGAGCCCCAGGGAAGCGAAAAACTCCTCCCGGGGCGACATTTTCCCACCTCCCGGCACCGCTCCTTTTTCATCCGTTCCCCTTGCGCCAAGCCGCTCTCCGGCGGGAAGGCCGTTGACGTGGCCGATCCGGGACTCTATTTCCTCCATAAGGCCCATGCCTCCGCCGTCCGCGGAAGCCGGTTTCAGCGGCGCTCCCCACAATCCCGCCGCCAGAATCAGGACCGCCGCAAATCTCTTCCCCGCTCTCTCCATGTCCTTCGCCGCCTTTCGTACCGTCTGCCGGTTCCCCCCATTGTCCGGCAGGACTTCATTTTTCGTCCATTATACGGTTATTCGGCCGCCAATGGACTCATCTTTCCGCAGAACAAAGCCCCCGGCTTCCGCCGGGGGCTCTGCGCTGCCTGCTATTGCAAAGTTTTGTCTCTCAGCCATTCTTCGAAAGCGGCGAGGGCACCGTCCATCCGTCTCCTGCATGCCTCTGTCAGGCCTTCGCCAAAATCGAAGGATTCCCCCTCCACGCTGACGAGCAGCGACGGGGGCACTTTTCCCCATATTCTCGCGGCGAGGGCGAGAATCCACTCCGGGCCTACCGAGTGGATGTTGAGTCCCTCGAGGGCGGGGTCGGGAGAAATCTCCCGGATGTCGTATCCGTTTCCGCTCCCGGTACCGGGCACCCGCGCGTCGGCGAAGACCAGAAGGTCATATCCCCCGAACTCTTCCGCCATCTCGGGCAGGAGCTGGTGCTCCAGCCTGACGTCCGCCTCCCCTCCGCGGGAGGCGAAAAGTTCAGCCACGGCCGGGGCGAGAAGATGCCCCACCCCGTCGTCGGTGCGGAAGGGGTTGCCGTAGCCGCAGACGAGGACCTTCACTCCTTGGTGACCGTCCTCACCACGTCGCCGAGGCTGTTCCGCACCTCGAGCTTCAGGGGCATCTTTCCGACGGCGTGGGTGGAGCAGGAAAGGCACGGGTCATAGCAGCGGATCACGTGCTCCATGCGGTTCAGTGCCCCCTCCTTCACGTCGGGGCCGGTGATGTAGTCCCTGGCCACCTGTTCCACGCCCCGGTTCATGGCGTAGTTGTTGTGCCCCGTGGCCACAATGAGATTCGCCCGCTCGATGGCACCCTTGCCGTCCACCTCGTAGTGGTGTATGAGGGTTCCCCTGGGGGCCTCCACCACGCCGACACCCTCGCGGTTCGTGACGTTCCCTGTGATCCTGAGGTCGCTGCCGAGGACGTCCGGGTCGTGCAGGAGCTCCTCGAGCCGCTCCATGGCGTAGAGGATCTCGATGAGCCTGGCGTAGTGGTAGTAGAGGGTGTAGTGGACCATGCCGTCACCGGTGGACTTCCTGAAGGCAGCCAGCTCCGCCGATGCCTCCGGGGTGGATATGTCGTCGCAGGCGTTGATCCGTCCCAGGGGCCCCACGCGGTAGGATCCGTGGGGGAAGCCCAGGGGCCGGTAGAAGGGGAACTTCAGGTAGCTCCACTCCTCCACGTGCTCCCCGATGTGGGCGCAGTACTCGCTGTCGTCGAACTCGTCGGTGATCCGTCCCCTGGGGCTCTTAAGACGGATGCGCCCGTCGTAAAGCTCCAGGTTCCCGTCCTTCACGAGGCCCAGGTAGGACGTCTCGAGGGTGGCGAACCGGGCGGCCAGTTCCGCGTTCTCCGCCAGGTAGTTCTTCACCAGGTCGAGGGCCTTCCGGAGGTCGTCCTTGAGCTTCGGCAGGGCGGCGATCATGCCATCCTTCTCCTCCGCCCGGAGGCTGCGGTTCACCCCTCCGGGAATGCTGTGCCACGGGTGGACCTTCTTGCCGCCAAGAGTCTTGATGATCTCCTGGCCGTACTTCCTCATGCCGATGCCGGCCACGGCAAGATCGGGGTATTCCCGGGCCAGCCCGGCCACGTTCCGGATGGCGGGGTCGGCGTCGAACCCGAAGAGCAGGTCCGGGCTCGACAGGTGGAAGAAGGAGAGGGCATGGGACTGGATGAACTGCCCCATGTGCATGACTTCCCGCAGCTTCGCCGCCGTGGGCGTGAGGGTCACGCCGAGGATGGCGTCGCATGCCTTGGCGGAGGCGAGATGGTGGCTCACGGGGCAGATCCCGCAGATGCGGGGGGTGATCACCGGCATTTCCCGGAAATCCCGCCCCTTCGAGAAGACCTCGAACCCCCGGTACTGGGTCACGTGGAAGCGAACCCTGTCGACGGCGCCGTCGTCCGTCAGGTCCACGGTGATCTTTCCGTGGCCTTCGATGCGGGTGACGGGATTCACCACAATGGTGTTTTTCTTCGTGTTCTCCATGACTCGTTTCCTCCGCTAGTCGTAGCGCATGATATCCGTGGGAACGGTGGGAATCCGCCCCTCCAGTATCTCGCTGAAGACGTAATAGATGGTGTCCGCGTCGGGGGGGCATCCGGGGACGTAAACGTCCACCTTCACGGCCCGGTCCACGGGGATCGCCTGGGGCAGAAGCGCCGGAAGATCCTGCCGGGGAAGCACGCCGTCGGGGTTCACCGTGCTGACGGTGTCCACGTATCCTTCCTTCAGCACCTGCCCGGCAGGCAGAAAATTCCGCATGCAGTTAATTCCGCCGAAGACGGCGCAGTCTCCCCAGGCAATGAGGATCTTGCACCGCTCCCTCAGCTCCTTCGCAAGATGAAGCTCCTCCTCGTTGCCGAGGGCGCCCTCGATGACCCCCACCTCGACCTCGGGGAAGGTCTTGATGTCGGTGATGGGCGTGGCGGTGAGCTCCACCTTGCCGAGGAGATCCACTATCCGTTCGTCGATGTCGAGAAAGGACATATGGCAGCCCGCGCAGGCCTCAAGCCAGACGGACGCTATTTTCGGCTTTGCCATGGTCATAGTACCTCCTTCAGCGAGACGGTCCTGGCCGCGGCGGACGGGGACTTCGCCTCGTAGACGTTTTCGCAGGGAGCTGCCGAGGCGGGCTGGAGCTCGAGACCGAGCTTGCCGGCCAGCTCATCCATGATGACGGACAATCCCTTCAGGTTGCCCTTGGGAGGCACGATCATGTTCATTCTGCGCCGCTCTCCCTCCAGGGTGCAGTAGTGCCCGCTCCGTTCGAACCACGCCGGGGCGGGAAGGAGCACGTCGGCCATGTTCACCAGGGGATGGACCATGAAGGGTGTGTGCACCACCACGAACCGCGCCCTTGTCATGGCCTCCAGGGACCGCTTGTCCTCGTCCACCATGCCGGTGGAGAGCACGTAGAGGAAATCGAGTTCGCTTTCGCTGAGCCAGTCGCTCTCACCGATGACCGTATTGAGCGCCCCGAGGCAGTTTCCGCCCCGGAGCATGGGCACCGCGCCGAGGCCGTCGTCGAAGAAGGCCTTCGAGGCGACAGCCAGGTTCAGGGCCTCCGTGACGAGGGCGGGATGTTCCGCCAGGCCGGAGCCGATGACGAATACGGGTTTCCTGGCTTCCCGGAGGATCCTGGCGGCTTCCTTCATGCCGGGATCCTCCGGTTCATCTCCGCCTTCGACAGCCACCCTCAGGGAGATCAGCGCCTTTTCCATCTCGCCCCCGAGAGCGGCCCGGATATCAGCGTCGGTGATCCCGTCGAAGGGATTTTTCCCCGCGGAGAGGTTGATGAGCTTCGCCCGTTCGATGATGGTGGAGACCCGGATATAGCTCGCCGCAACGGGGGCCTCCTCCTGGGGATCCGCCCCGATGACGACGATGGCGTCGCTCCCGAGGATGTTGTGCGCCCCGGTGAAGGGCCGTACTCCCTGGTCGGCGAAGGGCTGGAAGCCCTTCACGAATCCCCGGAGCAGATTGCCGTAGAACCCGTCCACCTTCTCCATCTTCATGGTGTCCCGGAAGAAGGAGGAGACCACGGAGAGCTCCTCGTCGGTGGACAGCTCGGAGAGGAGGGCGCCTGCCCTGTTGGCCTTCGATGCCGTTCCGAGCTTCGATGCGATGAGATTCAGGACCTCTTCCCAGGAAGCCTCCCTGAAGGAAGATCCTGTTCGGATCATGGGAGCCTTGAGGCGGTCCCGTTCGGTGGATTTCGGCAGGCCCCAGCGCCCCCTGTGGCAGAGCTGGCCGCCGTCGGGGCTGTTCGCGGAGAGACCTTCAACCCGCGCCACGCTTCCCGTGCGGACATAGGCCTTGATCCTGCAGCCGAGCGAGCAGAGCGGGCAGATGCTCTCCACCTGGTCGTCGCAGTCGTTCCGCCGTCCCCGGTAGACGAAGTCCCGGAGGGTGATGGTCCCCGTGGGGCAGACCTGGGCGCAGGCTCCGCAGGACACGCACGTGTCGCTCTCGCCGAGCATCTTTCCGAGGTCGGCGGTGACGTTGGTCCCCCATCCCCTCTTTTCGAGGTCGAGGGTATGGGCCCCGACTTTCTCGGCGCAGACCCGGATGCACCGCAGGCAGAGGATGCACCGGTTGTGGTCCAGCTGGATGTTCGGGTCGGTGGCGTCGTTGTGGAACGGCTCGTAGAGGAAGGGGTAGCGGACCTTGTCCATGCCGTGCTCGATGGCGAGCCGCTGGAGTTCGCAGTCTCCCGTCTGGGAGCAGAACATGCAGAAGTGGTTCCTTCCCGCGAAGAGAAGCTCCAGGATCTGCAGGCGGTACTGTTTCAGCTTGTCCGTCTTCGTATGGACCTTCATTCCGTTCTCCGCCGGGGTGGTGCAGGCGGTGAGGAGCTTGGGATTCCCCTCCGCCTCCACGACGCACATGCGGCACGAGCCGATGGGCGTCAGCCCCTCCATCCAGCAGAGGGTCGGAATGTAGATGTCGTTTCTCCTGGCGACCTGGAGAATGGAGTCTCCCTTCGCCGCCCTGCATTCGACTCCGTCGATGACGAGCGTGATATCACTCATGTCGATCCTCCTCAGGTACTACTTCTTCTCGATAGCGCCGAAGGGGCACTTCTCGAAGCAGGTGCCGCAACGGATGCACCGGTCGGCCTCGATATGGTACCCGGAGTTCCGGTCTCCCGGGATACACTTGACGGGACAGTTCCTGGAGCAGATGCCGCACTTTTTGCAGGCGTCCTGGATGATCCTGTATTCCAGGAGAGCCGCGCAGGCTCCGGCGGGGCACTTGTGATCCCGGATGTGGGCCACGTACTCGTCCCGGAAGTACCGGAGCGTGGTGAGCACGGGGTTGGGGGCCGTCTGTCCCAGGCCGCAGAGGGACATGTCCTTCACCATGTGGGCAAGGCCCTCGAGGGTGTCCAGGTCTTCCATGGTCCCCTTGCCCCCGGTGATCTTCTCCAGAAGCAGCAGCATGTGCTTGGTGCCTTCCCGGCATGGAACGCACTTGCCGCAGGATTCCTTCTGGGTGAACTCAAGGAAGAACTTGGCCACGTCCACCATGCAGGTGGTCTCGTCCATGACCACGAGGCCTCCGGAACCCATGATGGCCCCGAGGGCGGTGAGGCTTTCGTAACTCACCGGGGTGTCCAGGTGCTCTTCCGTGAGGCATCCGC
>Ga0209509_1003022_pt1 | contig 10556 bp, 9 predicted proteins | sample BioC13SIPDNA_FD_185743 | JGI IMG/M metagenome (GOLD analysis project Ga0209509, IMG submission 185743) | Anaerobic biogas reactor microbial communites from Washington, USA - Biogas_R1_A C13 SIP DNA (SPAdes) (version 2) | ecosystem: Engineered > Bioreactor > Anaerobic > Unclassified | place...
GCTTCTTTTTATCACACTTCGCGTAGGCCTGATCGATATTAACATTATTGTTGTGCGCGTCCTTATTGGAAACAAACTGCCAGCCTTCGAAATCAATATGAGAAAGCAAATCATCTCGCCATGCGGATTCGACAGCGGGCTTAAAGGTAAGCACCAGCACGCGCTTAAAGCCCATCTTTTTTGCAAGCTGATAGGCTGCAAAGGTTTTGCCAAAACGCATTTTGGCATTCCAAAGAAATTTCGGCGCTCTGTCCGGCTCGTCGTATTTGGCCTTGGTAAAGTACTCGACCGTGCGTTTTACAGCCGCCTGCTGCTCCGGACGCATACGGAATGCAGCTGTCCGGCTGTCGGCAGTGATTTTTCCGGTTTTAAGCTCAACAATAGCCGCCTTGACATCATTTAGGGTGCAGTTGTACCACTCGTTATCGTCAGCGACTGCATTGAGCTGTCTGAAGCCTCGTCGCTCTAAGATTCGATGTATATCCTTATCAGTAAAGACAGAGCCATCCTCCCTCATGGCGCTCTCTTGATAGAGGATTTTAAAAGGAACAGCAGCAGTGTGCAGCTGCTCCTTGATGCGGGTAGCTGCGTCGCGTTCTGTATATCCGATTTTTATGTATCCCTTGTGAGAGGCCACGCCAATGAGTTCATACACATAGATGGTTGGTGTGATCGCAGGCCGTTGTGCGAAAAATTCAGTCTGCATCTGTGTCACCTCCAACGCTCATAGGTTTTATCATAGATTCTATTAAAGTAATTTCTTCATCAGTCAATGAATATTTGGTATAAAGCTTTTCATCGCTCCAATCTTCATCGTACTTTTGAATTGGAATAAAGCAAAATTTATCCTTTGTAATATGGATTGAAGTTAGTGCTTGTAGTAACAAAAACCTAAAGAACTTTGTTGCCACATAGGAAGCTAAATTTTCACCCTGCTGTTTAGTATCTACCGTATCAATAATCAAGTATGTTTCTGTACAGACCTCTTCTGGTTGCAAAACTTTCAAAGACGAGACTATCTGATAGTTTCCTTCTGATGTGGGCTTGTTACCACCAGACATTGCATAAGTAATTATTACTTTATATTTACCGATTAAGTTGTCTTTGTCAGATACTTTGCTACGGGGAATGTAAATAATGCCCTTTGATGTCAGCACAGGAACAGTTCCCGGTTTTTTATCTTCAAAACCACTAACTGTGGTTGGTATTCCAAAATAGTTTCTTGAAAATACGACTTTGTCCATAGTCTTGGGTTTATCAGTCAGTACTTTGCGGATTATTGAAAGAGCTATGTTGTTTCGTACAAAGAACTTGTATTCGTTGAGTTTTCTCTTTTCTTCGGAAACAATGATATTATCTTTTTTGTTAATGACGGTACATTCCCCAGCATAATCTCTGTCCCAGAGAAAATAGCAAACTCCACCGGCAACATTTACTCCCGGAAAACAATCAGCGCTATTTGCGTAATCGACCAAATAGCGAATATGCTCCTGAGAAAGCATATTTTTTCTAAACTCATCCAAACCTTTGCCTCCAGCGTACCATCTTGCAGGTATAATCATTGTCATATAACGTGGCCGCAACTTTTGTGCTTTTTCTACGAAAAGATGATAAAGTGGCTTTGCACTTGCGTTGTTACCTCCGTCTGAGAGTTGATACGGAGGATTGCTAATAATCACATCAAACTTCATATTAAAAATCTCCTCTGGCTTATTAGTATGTATCCATTCGTAGGCGTGCGTCTCCAAATCGTCGCTGCGATCGTATTGGCTTTGAGATGCACCGCAATAAACACACTTTCCGTCACGCCACGTATGCTTAATTCTTCTGAACCGAATATTACCTTGTTCATCATCAAAAAGCGAGACCGAGAATTCAGTGTTCGGGAACTTCGAACAATAAACGCTCCGACGGGATAAAAAACCTGTCAGTTCCGTAATCGCTATACCAAAGAGCTGTTTATGAAAAATATGGTCTATACGCTCCTGTAAGTCCGGGAACTGCGGCTCCAGTCCTTTGATAAGCCTTTTGGCAATTTCCCTGAGAAAAACACCGGTTTTGCAGGCGGGATCAAGAAAGGTGGTATCCGGGTTTTGAAAGAGTTCCTGCGGCAGCATATCAAGCATAGCGTTTACTACGTCCGGCGGAGTAAAAACCTCATCGTTTGAGAGATTTGCAAGGCAGGACAGCACGTCCGGATTGTATACATTATTAAATAATCCTATATCAGCCATTTTCCTGTATCCTCCTATAATGTGATATGCATTTCTTCAGGAACACTCCTTCATCCGAGGGCGCCTCTCTTATATCCTCATCGAGCATGAGTGATATTTGCTCAGGCTCGTCTTTTTTCTTTTTACGTTTAGGCCTTTCCTCTTCAGCAGCCAGCAGTTCGGCAAAGGTATAATCGCTGCGCTGCATCAGAGCATCATTAAACGGAAAAGTCCATTCGGAAAAAACAATAGGTTCATTCGTATCCTTTCCATTTTCATCAACACATTTGAGCGTCAGCGCATTGCCGCATACGATGTTACGGGAAAGAATAAACTTGGCGGCCTCGCGGGTATCATCATTGCACTCTTTTTTACATATAGCCTTATATTCCTTATCCCACATTTCAAATAGCCGCTGCCTACATTCAATGCAGTTGTCGATCAGTAAATCCACTCCATATAAGCTGCCCAGCGCCAGAAGTGAATTGCGCTCCCAATCATAAGGGCTTTTTTTATATTTTTTCCTCACAACAGCCAGCTTCCTTGAAAGTATTTCTGCAAGGAAATTTCCATTACCGCAGGCAGGCTCCAAAAATCGTGAGTCAATTCTTTCAGTTTCCTGTTTCACCAAGTCGCACATGGCTTTAACCTCGCGTTCGGCTGTAAAAACCTCGCCATGCTCAGCTACGCGCTTCTTGGATTTTACTTGTTTCGGCATTTTTTCATCTGCTCCTCGTCCGGAACAAACTCCAAAATATCATTAGGTGTACAGCACATTGCCAAACAAATGCTTTCCACTTTATCTAACGCTATATATTGGCCTGTTCTAATTTTCGTGATTATATTTGCTGATATGTTTGCTCTACGCATAAGTTCAGCATTAGATATATTTCTATCAATCATTAAGTGTTGCAACTTCTTATAACTTACAGCCATAAGTTATACCTCCAATTAAGAGCTGTTATGCAAAGGATATCACATTTCTGTTAAATTTTCAATAAATGCATGAATAAGTTTTAATCCGAAAGCATTTACAACGTCACACACATACCCGGCATGGTAGTGAGTTTAATTTTTATTCCTTGTTTTCTACTTCCTTCGCCTTCTTCCGAGCATAGCTCGCTCGCCTGTTTCTGCGATTACGCTCGGCCTGGCAGTCCCAGTTATTACAATATAGCTGGCGGCTTGAATGCCGCACAAAGTATTTGCCGCAGGCAAGGCAGGACAGTATGGAGCCTTGAGATTCAAAATAGTTAAGGTCTTCATCCACCGGCGGCGCAACGTCAGCTACCATTCTGGAAAAGGTGTACCAGCAAATATCGAATACCGATTGAATGTCGGCGCCGTACATTACTTTCCCGGTTTTCTTATCCAATTTCAGCCTCATACGGAAGTCCGGGAACATATCTATCACTTGGGATATGTGTTCATTGTAATTCTCAAGTATTCGGGCCTTGTATTCCTCGTCGTCCTCGTATTGTCGGTATCTTTCAAGAAAAGCGAGGCTGTCGCAAAGCCTGCCTTCATAATAAAAATTCCTTGCGCAATCAATCTCTCCGTAGTATTTAACCCTTCTCAAGGCAAAGTAAAGCTCAAATACAGTACCCAGACTGCATAAATCCTTTATGAATTGATTTACATAGAATGCGGCATCTTTCTGAATCAAATCCATGTATGTTATATGCGCAAACTTCTCGCTATCCAGCATTTCATAAAGACTGTCTATGTTGTAGGGGTGAATATTGTTTCTGCACCAATCCCAGACGGCATCTGTAATCGAAACAGTGCTGTCCGGGTTATTTATTTTTCCGTAAAGATTGCACAGGCTGACCAATAGCTCCTGTCCGGTAAGCGAATAATCAGTACCGCTTTCCGGAGCATGGCCCCCTGTGAAGATAGGTTTAATTATTTCGCCGTCATCGTCATAGTCCGGAACATACTCGGGAAATCGCACAGCCCTATATATCATCTCGCCAACGCCGCCAATTTCAACAAAGCCGAGGTTTTCTACCGGCAGTTTTTTCATGGCAATCATCCTTTGAATGTAATCGTTATTGTAAGCGATGAAAATTTAACATCACTTACATTGTATTATACAATGGCATTGAATACAAGAACAAATTGTAAAACCACTTAATTTCCGGATCCTTGACAACTGAATAGTCCGCCCGCAAGAGATACTTTTGCAGCGTAGCCGCCACGATGGTGAAAGCCGGAGCGCTTCTGCTGCAATCGGATACGGGGAGACCACGAGCAGGTGGCTGCCTCAGGAACGGTAGCGAACGGTGGATGTGGAAACCGAAACGACTATCAAGATAAGGAGGAAAGAGTATATGGAAAAGACGACCATGAGTGTGCAGGAACTGTCGGCGCAGATGGGCATTAGCCTGCCGAAGGCCTACGAACTTGTAAAAAAGCCGGGATTTCCAGTCATACGGGTTGGTACGAGAATCCTGATTCCTGTTGAAGCCTTTAAGGAGTGGCTGGTCATAAACTCGGTGCACGAATAATGGCAGCATAAAATGCAGCGGAGAGGAGGTGGACAAGACGGCAAACGCAATGCAGGAACTGATGGATATGAAGATATGGATGCTATGGCGATGGGCAACAGATAAAAATGGCAAGCCGACAAAGAAACCTTTTGCGGCTGGAGGTGGCCCAACCGGAACAGATGACAAATGGTCTCATACATGGGTCACATACAATGAGGCAGTAAAAGCAAAGGAGCATAATCCTGTTGCCGCCGGTATCGGTTTCAAGATACCGAAAGGCTATTACTTCATAGACATCGACCATAAAGCGATTACAGATCCGCTTGTGCAGACGATTTTAGCAAGGCATGACTCTTATGCAGAATACTCAGTCAGCGGCACAGGCATACATCAATATGGCAAATGTGACTTTACACAAATTCCTACCTACATTGATAAAAACGGAAATTTAAAACTCGATCGGCAGTTCTATACGAAGAATCCCCATAACAATTTGGAACTGTATATCGGCGGCATTACAAACCGCTTTGCCACCTTTACCGGCAATATCATTAATGATAAGCCTCTGCGCGAATGTACCGCCGCAGTCCTTACGACGTTTCATAAAAATATGCGTCGCAAAGAAAAAGCCAAGTACAGTGCCAAGCGTGACGGTGACCGCACCTATTTCGATATTGTCTGTAACTTACGCAAACAGAAAAACGGAGATAAGTTCAAGAAACTATATGACGATGGAGATATCTCCGGATATAACTCTCACTCCGAGGCTGACGCGGCGCTGTGCGCCATGATTGCATTCCGTACCGGGCCTGATCCTGCGGCTATTGATGAAATCTTCCGCAGTTCTGCCCTCTATCGCGAAAAATGGGAGCGTGACGATTACAGAGAAGCCACAATCAATGCCGGTATCGATGCCTGTCATGGTATTTTCCATAAATCCAAGATGGAGCATCCGTACTTCATCAAATTTCACGAACAGACCGGTGAACCTTATGTCAGCGTTCCGCTCCTTGCAAAGTACGTACGGGAGCATCTCCGCTATGTGCTTGTAAGGGATAACGGAAAGCAGGGCCTTTTGAAATATGTTTACGAAAACGGCTGTTATCGGCTCTATGCCGACAATATGCTGATGGGTATTATCAAGCAGTACATCGCAGATTATGACGAGGAACTTGTGAGAATGGGCATCGTCAGCGAAACTTTACAGCATATCACCACTGACCTTAATTATGTTAGCCAGGATGAATTGAACACCGATGAGGATTTAATCAACTTCAGAAATGGCCTGCTCCGTATCACCGCAGACAACGCCATTCTTATACCACACTCCCCGGATATCCTCTCCACCATTCAGATTCCGTGCAACTGGGCGGGAAGGGAAACGCCTACGCCGGTTTTTGACAGGTATATGCACACCCTTACAAACGGAGACAAGGCCATAGAACACCTGCTCCTTGAGTTTATCGGTGTATGTATCTCCAATATCAAAGGATGGCGAATGAAAAAGGCACTGTTCCTTGTAGGCGATGGCGACACCGGCAAATCTCAGCTAAAGAGTCTTGTAGAGCGGTTGCTCGGCAAGGGGAACTTCATAGGCATCGACCTTAAGGAGATTGAAGCGCGTTTCGGCACCGGCGCGATATATGGCACACGCCTTGCCGGTAGCTCGGATATGAGTTTTTTATCCGTAGATGAGTTGAAAACATTTAAGAAAATTACCGGCGGCGACAGCCTATATGCCGAGTTCAAAGGACAGCAGGCCTTTGAGTTCACCTACAACGGGCTGCTCTGGTTTTGCATGAACAGACTTCCCAAGTTTGGCGGCGATGATGGCAAATGGGTCTATGACCGCATCATGGTGGTGCGCTGCCCTAATGTCATTCCAAAGGACAAGCAGGACAAAACACTCCTTGACAAAATGTATGCCGAGCGTGATGGCATCGTCTACAAGGCTGTTATGGCGCTGCAGACGGTTATTGCAAACGGGTACAGCTTTTCCGAGCCGGACAGTGTAAGCCTTGCAAGAGAGCAATATATGTCAGAGAACAATACTGTGATCTCCTTCTATGAGGAATGTATGTGCGAGCGGTCAGAAGGCAAGTTTAATGATTCCGCTACAACGAGCCGCATCTACGATGTTTACAGGGCATGGTGCCATGACAACAATAACGGCTTTGCCAAGACAGCCAAAGAGTTCAGAGAGACATTGGCATCCCATCTCGGCTGCACCTTTAAGGAGATGACCGTTCATACCAATAAAGGCACCTATTATAAAAACCTCACCCTCACTATTGAGGCAAAGGAGCAGTACAAGAAGGCTTATGGTTATGACAGTACGGATTTTCTTTCTTAAAAGTGACAGAAGTGACAGTCGAGTGACAGTTCTCACAGGCAACTGTCACCGCGAAAACGCCCATATATCAAGGGTTTCCAGCCACAAGTGACAGAAGTGACAGTCTTTCAAACTTCTTGGCGGGAAGAATAAAGTTTGGAATTGTACAGAGAACAAGGAAAAGATTATGAGTTGTTGTGAGTATGAAATGAAAAGTTCTGTCACTTTCGTCACTGAAGCTTTAAAAGCCTTGCTGCAAGCCGCTTTCCAGCGTGACAGTTCATCAAAACTACTGTCACTGAACCGTCACTTCTGTCACCGGAAGTATCACTGGAGGGAGGAATAGCTATAGTGATACGTCATGAATAGCGCTCAGCAGTTAGATCTACAGGAAATATCATCAACCACATTCAAACATCTTAATTTTGAGGAGGGCAAAAACATGAATTATCCGCTTATGAAAATGAACAAGGAAGGCACTCTGCTGCGACCGCAGCACACTTATTATTCCGATGAGTATGCCCAAGCCATGTGCGACCTGCATCTTTCCGATGTTGTCATCGAAGATGATAAAGGAAAGTTAAAATTGCGATACCGCCTCCATGCAAAGCATCCTCATACCATTGAAGGGGCTATGGCATATAGCATTCTGTGTCCGAAATGCCACCACCACTTGAAACAGGTAGGAAGATCGCTCAGCTACCATGACCTCGGTCTCTATGCCTGTCCATTCTGCGATAAGATTTAAGGAGGGGAACGCCATGAATTATACTGAAGTCAGAGTATATACCGGTCAGCCGGAATACAGCAGGCACTTCTGGAACGCCATGCGCGGCCAGGAAAGCGATTATTCTGGACTTTCCGAAGGCCGCAGCAGCGAGACGGGTACTTATGTCATGCCAAATGCCACAAATAACAAATATGAAGCAGCCATCATAAACGAGAGCCTGTTCCGTAAAATCGGCACAACCTTTAACGTATATGAAGGCAGTTATCACATCCTTGCAAAGGAATACGATGACCTTGCGCAGTTTGTGCCGGAAGGCGGCGCTATCCCAGTTTTTGACGGACTAAATGATTTCACTCACTACACCGTTGAAAGCCATAAGCTCGCTGCTCTTGTAAAAATGAATTCGGACTTTGTCCGCGATGCCGCATTCGACATTGAAAGCTACCTTGTAAAGCGCCTTGCCAGGAACTTTGCCAAAGCTGAGGACAACGCCTTTATTAGCGGTACCGGCGTACAGATGCCGACAGGTATCTTAAACGGTGCAAACGGCGCTGAGGTTGCCTATGCTGTCGATGAAATTACCTATGATGATATAATCAGCTTGTACTTCTCTGTGAAGCCGGAATACCGCAAAAATGCCGTATGGCTCATGAACGATAAGACAGCCCTTGCCTTGCGTACGTTGAAAGACGAAGCCGGAAACTACCTATGGCGCAGCAGCGATGATACCATCCTTGGCAAAAAGGTATTTGTCTCCGAGTTTATGCCGGATATGGAGTCCGGTTCAAAGCCTATTGCTTTCGGTGATTTCAGCTACTACTGGATCATCTGCAGAAGCCCTGTCAGCGTGAGGGCGCTCTCAGAGAAGTTTGCCCTGCTCGACCAGATAGGTTACCTTGCCTTTGAGTTTATTGACGGAAAACTTATCCGCCAAGAGGCAGTGAAGGTAATTCAGAAGAATACTGGAACCAACGGTTAAGACATATGGTGGAAAGGCACAGTGGAAAATCCTGCTGTGCCTTTTCACCTAAAAAAGCACTTTTCAAGATGAAATACACACCAAGTTTATTTCAATTATTCGCATTTTATCCCGGTTGTTCCCTTAATACCCCGTTTGAATCCGCGTTTTTTCGCGCGAAACCCCACGCCCGTTGCACGATCGAAAGGGTGTAAGGATTTGTTACCCCCTACCCCAATGTCAGAAAGGAGGAGTGCCTTATGGCTGAGAAGACCATCTGCGTTACCGAAAAGGTAATCGGTGATACTCTCTACATTATAGAATCAGCAGTCAGCAGCACTGCCAAAGAAACCGCCTATGACAAGCTGAAACGAATGATACTTAACGGCACAGCAAAGCTTGAATTAAATAAGGCTTCTTAAACAAATAACTTGACTTCTTCGCGGCAGTACGGGAACATAGAGTACCGCTTGAAGACTGTCGGAAAGGAGGTAAACATGAATAGCAGGCAGTCTTATACTGCTGTGAAGAATAACGATAAAATAACCGCTCTGTATTGCCGTCTTTCACGAGATGACGAGCTGCAGGGTGATTCTAACAGCATTAAAAATCAGAAGACCATTTTACAGAAGTACGCTGATGACAACGGTTTTACAAACACTGAGTTCTTTGTGGATGATGGCTATAGCGGTACGAACTTCGACCGCCCGGATTGGCAGCGCCTTATCTCCCTAGTGGAAGAAGGCAGGATTGGCACCATCATTGTCAAGGACATGAGCCGTCTCGGAAGAGATTATCTAAAGGTCGGCTATTATACCGAAGTGCTCTTTCCCGGCTCCGACATTCGCTTCATAGCAATAAACAATAATGTTGACAGTGCCAACCAGCAGGACAGCGATTTTACACCGTTTCTTAATATCATCAACGAATGGTATGCCAAAGATACGAGCAAGAAGATACGCGCAGTTTTCAAGTCGAAAGGGGAGTCCGGCAAACCGCTCTGCACCAATCCGCCTTACGGCTATATCAAAGACCCGGAAGACAAGACACGCTGGATAGTCGATGAAGAAGCCGCCAAAGTTGTGCGTGAGGCGTTCCGCTTGTGTATGCAAGGGTATGGCCCTTCGCAGATAGCCAAGGAATTTACAAGGCGCAGAATTATGAATCCAACGGCTCACGCCAGGAAAAACGGAATCAATATTCCGGACAACAGAGGCCATGACGATGATTATGTCTGGCGAGGCAGCACAATGGTTCATATGCTTTCAAGGCAGGAGTATTTGGGACATACGGTTAATTTCAAAACTTACCGCAAGTCCTATAAGCAGAAAAAGCAGATGAAAAATGACCCGTCGGAGTGGATGATCTTCAAGAATACCCACGAAGCAATTATAGAGGAATCCGTATTCGAAGTAGTGCAGAGAATCAGGGATGGCAGACGCAGGCTCACACCGATGGGTGAAATGCCGCTTCTCTCCGGCATGATGTTCTGTGCGGATTGCGGAAACAAGCTGTATCAGGTGCGTGGGCGGGGTTGGGAACATGAAAAAGAGTATTTTGTATGCGCTACCTACCGCAAGATAAAAGGCGGCTGCAGTTCACACCAGATACGCAATGCGGTCGTTGAGGAACTGCTCCTTGACGGCATCCGCCGCGTAACGGCTTTTGCCAGAGAATGTGAGGAAGATTTCGTGGAGATGGTAACTAAGAAAACAAGGTCAGAGCTTGACAAAAGTATGCGTGACAGCAGACGCGAATTGGAACAGGCACAGGCCCGCATCGCCAAGCTGGACGAGATTATTCAAAGGCTCTATGAAGATAACATAGAGGG
>Ga0209509_1003054_pt1 | contig 10445 bp, 10 predicted proteins | sample BioC13SIPDNA_FD_185743 | JGI IMG/M metagenome (GOLD analysis project Ga0209509, IMG submission 185743) | Anaerobic biogas reactor microbial communites from Washington, USA - Biogas_R1_A C13 SIP DNA (SPAdes) (version 2) | ecosystem: Engineered > Bioreactor > Anaerobic > Unclassified | place...
GAGTCCCATGACGACCGTGAGCGGGTAGGCGGCATCGTTATGGATCTCCAGACCGACCTCACCTTCGTGGCCGGTGATCGTCGTCGACTCCACAGCCCCGAACCGCACTTTGGCGAGTTCGCCTTCAGCGAGCCCCTGCGCCCGCGACGAGTATTGGAGGCCGATGCTCGCTTCTTGAGGATCGATACCGTCGCGGGACCACCAGCGGCTCTCCGCCATGTACAGCAGCCGGCGGGCCGTCTCCACCGAGGTCCGCGTGGTGTCGGCGATCGCCGCCAGATCGGTCACCGCCGCGTGCGCGCTCCTAAGCCCGCTAAGCAGCGATTCCTCTATGTAACCTTGGGCACCGCCGGTGCCGGTCTTGAGTAACACCGGGCGGGTGCCCGGTGAGTGAGAGCGCAGGATCTCCGCCAAAGTCTGGGTCCTGAGCCAATCGTTCTCGTCCAAGACCTTGCCCAGACTCTTCAAAAACGATCCCGGCGGAACCGCGAAGTCCATCTCCGGGACCACCACGATGGCGTCTCTGGGGCTCCCAGCCAGCATGGCCGCCAGGGCGGCACAGAAGACGCCGGTGTCCCACGAGCCGGCAACCATGTCGCTCAGCGCCTGGTCGGCGAAGACCAGGGTCACCCGGTCGTTAAAGGCATCGCGGGCCCTCACGGCTATGGCTCCCTCTTCTATCTGCTCGGTCAGCAGACCGGCGAGCGAAGAAGCCACCACGATGTGATCAATCGACGCATCGGCGTAGTAGGCCACGCTGTCCGTGGTCAGAGCCAAATCGGGGGCACAGGCTCCGGTCAACGGTGCACCCATACCAAGTGTCTGCTGCAACTCCTGTTTGCCCAACTGCACCTGCTCAAAGCCGTCGCGCCAACCTTCAGCTGCTAAGAGCCCGAGGTCGGCCCCTGAGTAGGGGCTCACCAGCACTTCTGCAGAGCCGGCGCCGGCCAGATCCTTGAAGGCGCTCAGAGCCGCGGCGGCCTTTTGTGCATCCATGTCGCCCTCGCCGACCACCACCTCGGCGCCGGCCGCATCGTAGCGAGCGTAGCCGTCGGCCATGTCGCGGAGTTGAGTGAGAAGCACGGGCTCTATCGCGACGCTGAACCTCCAAGCGGGAAACAGGCCGGGCATGCCGAGCAGGGCCTGAAGATCTCCGGGCTCTGAAGCGATCGTCTGCTCCAGAACCTCGTCGTAGTAGACACCTTCGGCATCCCGATGGATCCCCAGCGATACCGGCCACACGAAGGCGATGTCCAGGGGTGACTCTCGAGGGGCGACCTTTCCCAGCCACACCTGTCCGCTTGCCCACACATCCTGGCCGCTCTTCACTTCTACCACGAGCTGGTAGGCACCCGGCTCGGAGGGCATGCCGGCAGGAAGCAGGGCCTGGGCCTTGAGGCTACCCGCCTCGAGATCCGCCGCCGTGCCGGCCACGGCCGCCAATGAGGTCGTAGTGGTGGAGGAGGTCGTGGTAGTGGGGACAACAACTGCACCGGGAGCCGCCGGGGGAGTCTGTGACGTAGTCGTGGTGGGAGGAACTTCGCCGAGCACCTTCACGATCTTGTCGGCCTCAGTGAGCTCCGGGGCGTTCTCGCCCACTTGGCCGAATCCGGCGGGCCCCTTCACTCGCACCACGAGCTTAGCGCCCGCGAGAGACCGCGAGAGCTGCCCCTCGATGGTCAAGGTAAGCGGCTCCTCAATGGTGCTGAGAACGTGATCGACGGTGACCGTGAGCACGTCGGACCTCGGGGCGGCGGCACCGGCCGGACCGGCAGACAAGCAGGCCGTCGCCAGAGCTACGGCACATGCAACGGCCACAAAAACGGCCACTACGACTGGAGATCGGCATCGGGTACCGGCAAGCCTCATGGCGTCTCAGTGTAGCACGGTGCTTTCGAGCTCCTATGGGACCACACACCGCCTGCGAGACAAGCGGTCACCGCCGAAGAGAAGCCCTACCCCAGACGCTTCACCAGCCGGAGGACACAGCCCTCGGCCTCGGTGTCGGTCTGCTCCATCGTGTCGACCAAGGCCTTGATTATCGTGAGCCCCAGACCGCTCTCGCTGGAGGGGTCGCACCCCGGATGGCACGACATGTGATGCTGCCGGTCCGGGTCGGAGATGACGATCTCCCACGCGCCCGGCATGACATTGAAGTCCACCCTCAAGGAGCGGGGTGGCTGTACGGTGTCCGCGTCGTCTTGAGACGGCGGGCTGCCATCCGGTCCCCAGAGGTAGCAGGTGCAGGCCTCGGTCACGGCCAGCTTGAGATCGGCGACGGTCTCCTCGTCGAGAGACTCCCGCACCCCCACCACTCCAGCAACCAAGCGGCATAGGCCCACGTACTCGGGTCGTCCTGGTATCACAAGAGATATGGGTGGCTGTGAACCATCCCGCGATTTGTCCGTATATGGCTCAGTCGGCGTCATGGACTCCCCACATCCTGCCGGTCATCTCATCTGCCAAATGCTTCCCCTCACTCGCCGGCATCTAAACAGCCTGGAACCTCAATACCGCTCAGCCCTGGGTCTCTACGAGCCCAAGGTCCTCGCCGCAGGCCCTGCAAAGACCCCGTTCCACCCTTGAGAGATCCACTTTGGGCTTGTCACGGCGGATCACCGTTCGCCCACATCCAGGACAGATGGTGTCGCGCGCGGGGTGGCCCTGCACGTTGCCAAGATAGACGTATTTCAAGCCCACGGCCTTGCCGAGACTCACCGCTCTCTCCAAGGTCTTCACGGGCGTGGGGGGGAGATAGGAGAGCTCGAAGTCGGGCAGAAAGCGCGTGACGTGCCAGGGAGTCCGCGGACCAACGTTGTCGCGTACCCACGTGGCCATCGCTGTAAGACTGGCGTCGTCGTCGTTGAGTCGCGGCACGATGTTCGAGACCACCTCCAGATGACAACCATGCAACTCTTTCGCACGCACCGCGGCCGCGTAAGCGGGTGAGGGGTCTTTCACCCTCGTCAAACGCCCCCACTGCTCTGCCGTGGCAGCCTTCAGGTCGAACTTGAAGGCGTCTACGACCCCTGCCACATAGTCGAGCGCGGCTTCGTTGAGATAGCCCGCCGTGATGAAAGCGGTGTAGAGCCCGGCTTTCTTGAATGCTGCGAACACATCATGCACGTACTCGATCCACACTACAGGGTCATTGTACGTGAAGGCCACCCCCGCCAGCTTGTGCTTGCGTGCCATGGCGACCGCATCGTCGGGCAAGAGCGTTGGCAGCCGTGTGGTCTCTGTTTGGACACCCGCGTGAGAGATCTGCCAGTTCTGACATCCGGAGCACAGCACGTTGCAGCCATGGCCACCGAGAGACAACGCGCGAGTGCCGGGATGAAAATGGAAGAGAGGCTTCTTCTCGATCTCGTCGCTGACCACGGTCGCCGGACGGGCATACGTAAGACTAACCATGCGGCCTTCTCTGACCCCGCGGGCTTTGCAGAGCCCCTCGGCGTTCTCGCTCACCACGCACATGTGCGGACACACGGTGCAGCGTACCCGGCCCTGGCCCGCGTCCTCCCAGAAAAGAGTCTCCCCGCGCGGCGGCTCTCCCGCTGTCGAAGGGGAGGAGGGTTGAGTCGGCTCTCCTGTTTGGGGATGATTCATGCTTGAAGACGAAGTATACATTGGGGGTGCTGCCGGAGAGTTCTCCAGGATTGCCGGAGGCCTGGGACCTTGCGCCGACCCCGGAACGACGAAGCGTTCGAGATTCACTATGAGTTATAATCATGCAGGTCAGGCTGCGGGGTCGCATGTGTGTCCCTCTCTTGACGGGCGCACAGAGACAAACCCAGGAGGAGGGTAAGTTGAAGAGAAATCATGTCCTATCAATCATTTTGCTGGTGTTGCTGCTGATCGTGGTACCGATGGTGGCTGCATGCGGCGGTGAAGAAGAGACTACGACCACCGCGCCGGCTACCGAGACAACCGCAGCAGGCGAGGATCTGGCGGCCGCGGCCGACGAGGCCATCGCTGCCGTCACCAAGTCGTCGATCATCGAGACACCGCCCACAATGAAGGAAGGCGTGCTTCAGGGCGGGTCCGATACCGCCTTCCCACCCATGGAGTTCTCGGATGAGCAGGGCGGCTACATCGGCTTCGACGTCGATCTCTGCACCGCTCTCGCCAAGAAGATGGGGCTTGAGCTCGAGGTCGTCTCTACCGCTTGGGACGGCATCATCCCGGCGCTGCTCAGCGACCGCTACGACATCATCATGTCGGCCATGAGCATCACCGAGGAGCGCAAGGAGCAGGTCAACTTCACCAACCCGTACTTGCCGGGCATCCTTGCCATAAGCGCCCCCATCGACAAACCGGTCATGACCAAAGAAGAGCTGGTCGGTAAGACCGTCGGCGTCCAGGTCGACACCACCGGCCAGTTCGCGATCGAAGAGATGGAAGGCATCAAGGAGATCAAGAAGTACGCCACCATCCTTGAGGCCTTCATGGATATGGCGGCCGGCCGGGTCGAGTGCGTGGTCAACGACGAGCCCGTGAACGCCTACATCATCCAGACCAACACCGACTATCAGGCCAAGTTCGCCAACACCGGCGGCATCGTGACCGTGAACGATTATGGATATGCCATCAAGAAGGAGAACACCGCCCTCCTCGAAGCCATGAACCTCGGGTTGACGGAACTCATCAACGAGGGCGTCTATCAGAAGATCTGCAAGAAGTGGGGCCTGACCGGCATCATCAACTAGAAGGCCGGACTGCGAGTCATCACAGTCGCCGGCACATCACGATTCTACGAAAGAGGTCGAAGCCTCCGCTTCGACCTCTTTCTGTCTTGTATGCTTGAGCGACGCACGAGGCGGCAAGCGGAGGTGACCGGATGAACGCATTCTTCAATGGAGAGATCTTCAAGGACTCTCTCTGGCTGCTCGTCAAGACGTTGCCGACGGTCTTCGAGGTGCTGATACTCGGCCTTGTCTGCGCTTGGGCCTGGGGCTTGGTCCTGTCCTTGGTCAGATTGTCGCGTTTCCGCGTGTTGCGCTTCTTGGCCGCCGCGTACATCGACTTCTTCCGGGGACTGCCGCTGCTCCTGCTGTTCATCTTCGTGTATTACGGTCTGGCCACCGCCGGCTTGAGACTCCCGCCACTGGCTTCGGGCGTCCTCGGCCTTGCTCTGTGCTACGGAGCCTACGCAGCCGAGATTTTCCGTGCGGGCATCCAGGCCATCCACAAAGGACAGATGGAGGCGGCGCGCTCTCTTGGCATGACACAAGGCCAGGCCATGCGATACGTTATCCTGCCGCAGGCCCTCAAGCTTGTGGTCCCACCTCTCACCAACGAGCTCATCGCCATGGTCAAGGACACCTCCCTGATGTCGGTCATCGCGTTCCCCGAGCTCCTGTTTCGCGCCAAGGAGAAGATGGGTGTCGTAGCGAACGCGACACCTCTCACCGTCGCGGCGCTCCTCTACCTGGTGTTCACCATTCCGTTGATCCGGGTGGCCGCCCAGATGGAGGTCAAGCGCAGGAAGAAAAAGAAGAAGGGAGGAGCCGGACCTCCGGACGGTCTCACCCCTGAGGCGGAGATGGAACTGCTCAGCGCCGACATCGCCGGCCAGTTGCCCAAGGGAGGTGAGATGCATTGACCGCTATGATCGAGTTGGTGGCAGTCCATAAGTCTTTTGGGCACCTCGAAGTGCTGAAAGGGATCGATCTACGGGTAGCCCACAAGGAAGTGGTGGTGGTCATCGGCCCCTCCGGGTCGGGCAAGTCGACGATGCTTCGTTGCATCAACGGGCTCGAGCCCATCCAGAAGGGCAAGGTCATCATCGAGGGAGAGGATCTCCACGGTCCGCATACCGACCCCAACAAGATCCGGCAGCGCATCGGCATGGTCTTTCAGAGTTTCAACCTGTTCCCCCACAAAGATGCCCTCCATAACGTCATGATGGCACCGCTCAAGGTCCAGAAGAAGCCCAAGGAGGAGGTGGAGGAGATCGCCCGCGACCTTCTGGCGAAGGTCGGCCTGGCAGATAAGATGGAGGCCTTCCCCGACGAGCTGTCAGGTGGACAGCAGCAGCGGGTGGCCATCGCCCGGGCGCTCGCCATGAAGCCCGATATGATGCTCTTCGACGAGGTCACATCAGCTCTGGACCCCGAGTTGGTGGCTGAGGTGCTGGGCGTCATGCAGGACTTGGCCAGGTCGGGCATGACCATGGTGGTAGTCACTCACGAGATGGGCTTCGCCCGCGAGGTCGGGTCGAGGCTCATCTTCATGGATGGCGGCGTGGTGGTGGAAGAAGGGGACCCACGCGAGATGATCGTCAACCCCAAGGAGCCGAGAACTCAGAAGTTCCTCAGCATGGTGCTCTAGGGCTCGCTGACCGCCCGTTTGCGGCGCCGGCGCCACACCCACCAGGCGGCAATGGCCGCCACCGCGACGCCCAGAGCCACGAAGAAGATCACGTTGTATTGATGGAACTGGTCCTGTAGCCGTCCCCAAGGGTCCTCACCGGCGGCCTTACCGGCCGCGAACCCCAGCGAAGTGAGGGCGGCCACCCAGGGGACGATGCCCATGAACGAATAGAGAACGAACTTACCGAAGGGCATTTTCACGATTCCCGCGGGCAGAGAGATGAAGGTGCGGATGCCGGGCATCATGCGCGTGAAGAGCACGGCCAGTTCTCCTCGTCGCTCGAACCAGCGCTCAGCCTTCTCCAGGTGGTGCACCCGGACCCCCACGTAACGTCCGTACTTGAGAAAGAGCGCTCGCCCGCCCCATCGTCCCACCCCGTAGGCGATGATCGACCCCACCACGTTGGCCGCTATGGCGACCAGCATCACTTCCCAGAGCTGCGCATGCCCCTGCCCCGCCAGGAAGCCCCCGTATGGCATGACGATCTCGCTGGGGATCAGGATGCAGGCGCTCTCGGCCACCATCGTCAAGAAAACGATGAGTAGCACGTGGTCCTCTAGCAGAGGAATAAGCCAGTCTTCGAAAAAGCCCATGGCCGCCTATTCTACCGGGAACGCCTGGGAACGAGGTGGATCCGTCCCACTCCGAACTCCAGGCACTCCCGCAGACGGTCTTCCAGATCGTCCATCTCTATCTGATCCTGACGGTCGCGCAGACGGCGGCGAAGATCCTGCTCGACCTCGCCGGCCAGATGCGTCGTCTCGTCGTCCAGCCGGCGCATGAACTCTTCGCTTCCCAATTGTGCATGGAGCGCGCCCAGATAGTCCGCCGCCGCCGCGAACGACTCGGTCGGATCGGCGATGACCGGCGAGCAGAGGTCGAAGTAGTACGTAGCGAAGGCCCGCTTGAAGACCAAGCGCAGGGACCTCAGGGACGTGGAGTTCACAGGATCGTTCAGCGGCTGTACGCCACCTCACGCCATGACGGGTGGGGAGGCGGACCGATCCGGCGGGACCGGTGCCCCGCAGGTGAGTACATGAAGGTACCCGTCTCATCATCAAAGGCCACTTCCAACTGCCCTTCGATGAGCCGCAGGTCGAGCCAGGCACCGCGGAACACAAGCTCCCGCAGCCAATAGACCAAGCTCTCGCCGCCCAGGTTCAGCACCTCGTCCCCTTGCTGCACCAGGTATTCACCAAGGGAACTGACCGGGTACTCGATGCTGCCACCGGCGACGAGTTGTACCAAGTCGGCACACTCGTCATGGCGGATCATCCCCGGCTCGATGAACTCCAACTCCACCGCCGCCATCTCGACCCTCTGGGCGAAGTCGACACTGTTGAACCCATAGCGGAAGCTGCGAAACTCAAGGATGAAGTCTTCGCCTGAAGCGTAGTTCGGATGCGTGTGCCGGTTCTCAGCCGTCATGGACATCCCCTATGGCGCGGGGGGATACTGCTGCGACACATTGTAGCAGTTTGCTTGTACCCTCTATGGCAACGATTCATAATGACGGCATGAATACCCGCCGTTACGCCCTCCGTCCTGCCGTCGCCTTTGTGGTCGCCGTGCTCGTTCTGGTCCCGATCCTCGGGTGCGTTGTTGGTTGCGGCGACGAGCCCGTGGACATAGACCCGCAGGCAGTCCTGCAGGCTTCGTCCACCAGGATGAAAGAGATCGCGGGGTTCCACTTCGTCTACGAGGTGCACAAGCCCGCGGGCACCCAGCCGAGCAAGGGCCTCGACATCAACCGCATCACAGGCGACATCAATGCGCCGGGAGACATGGCCGCCACCATCGACGCCATTTGGGGCGGCACGCCCGTCGCCGTGGGGTTCGTCTCGGTTGACGGAGTCCACTACATCCAAGACCCGCTCTCGCTCAAGTGGCAGTCCATGCCGGCTTCGGACAGCCCGGTGGGCAGACTCAGCCTGAGCGCAGGCACTATCCGTATCCTCGGGAACATCATCGACGCGACATGTGAGGGTACCGAGAAGAAGGGCGGCACCAAGACCTACCACATCAGCGGCTTGGTGGAAGCCGTGGAGGTGGAGGCTATCGCAGGAGCAGTCAACACCACCGAGCCCTTCCCCACCGACATCTGGGTGGGAGTCGAGGACAGTCTGGTGTATGAGGTCGACATCATCGGGCCGGCGACTCCCAACGAGACCGAAGGATTCTGGCGCAGCATCATCCTCTCCGATCTCGACAAGCACGTCGACATCAAGGCGCCACAGTAGCTGTGTCCGAACAGAAGGCCGGAATGGGGGCCGCGGAGACGATCCAACCGGCCGGGGTCAAGGGCGCCGGTCCCAGAGTCTCCCGGCAGGCGATCCTCGCGATGGTGGCTCTGTGCACGGCCGTGTTCGTCGCCGCCCTCGACCAGACCATGGTCCTCACCGTCATGCCGTCGATCATGCGGTCCTTTTACATCAGCGTCCGCGATCTCAACGACGCCGGATGGATCATCACTGGTTACCTGCTCGGCTACACGGTCGCGATGCCCCTCTTCGGGCGGCTCGCCGATGTCTGGGGGCGGCGGCCCATGGCGATGGTCGCGCTGGTCATCTTCCTTGTGGGGAGCGCCCTTTGTGTCGTCTTGACCCGGCTGGACTTGTTCGTGGCGGCGCGAGTCGTGCAGGCGGCCGGTGGCGGAGCCCTCGTGCCCATCGCCATGGCGGCCGCAGCGGACATGTTCCCGCCGCGCCGCAGAGCGCTTGTGCTCGGCATCATCGGCGGTGCGGCCGAGGCGGGCGGGGTGCTCGGCCCTATCTACGGTGCAGGGTTGACGGCACTCTGGGACTGGCGGCTCATCTTCCTTGTCAACGTGCCGCTGTGCATCATCCTCATGACCGCCTGCTGGTTCCTTCTGCGGCCCGGGCTCAACTACGTCCCGCCGGAAGGTGATGCGCCCCCCGACCAAGCGGATGATGCGGCCGGCCAAGACGAGAGGAAGCATTGGTGGCAAAGGGGACGAGTCGATTATCTGGGCGCCCTTCTCATGGCCCTGGCACTGGCCGGAGTCACCATCGGCTTGGGCACGGGGACGCAGACCATAGACGCCTCGGCCGTGAACGCGGCGACACCGGTGAAGTGGCCATGGCTGGTCGCCAGCGGTGTGGCGTTCGTGCTCTTTGTCCTGTATGAGCGCCACCATGCACGGCCGCTGGTCAGACTCGACTTCTTCAAGCGTCCCGCGTTCGCCGCCGCCAACATCGCGCACCTGCTCGTGGGGGCAGCTCTGATCATCGGGATGGTAGAGATCCCTCTTTACGCCTACACGCTCTTTGGCATGACTGAGATAGAGGGAGGCCTCCTCCTGATCCGTCTCACCCTGATGATCCCTGTGGGAGCAGTGGTCGGAGGATGGCTGGCCGACCTGGTGGGCTACCGTATCACCGCCGTTGTGGGCTTCTTGGTAGCCGCAGGTGGCTACCTTCTGGTCAGCCGCTGGCCTCTCGACCCGAGTCAGTTCGCAATGACACGCGACCTGATGATCAGCGGCCTGGGCTTCGGTCTTGTGATCGGACCCATCGGCGCCAGCGTCATATCTTCGGCGGGCCAGAAATGGATGGCCACGGGGTCCGCCCTCGTCACGGTCTCCCGCATGGTGGGCATGGTCGTCGGCCTCTCAGCCCTCAGTTCTTGGGGCGTCCGACGGTTCAACTCGCTGGCCGCCGGCATCACGACCCCGATAGTGAGGCCGGAGGGGTTGACCGACGCCGAGTGGCAGGCTATGAAGGACACGGCGGCGGCGGCCACCAAGGGTGCGGCGCACACCGTGTTCAGCGAGTTCTTCCTGATTGCCGGGATCGTGATCGCGCTTGCCGTGATCCCCGCGCTCTTCTTCTACAGACAAAGGGCTCGAGGAGCCAGTCACATCCCCTTCTTACCACACTGATGAGGGAGCCGCTGTGAACGACGATCAACTCGACCTGGGAGCATCCTTCGACACCAGTTCCTCCGCGGCATCTACCGGCGGCGAGAAGCCTCCGAGAGTGCAGGTCTGCGATCTCAGACCCGGCACTACCGTAGACGGCGTCTACCTTTTGTCGAAAAAAGAGACTCGA
>Ga0209509_1003068_pt1 | contig 10410 bp, 8 predicted proteins | sample BioC13SIPDNA_FD_185743 | JGI IMG/M metagenome (GOLD analysis project Ga0209509, IMG submission 185743) | Anaerobic biogas reactor microbial communites from Washington, USA - Biogas_R1_A C13 SIP DNA (SPAdes) (version 2) | ecosystem: Engineered > Bioreactor > Anaerobic > Unclassified | place...
TGCGTTTCGACCCCGCCCTGATCGAACCGATCTGCCAGGCCAGTTTCCTGCGGTATTCGGTAAAGGGACAGCCGGGCGACGGCCGACTGCTGTTCTCCAACCCGGCCTCGACGACCACGCGTCATCAACTCACGGTCCGGCTCAGCAGCGATGAAGGCAAGACATGGCCCGTAGCGAAGCTGCTGCACAAAGGCCCTTCCGCCTATTCCTGCCTGACCGTGCTGCCGGATGGTTCGGTCGGCTGCCTGTACGAAGGCGGGGAGAAGCACGCCTACGAGAGGATCATCTTCGCCCGGTTTTCCGTGGATTCATCGCCCGAGACAAAGGGCGTTGACGTGCCGGTCGTCGAAGAAATCACAGGCATCAAGCCGCTTGGTAACTTCCGGCTGCCCGGGTTCCAGCGAACCAAACCGACCGTAATCGAGGACCAGAAAGCCCTGGCCGAAGCCATCGGAAGCGAAGGGGCAGAGAGAATCGCTGGTCAGGTCAAGTTCGATCAGCGGCTCCTCGTGTTCTTCCAGTGGGCGGGATCGGGCCAGGACAAGCTCGCCTATGCCGTTGAAAGGGCAGGCGACAAGGCGGTGGTTGTCTTCACGTTCACGCCGGGACGAACTCGTGATCTTCGTCCGCACGCGCACCTTTACGCCATCCGCAAAGGCGTCGTTTGGAGCATGGCCAAGTAGCCCCGCCACGAATCTGAAAATGGGCACGCGAGCAAGACACATCCTGCTCACTGGTTTCCCAGGCTGCGGCAAGACGACACTCGTCCGCCGTGTCCTTGAGCAGCTTCGGGACCTGCGGCTGGTCGGCTTCTACACGCAGGAACTGCGTGACGACGCCGGCCTGCGGGTTGGCTTCCAGGCGATCGCTTTGAACGGTGGTTCAACGACGCTGGCCAGCGTCGGGTCCAAGTCGAAGATCCGCGTCGGCAAGTACGGCGTCGAGCTGCCGGACTTCGAGAAACTACTGGGCGACGAGTTCAGGCGCGAGGCCGGTGACGTTGATCTGTTCGTCATCGACGAGATCGGGAAGATGGAGTGCTTTTCCGGGCGGTTTGTGGATCTGGTCGGGAGGTTGATGGACGGGGACGTACCAGTCCTGGCAACCGTTGCCATGAAGGGCGGGGGCTTCATCGCCGCTGTCAAGCAACGCAACGACGGCGAACTGGTTCGGGTGCATGACCGCAACCGAGACCATTTGGCCGGCGAACTGACGGAGCGCATTCGTGGCGTAACCACTCGCTGATTGCGAAGACAACTTCCCCATGCCTCCGGCCTTAGCTGGACGGCTGAACCATTTCACTTCTTGGGTGTCAGTGGGGCGAATTGACCGGAAACGTGGTCGGATGAGGCTCCTTCTGGCCCTGGACGGCCTGCGGTGCGATCGCTGACGGCACGGTGACCACAACTGAGCCTCTTTGGCCGTGAAGTACGGGCCATTGCGTGACAGTCGAAGAAAACTGCACAATCAATAGCCCTTGCGTCCACGAACTACGCGTAAGGGATGGTGGCCGAAGAAGGTGCGCAATCGGTCTTGCGACAGGAGCCAATACATAAATGCAAACGGAGAACCCCCGTCCCCCGTCCGCTGCCGACGGGACCGTTAGACGGGCTCACATCCGGTCTGTTCCAGCGTTTTGGACGACGGCAGCCATCGTCCTGACTGGGACGCTCCTGCTGTGCTCTCAAGCGGATCCCTTTTCTGCCGGGCTGTTCTTCGTGCCATTCGCATTCGGTCCCCTCGCGGTCACGATCGGGCTAGCACTTGCATGCCGTTCCACCTTCGCTCAAGTCCTGCTCACGGTCAGCTCCGTTTTGTATGGTGCTTGGTTTGCGTATATTTGCGCGCAGGCATTCTTCGTGAACCCGGATCCCCAGTCGCCGATCGCTTTCCTGTTCGTGGGGATTTGCGCGGTTCCAGTTCTGGTTGTCTTTTGGGTTGCAGCTGCGGTCGCGCATTGGCGGAAACGGACGCGGACGGCGAACTGACAGAAAACTGGATTGTGCGGTGACCGGAGGAGGACGACTGGAACCGGTAAAGTACGTTCCACGCGGGGCGGCATCGCGTGTGGGATGATGGTTGAGTCACTCGCGCCGCCAGCGTGGCTCGGACGTTCGACGAGAAGGACAAAACAAAATGAATGCGAGAAGATCATCCATTGTTGCCGTGATGTCACTGTTGCTCGGCATGACCTACAGTTTCGGCCAAGCGGCGGAGCCGGCCCAGGCGACGCCGTTGCCTGCGCCGTTCGACATGCAGAAGGCGGAGGCGGAGGTCGAAAACTCCTACGCCAAGGCGCACCCTGAAATCAAGGAATACGTCCTGTGGACGGCAAGGACATTTGGTGCGAGCGGAATGTGGCTCAACGAAGACGCACTCGCGGCTTTGCCCGCCCCTGCGCGAGAAAAAAAGATCCAGCACTTGACGGTGCTGTTGGAGGAGGGCGAATACGGACGCCACCTCTGTGCGGGGCTGGCAGAGGCGAGCGTGCTCAAAGACAAGCGACTTCTGCCCGGCCTCATGAAGGTAGCCGGCTATCACCGAGCGGACCGCGACTACGACTGCCGTCCGAAGTGGATGGCAGTGGCCGCCTTGGCCCGCCAGGAATCAGATGAGGCGGTACCATTGCTTGTCAGCCTGGCTGACCATGGCAACCAGAACACGCGGCAATGGGCACGCGCAGCTTTGTCGCGGAAGACGGGCCAGGATTTCAAGCAGGACAAGCGGGCTTGGGCGAAATGGTGGGAGTCCCAAGGAAACAAGCCTATCGACGGTGGGTTCCTGCAACCTTGGGTGCCGCCCCCTCAGTCCAAGCAGTGATGAGGCGTGTGGCTGCACGCGAGGCGGTTCGGGGGCGCGCGGACAGGAGGACGGTTGACGTTACCGGTCGCCTGGGCCATGTTGGTCGTGCTATTTGGTGACCGTCCGTCGCCGGATCGCTAGGCGGAGGCCCGCATGAGGCTCACCATCAATGTGTTCGTGGTTTGTACCCTGACATCGTTCGCGCCGGGAGCGGAAGAACGCCCGGGGCCGGACGCGAGCGAGTCCGTCGCAGCACGGCCGATTGTGGGCGCCATCCGCTGGGATGCGTGGTACGGCCGCGGTTCGCCCGTCTCGGAGGTCGAAAAAACACTGGGACCCAAGAAGTACCACTTTCGCCTGCCGTTCTTCGCCAAAGTGATGTCCCCGGCCGCCGTCAGCATCGACGGCGACTCGCAGCAGGTGATGGAACAAGAGATCAGCTATGCTGCCGGTGCAGGACTGGACTACTGGGCGTTCGTGGATTACTGGGACCAGGGAAACCTCGGGATTGGCCTCCGACGCTATCGGGCGTCCGTGGATAAGAAGGGCCTCCGATTCTGCCTCATCGAGGAAGGCGGACGAATTGATCGGATCGGGACATCCGGCTGGCCTCGGCTGGTAACGTGCTTCAAGGACCCCCACTACCAGACCGTCCTTGATAACCGACCCCTCCTGTTTGTCTTTGGTCGCCCGAAGGTCCTGGGCAAGAAGGAATTCGAGTCGCTTGCCGATCAAGCGGTCGCCGCGGGACTGGGGAAACCGTATTTCGTCTTCATGGGCTGGAACCCGGTGGCCGACGCGCAGGAGGTAAAGACGCTGGGCTTCGACGCGGTCTCTGCCTACGCCGCCGGAGCGGGCTATCGTTGGGAGCAGTGGCCCTACGAACAATTGACCAAACACGTGCGGACTGCGTATTGGGATGTTTGCCGCCAGCAGCGGATTCCCACCATCACGTTTGCCACGGCGGGGTGGGATCCCAGGCCGCGCGTCGAACACCCGGTTCCGTGGATCTCCGTAGAACCTCGTCCCGACCCGACTCCGCCCGCACAGCAACAGCCGCTGATTGACGCCGTGACGGCCACCCCGGCGCAACTGGCCCGGCATCTACACGACGCGATTGACTGGACGAAAAACAACCGGGATCTGAACCCGGCCAACGCGATCATCGTCTACGGATGGAATGAGAACGACGAGGGCGGCTGGCTGATACCCACTTGGAAACCCGATGGGCAACCCGACAGTAGCCGCGTCGATGCAATTTCTCAGGTCCTCAAGCGCTGACGCCATGCGGAGGATTCTGTGTCGCGCAACCATGCCATCAGCGTTTACACGAACGGCGACATGCTTCCCGCCGAAGCAGCGGAGATGTTCAGGAACGAACTTGCGGAGTCGCTTCGCGCCCGCCCCGATGCCGACCGATGGCGCTTCGTCACCGTCTGCGCCGTGGACTCGTCCGGTCACGTCCTCGGCGGCGTTCACATGGACATTGGTCCCATGGAATTCGGCCCCTTAGCAGAGGAACGGCTGGCATACCTGGAGCAGCTCTTGGTGCTTCCACAGAACCGGGGGCAGGGGCTTGGCACAGCGCTGCTGCTTCGCGCCGTCGAGGAATCTACCGCCAGGGGATGCAGCCACATTCGGTGCAACGTGTCCTGGGGCAATCCCGCGGCGATTGCCGTATACCGCAGGGCTGGCTTCGCGCTGACATGCCTGGAGGATGGCGAATACTTCGCGGTGAAGCCGACCCGTGCCGCCTCGTGCCGTGCCTAACGAGCCCTGGCATAGCGGCCTTGCCGCACGGCACGGTTGCCGTCTATTGCGGGCACAGGCACGCCGGTGTTGGGCGCGCGGCTGGCCGTTGACGGAGATGACTGGCGGACCCTTGTTACTCGACAACGACGGCCGTGCCGCTTGCGGACACCATAAGCATGCCGTTGTTTTGGCCAAGTACCTCGTAGTCCAAATCGACACCGACGACCGCGTTTGCGCCGGCTTCCTCCGCACGTTGCTGGAGTTCCTGCAACGCGATCTCGCGCGCCCGCTGGAGTTCCCGTTCGTAGGTCGCCGATCTTCCGCCGACAAGGTCGCGGATTCCAGCAAACAGGTCTTTGAACAGGTTGGCGCCGAGGATCGCTTCCCCTGCCAAGACACCGCAGTACTTGGCGATGCGTTTGCCCTCGATGCTCGGAGTCGTCGTAATCTGCACTTGGTTCTCCTCGTCTGGATTGGCCAACGGGATGGTATCCGTATGCTGTCGAGCGCAGGTCATCAGCTATGTATTCGTACTTGGGGTTGGGATCTTGGGCAGTCGGCCACGACGCCCTCTTGTCCGGCGACCGCTGGTTCTAGCCTAGCCGGCTCCGTCAGGTGATGGCCCACGCGGCCACAGGCCGCCGGTCAGCCACACAATTGTCGCCAACGCGTCGGCAGCCACGGGCCGCAATCCGGCAGGTGCTGACCACAGGTTCCCCGCCGCGTTTCGCCGGCGTGCCCAACGGGCATCAATCCGCGTTGTAGCCTTCGGGGAACTGCTTGGTCCGCTTGCCGGTGATGCGGTACAGGGCGATGGCCGCATTAGCCGATACAGTCGGGTTGGGGTCTTCGAGCAGTTCGGTCATCAGGTCGGCAGCCTGCGCTGCCTTGAGTCGCCCCAGAGAGAAGATGGCGTTGCAGCGCGTGCCGGCCTCGCGTTTGCGATCGGCGGCGGCCGTCATCAGCGGCGGGACGGCAGCGGGATCGCCGACTTCTCCGAGGACCAGGGCTACCCAACTGGTGACCTTTGGGGATGGGTCATCCAGCAGCCGGACCAGTTCACGAGGAGCTTGACGGAGTTTCAAGAAACGAAACGCCACGACGCCGGAAATTCGCTGCTCGGGATCGTCTGCATGCAGCCGGTCCAGGAACGGCTTGATAAGGGGTTCATCCCTTGTGACCTGGTACAGGGCTTGGATGCGGGCGTCGGCAAGTTGCTCGGGGTCGGGCTCCGGCGGCGTCTTGAGATCGCGCAGGACAGCCGCGACACGGGACGCAACGTCGGGAAACCGGCAGGCCAGTTCGGCCAGCGCGAATGTCGCCTGGCGGCGGGTTGTCCCAGTGCTCTGGATACACCCGACTTGGAACGTGGTTGGCTTGTCAGAGGCGGTCAACTCGGCCAGGACGCCAAGGCAGTCCTTGGAACCCTGTTGCCCAAGGACTGCCGCTGCGCGGCCACGAATCATGGCGTCCGGGTCCGTTCGGGCCACCCGGACCAGAAATGCCTCCAATTCGGGAGCGGCAATCTTCGCCGCGATCGCCAGAACCTTTCCCCGGAACTCCGCATCCGGCGCATCGCGCAGTGCGTCCGTGCAATGTGCCAATTTCGCGGACGGGCTGTCGGCAACGGCGACGGCCTGTTCCAGTGCAGCCAACCTCTGGCGCTGGTTCTGGACGTCTACGGCCGAGGGAGGCTCGCCTTGGGCGCAGGCACAGACCATCAGCACGACGACGGCGATATGGCAGGGCTGCATGCGGTGCTCCACTGGTTGTTGAAGGCCGTCACTCCCGTATTCTACGGCAGTTCGCCACCGGCACGCCACATTCCCAGGCGGCGTCGCCTGCGGTTTCCGCTTGGCCGCGATCCGGCAGGCGGGCGAACAGGGATCGTGTCCCTTGCACCCGCGCGGCCCCGACTGGCCCTGCCCCAGCGTCGCGACGTGAACTCGGCAGGCCACCGGGCCATGATCCCGCAGGTGCTGACGCCACCGCCTGGGGGGCTGCCGTCCATCGTTGGGCGATTTCCACCTCGGCCGGTTGCATGCGGGACGCCCCTTGCCCAAAATACTGATGTCCCGGAGTGCCCGGGGCGTTCGTTGAGTAACTTTTTGGAGGACCAGAAGACAAACGGTCGCTGCCGAGATCGCAGGGGCCGACAACTCGAATTGACGCGCGAGCGTCAAGATCTGCTTCCCGAAAAACCGCCAACCTGAGTCCCTGGACTCTTGAACCAAAGAAGCAGCACCTTGAGCCGCGCCCCGTATGGGGCGCTGGCCATGTGCTGTTCTTTGGTGCCCCTTGGCGGGGGTTTCGGGAGCAGTCGTGGTTCGGCGCCTCTTTTTTTTGCGCCGACGGTCAAGTTTGCGAAGTCCTGATGACACCGCCTACCACTGGACGGCCAAGACGATGAATACCTGCCCCGAATGTCAACACGCGGTCGATGTCGGCAACGCCTCATGTCCGAATTCCGGGCATGCCATGTCAACTCCGCCGCCGCTGCCCGCGGTCGGCCAAAGACAGGCGTTTTTCACCAATGCCCAACAATGCTGTAGTTGGCTGCTGACGCTTGCCGTAGCGACGTGGCGCTACGTAGCCTTGAAGGTGCGCGCGACCAAGGCCGCCGTCCTCGACCTGCCACCACTCTACCGTCAACTCGCTGAGCACATCGAGGCCAATGACGCCTTCCGCGACGAGTTCGCTGACCACCATCGCGCGATTGGCCAGTTGAAGCAGCAACTTGCATCGCTTTCTGATGCGCGGGCAAGACCGCGAGCCGGCAGCGCCCTGGGAAGATGCCGTGCGATCCTCTCCGCCGCCGGGGACAAGCTCAGGACAATCCCGCTGCAAAGGCAACTGAAACGTTCACGGCGGCGCCTGGGCGAAATCGCTCTTGGCAAACACGGGAATGCTGCCGGGCCTGCTCGATTGGTTTCCCAAATCGTCGAGACGGTATCTCACGTTGACGATCTGGTGCAGCAGTCACGAGGACTTGAAGAAAGGTACGCCAGCCGGATCGTGACGCCCAGCCGAACTGCCGTTGCAGGTGCGACGCTGGTGGGTCTGGTCGTCTGTGGCCTCGTGTGGTGGTGGGCGTCCTCGCCAGAAACGGAATCGGCACCCGTTGCATCGGCTAGTACGGGCGAAGTCCGAGGAACTGCATCTGAGCCCGAGCAGCCGCCACCCGCTGAGAAAGTGATGGACCCCGGCCGAGACGCGTCGCCGACGAGCGGTAAGTATGGCGTCTTCATCCAGAACGATCCCTTTTGCCGCGACGTCGTCAACGCCATATCGCTTGAACGATTCCTCAAAGACAACCCGGATGCGACGTTGGACAACGAAAACGCCAACGCGGGTATTGGCTTCCAACAGTACAGCGAGAGTTTCTTTCAGTACGGGTTCTTCGACAAGAAGCTCGTTTCGATCACGATGCTCTTGCCCCGCGACCAGAAGGGGATTGACGCGGAGTTCACGAAGTACCGCGATGCGTTCGGACCGCCCCACGATACGAGCATCCCGGCTCAAATGAAAGAAAACGGGGCAACACGTTACGCCACATGGAACCTCCCTGATTATGATCTCGCCGTCAGCTTGACGGTGCAACCAAGTGCAAGCGTCGGCCTGGTACTGGTCGGAAACTGGCGTTCGACATCAAGAAGCGACCAGTTGCTTCGCCGACTGAATGGCCGGGCATCAGCAGCAGACGAGCCCACCATGCGGCCAAAGACGCAGCCAGAGTCGTCCAGCCGGCTCGCGGCGGCAACGGAAACGCACACGACGGTGCCGCAGTCCGGTGACAATACAGCGGAAGAACGCGGTTCGTTTGACTCGGCACGCGCCGGCGTGCCTGACGCGACGTTGGCTGCCGGTCGGGCACGGACGAGTACTGACGCACAAGTCCGCCCGGCCGCCGTCAAGGTGATCGAGCCAAGCCAAAGCGTCTCGCAGCCGAACGCTGAATCTCTAACTCCACCCGAACCGTTTGTAATTCCGCCGCTTGTGCAGACTGACAGTCCTGTCGGTGTGAAGGCGATGGACCTCCCTGACGCCATGGCAGCGGTGGATTTGAAGTACGGAAACATATCGTCCAAGACAGCGCCCACTGGCCAAATGACGGGGTCGTATCCGCATGTAGACAAGTTTGCGGACACCGGCTCACACAAGACCAAGTTGTTCGCTCTGGTCGATCTGCCAGTTTGGTTTCCCCAGAGAGACAGAGATAAACGAGGGCTGTTTGTTGCTGCTCACGTCAACTTACGTTTGTTCCGTTCAACGGAAACAGCACAGTCAACACGCACAAGACAAGACAGCACTTCACCCGGAGGTGTCCCACGTGAGCCGTCATGGGCCAAGTACCCGGCGCGGGTTTCGATGAGTCGTGCGCAGGTCCGCAGTCCGGGGTTGCCTGGCTATTGGAATCAGTGGTATCTCGCGGCCGATGGAAGACTCCGTCAACTGAAAAGTGAGCGCGAGAGAAGTCTTGTCGTTCAACAAGGTGGAACGACCTACATCCCGGAGGCTTTGGGTACGACCATCTTCCTGATTCTGCATGTGAACGAGGCGATCTCCAAGGAAATGACACAGCCGGATAAGTCCTATTCGATGGATGTGGTCTTTGAGGGACTGGAGTCCCGGCAGACCAAATGGGGATTCTACCGTGATCAGGCATTGATCGAGCACGATTGGGACTGTGACCTTATATCTCGCGGGAACCTTGTAGGAGGATCGTCTGACGGATCGGAGAAGCGCCCAGACTACTTCCTTCCCGAAGCTCGTCCTGTTGTGGGTGCAGTTGAGGCGTCACTCGTGGGCGTTGTGCTGCGTGACGCATCGCGGGTTCCGGTGGCCGCTTGGCGCCAGTTTGGGGACGGTCGTGAGATTATCTTGCCTGGTCCAAGTGAGTCGGACATCCCCGAGCTGATTAAGGCACTTCGCGAATTTGAGCCTGGCGGAGGCCGGTCATTTGACAGCGAAGTAGCAAAGCCATTCCGTCGAATTGGGCGAAAGGCGGTACCCGCGTTAGACAAACTGCTGACAGACGGAAGCGACGTGGAGCGGATCCGGGCGGCACTTGTGTTGTCGCACCTTGGACCGTATGCTCGGTCTGCGAAACTGGCGTTGGCGAGAGCACTTGCCGATAAGAACTCACGTGTGGTACTGAATGCACTAAACGGACTTTGGCAGATTGAGGAATCGACGCCCGAGGCCATTTCCGGCGTATTGTCAGCGTTGCAGAGCGAGTCGGCGGACATCCGCTTAAATGCGGCTTATGCCTGGGCGATCGTAGCAGGTGACCGCGTCGAGGAGGGTATCCCGCTACTCAGTAAGCTACTGACGGACGCCGATCCAACAGTACGCAGCAGTGCTGCACGATCGCTGGAGGAACTCTCGCGGGATCAAAGAAGGTCGGTCGCTGATTCAGCCAGGGAGGCCATCGCGAAAGGTCAGGGCGGTCGGCGGACGGTCGAATCAACAACTGAGATCACGAACAGCATCGGCATGAAGTTGAGACTGATTCCTACGGGCACGTTCTCGATGGGGGCAGCGGATTCGGACAAGAAGATGTTCCCGGAAATCACTAACAAGTCCGCCTATGACGACGAGCGGCCACAACGCGAGGTTCGGATTGCGAAGCAATTCTACCTTGGCGTGACTGAGGTGACGCAGGGTCAATGGAAATCAGTGATGGGAACGGAGCCATGGTCGGGAAGGCCGTACGTGAAAGAGGGCACGGACTATCCGGCAATGTATGTGGACTTACAGGATGTGGCTGCGTTTTGTGAAAAACTGAGCAGCAAGGAGCGGGCAACTTACCGCCTACCGACCGAAGCGGAATGGGAGTTTGCTTCTTGCTATCGC
>Ga0209509_1003079_pt1 | contig 10396 bp, 10 predicted proteins | sample BioC13SIPDNA_FD_185743 | JGI IMG/M metagenome (GOLD analysis project Ga0209509, IMG submission 185743) | Anaerobic biogas reactor microbial communites from Washington, USA - Biogas_R1_A C13 SIP DNA (SPAdes) (version 2) | ecosystem: Engineered > Bioreactor > Anaerobic > Unclassified | place...
ATTCTGTGTGCCGGGGCATTATCCGAAGAGTATCCAACTTCCGGGACGGCGAGATGGCTCTGCGCTATGCCGCCGCTGGTTTTATGGAGGCGGAAAGCAGCTTTCGCAGGGTTAAAGGATACCGTCAAATCCCGGTCCTTTCTGCTATGCTGGTGGCTGAATGCTCAGACACTTTAGAAGTCAAAACTGCGTAATCCGGCGCTTTCAGATGTTATTTGGAGCATTTCTGCGTTACTTCAATTTCTACGACGGTTGGGACACTTTCCGATAAAGGCGCAGGATTGATTCTATCATGGTACATTTATACAAACCATAAAAATTTATAAAAAAGTCTTTCACTTTTATATTTGCGTGGAATAATTGTATATGAAGGCACTGCTAAAAGTCATTACTGTCAGTCGTTTGTGATGCAGAAAACCAACTTAAAAATTTCCGTATACCCAGATGAGACAATTAGGAGGTCAGTTATGCTTACACTGGACGTAAGAGAGGGAGAATACATTTACATCGGGGAAGATATTAGGATTTGCCTTGTAAAACGACAGGGACCGAACAACTATATTGGTATAGAAGCGCCGAAAGATATCAAAATTCTTCGTGAAAAGGTAAAACAAAAAATTGACAGTGAGACTAGCGAATAGGTCCGCAGTAAGTTACATTCGTTTTTTAGCGATGCTTTCGCTGCAGAGAGAGCACCGTTGAAAATATATATTCAAATCACAAAAAAGTCATCACGGATGATGACTAAAAAATTCATGGAGGTATTTTATTATGGGTATGGTAGTAAGAACAAACACAATGTCCACTAACGCTTATCGTCAGCTGGGCATGAACAACACACAACTTGCAAAGAGCCTTGAAAAGCTCTCTTCCGGCTTCCGCATCAACCGCGCAGGCGACGACGCCTCCGGTCTCGCAATCAGCGAGAAGATGAAGGCTCAGATCAAGGGTCTCGAACAGGCTTCCGCTAACGCACAGGACGGCATCTCCCTCGTTCAGACCGCTGAAGGCGCACTGACAGAGGTCCACAGCATGCTGAACCGTATGGTCGAGCTTGCTAACAAGTCCGCTAACGGCACAATCCAGAATGAAGTTGACCGTGATGCTATCCAGACCGAAGTTAAGGCTCTCAACGATGAAATTTCCCGTATTGCAAGTTCCACAAACTTCAACGGCATTAATCTGCTGGATGGATCTATGGCAGAAGGCGTAAATGTTACAAACGCTGTCGTTAATGGTACCAAAGTTACTCCGACAGCTAAAGAAGCAACAGCTTCAGGTTCAACAATAAAAATTACCACTCCAGCTGCTTCGGCTGCAGCTACAACCGCAACTGTAACCTACATTGATGGCAATGGGGAAACAAAAACAGTAAATGTTGACTTCACAGATTCCGAAGTATCAACGACAGCCACTACAACTGCGTCTGCACTAAACACTGCACTTGCTGCAAATAAAGAACTTTCAGCTCTTTTTGATTTCACTGCTAGTGCCGAAACAATCACTTCCGCTTCTAAAACGACCGGTTCTTCAGCTCCTGTAATTTCAAACGTTGCTTTTAGCTCTACTGCAGTAGCTGCAACAACCAAAGTTGCAGGTACTGATGCTGGGGCGAGTCTTGACATAACCAGTCTTGCAGCAGGCGATAGCATCACAATAAACGGTAAGACGTTTAGCTTTGTTGCCAGCACAGGAGAAGCTAGTGTAGCTCCGACCGGTACTTATGGTGTTAAAATTGGCGCAGATGACGCTGGTACAGCTACGAATTTACAGGCAGCTATGGAAAAAGCCGGTTTAAAGGGTATGACTGTTACAGGCGCCTCTAGTAAGCTTTCAATAACCGCAAAGGCCAATGGAACCAGTCTGTCTCTTCAGGTTGGTGACACAAATGACAATTTCAACCACGTTACCGTTAGCATAGATGACCTCTCTGCTAAAGGTCTTGGTCTTGCCCAGCTTGACGTTTCTACACAGGAGGCAGCAGGCAAGTCTATCCAGACTATCAAGGACGCTATCAACAAGGTCTCCACAAACCGCGGTAACCTCGGCGCACTCCAGAATCGTCTTGAGCACGCTATAGCAAACCTTGACACAACCGCAGAGAACATGGACGCTGCAAACAGCCGTATCCGCGACACAGACATGGCCAAGGAAATGATGAACTACACCAAGATGAACATCCTCTCCCAGGCCGCGCAGGCAATGCTCGCTCAGGCGAACCAGCAGCCCCAGAACATCCTCCAGCTCCTCCAGTAAGGAAAGCTCGAAGAGTAGTTTTTATCTCAAACTACATAAGGGACGGTTTAATGCCGTCCCTTCTTTTTATAAAAAAAGCTTGCAATACTGTGGGCTTTTACCTTATAGTTTTAAATTATACAGTAATCTTCCCAGTTAATAATGTATTTCCGTGTATGGGTTTTGTCACGACGATAGTAAAACGATATCGCATTCTGCGTTCATACAACTATGTGGTATTGTAGGAGTATCAAGCAGAATCAGCACTATAACGATCCTGAAAGGGGCCTATATTTTTCTCAAGGTATCCCAGAAAATTCTGTGTAAATAGATTTCCAATCAGCAAGAAGTTGATACTATAACGATGGCCTTGACGGTCAAGGTGGAGAGAGTTAAACCCTTGATGACCGTCCTCCCGGCGGGTGGGCGCTATACGCGGCACAGCCGTGAATGACGTCCGCCAAAGCCAGAAATTATAACACTAGGGTTTAAATCACGCTGTCTCAGGTTGTGGGAACATAACTGCCAGATAATTCGACACCATGTCCCAGTTTCGACAACGGGCACTCCAGTACTCGACAATCCTTTTCGATGCCAGATACAGCATCTTTTTCAGGCTTTCGTCGCTGGTAAACGAGGGCTTGTTCTTTGTTATTTTGCGGAATTGCCGGTTGAGCCCCTCAATAATGTTAGTCGTATATATGATGCGCCGAATCTCCGGCGGGTATGCGAAAAAGGCGCTCAGAATATCCCAGTTATCCTCCCAGCTTTTCACGCAGCTGGGATATTGTTTTCCCAGATTTCTACGTCGTAGAGAGCCTTTATCTGCTCTGGAATGTCCAACTGGCTCATGCCGCAGGCATACAGACCGATAATTTTCTCCTCCATGCCATCGGCGTTACGGTTGTATTTGCCGATGATTTGAGGTTCGTATTCACCGTCGCGGTCGCGCGGAACCTTGATTTCTACCTCGCCCAGTTAAGTTTTTACAGTTTTTTTGGAGTAACCATTACGGTAGTTTTTCTCCGATAGTTCGACAGCGTCGTCTGACACACGCTGACTTTTTTTGTAACCAAGCTTTTCATCGAGCTCACAGCTCATGACCTGCTGGAGCACCTCAGCAAACATTTCCTTCATGGCCTCCATGACCTGGTTTGTATTTTCAAATTTCTGGCTCTTGACAAATTCCTTAAGAAAATATGCGGGTACTTGTTCCATAAAAACAGCTTCCTTTCTCGACTGAATTGTTTATCTCAATTCTTGCCAGATTGAAGCTGCTTATTCTTATTTACACAGAATTCGATGGGCTCTCAATCTCTGTCTTCTTGTTGATAAAGGTGAAGGAGCGGTTGTCGCCTTTTTCCAGGGTCAGGGAGAGCACCTGCTTGCTTTGGACATAGCCATAGGGCGCCACGGTTTTGCAAATGGTGTAGTCGCCTGCGGGAATATCCGTGAAGCGGACAAGACCCTGAGCATCAGATACTGCAGTTGCGATCGCCTTACCGTCCTTATCATAGATGGTGAAGGAGGCGCCAGGCAGACTGTTGCCGTCCTCGTTTGTCTTGTGAATCTCAATGGTTCCGGTGTCCGGAGCCTTCTTTTTGTTTACCATCGTGAAGGAGTGGGTGGTGCCGTCACCGGTTTTGGATGAGGATGACCCCAGCGCTAGCAAATTTACCTGCAGCATCGGCCTGTTAAAGACAAACACCGACGGTGACCGGCTTGCCGGTGCAGAATTCAGCCTCTATGGTGCTGACGGTACATTAATCGAAAGAGCCGTAACCGGTACCGACGGCATCGCAAGATTTACAAAACTCCCCTACGGCAGCTACACGGTTCGGGAAACTGGTGCGCAGTCTATAAGCTCTTTGACGGCACGCTGCCGGTCAAGATTTCAGCGGCAAATCCAGACAGGAGCTTTACCCTGTGCAACGCTAGGGAGGATGAACCCGAGATTGGCGGCTGGGAGGAGGAAGATCCTCGTGCCGGCGGTTGGGAAGATGGCGGAAATTCTTTAGGCAAGCTTCCCCAGACGGGCGGCGTTCCCCAATCCTTCTTCCTTGTGCTGGGTGCCGGAATCTTCACCCTGAAGGAACAAGACCCCGGTACGAAAGAGTAACGATTCCCAGCTTTTACCTGCACTATAGCATCTATGGGGCCTTTCGATGTTGTAGTGGGCACAACCGCTTATCAGGGCCTTCCTGCAACTAAGTTTTCATAGAAGTAACCTGCCCCCCCCAACGAAAATTCCGCTAAACTGGTAAGTTGCCAATATTTCAAGTGGCTGATTTCTTGGGGGTGCAGGTATAGAATAATTGTGGGCTTGCTTTATAGACATCAAAACACCTATGAACGATTCATAGCTTTGAATCCCCCTTGACCTTTCGTGTAATTGTATCAACAAGCGGTACTAGAGCCACATCATCAACCATTGTTGATACAACAAATCCCCACTCATTTACGGGTGGGGATTGCTGTTTTTCCTTGATTTATCAATGGTTACAGCGTTTTGCATATTTTCCGCTTGGTTTCGTACCTGGCGGATTTTTGCGTTATAGAAAGCCCAATAGAGGAATTTGGGGGAAATCGAGGAAAAGTGAAACCCCCTAGAGGAAACGTTTACAGGTTAGTTTCAAAATTTAAAAAGGCCATTTTCATTACTTTCAGTCCTAATTCGATATGGCTCTTGGGCAATCGGAGTATTAATATCGTTTCTCGATTAGTTTTTCGAATACTCAATCCCATGAACCGGACATGCCTTTATGACGCTTTGTAGCAGTTCCAAATCCAGGGACTCCAGTTCATATGCCTTGACAACAGCCTTTTTCCCCTGCATTTCAAACAGGGCGGGATAGTTCTTTGTGCAAAGAGTGCAGCCCATACAGGCATTCCGGTTGATATGGAGTCCAGGCTGTGTCAGAACTTCCCCCGGCAGGTCTTCGTCCTTTATAAGCTTGGCTGAAATCCACGAGAATATTAGGATGGCAATTACGGTGAGCACCCAGCGAATAGCCATGAATTTGAGGCCTAAAAACTTTGTCTCGTTGAGCAGCATGGGAACCTTTATAACTGCCCAGGAGCTTAGAATAATAACAATATTGCGGATGGAAGCCCCCTTCTTATGGAGCATCACACACATGGGAAATGCAGCATAAATCGGGCCTGCAGAAATGCTGCCAAGCACAAAAGAGAGGAAAACACCCTTTGCCCCGGCATCTTTGCCCAGATAGCGCATGATTTTCTCCTTTGGAATCCACAGATCTAAAAGTGCCGTTAAGATAAAGATGACCGGCATAATCATGAGCATTTCCTTGATGTAATACCCACTGTTTTTTACCGATTCTGTTCCCATTGCCGGATTTATAATAAACATTGCGATATACACTGCGGCAACAATTACCAGGAATAAATTTTCCTTTATCCTTTTTAAAACTGTCACATCATCACCCCCATTACAAGCGCAATTACAATCGCAAATAGAAAACTAAGGCTGTTGCGGATAGCAGTAAACTTTGCCCCAAATTCCTTTTTCTCAAGTGGAAATGTTACAACGCCTACCATTGTCAGAGTTGTTAAGAACGCTACAGCCGGAATTATACTGACACCCGCGCCCACCAGCGTCCCTACAAGAGGAAAGGCAATAAAGGCGGGAACCAGCGTGATTGTACCAAACAGTGCCGCGACAACCGTTGCAAGAAAGACAGATTGCTTACCTACGTAGCTGGCAATTTCTGTGGGCGGCAGCAGGGTCAGAATCAGTCCAATTGCGAAAATAATAGAAAAGATGCTGGCCGCCATCCCCTTCCCCATACCCAATGCCATTTTAAGCGCTTGTTTCGTTTTCACCTTATCCTTGGCAAGAGAGATACTAAGGAAAACCAGGGTGCCAATCCAGATTGCCAATGTAAAGATATCCATATACACTCCTCCTTCGCTGCTATATAAACAGTATAGCGTTAGAATCCGGATAGAGATAGACACATAGGTTTCCTTTCTGTATAATTAAAACAGGAGGTGTTGAAATGATATCGGAATTAAAACACAGTCCTCTTTTTTCTGACACAGACCAAGGGGTGTTGGAGCGCCTTATAAAAGAAAAGCAAATTTATAAGCAGTCCTATCACAAGGGTGCGACGGTACACGAGCAAAATACAGACTGTTATGGGATGGACGTGGTTTGCTCCGGAGAGCTGGTGGCCTACTCGCTGGCTGCAAACGGCTCTGAATCCATTGTTTTTACGTTTGGAGCCGGCGGCATAATTGGGGCCAATCTGTTATTCGGCGAGCAGAACCGATACCCTATGAATATTTACTGTACAGCCGATTGTGTTCTCCTACATGTTTCAGAATCCGGCGTTAGGGCGCTGCTAAAGGAGCACGGCTTTGTGATGCAGTTTGTGCAGAGCCTTTCGCTAAACTCCCAGGGCATGAACCGGAAAATTGCCATGTACACGCAAAAATCCCTTCGGGAGAACTTGATGGACTATTTTCTGGCGCTCTCTGCCGAGCAGAAGTCAAACACCATCGTGCTCAGCACGAGTAAAAAGCAGCTTGCCGATTATTTCGGCGTGCGGCGCCCCTCCCTTTTTCGGGAACTCAAGAAAATGAAGGATGATGGTCTAATTGAAGTTGCAAACAAGGAGATTATATTAAAATTCTGAAATTACCCCTTAGTGTACAGTGCAAGCAATATGGTATTCGTTAATGATCAACAATCAAGTCCTTTTCTAGAAATATGAGCCTTTTTCACCAATAGGTTTATATAATCATATACCGGACAATTTCCAGTCTAGCACACGGGCATTTTTCTGTCCTTATCCAACTGTCCACGGCAGCTCCGTTCCGTCTTTGAAAATAAACGTAAGCTCGGTTGAGGAGCACACCATCAACTTGTCGACTACTGCATACCATAGTTCCTCATCAAACTCCGTTAGGAGGCCGTCCTGTTTTTTGAGCATTTTTATGAAGCTTTGAAGCTGGAGCCGCTTGGTATTTCGTGCCTCTATTGTTTTATTGACCTCGGCAAGATCCTCCTGTACCCTATCGTAACGCTCCACCAACGCATTATAGCGGTGTTGGTATTCTGACTGATCAAGTGCTGTGCGGCTGTTTTCAAGTACCATCTTCCGCATTAATTCGAGCACCACATCACTTTCATCCTGAAGAGAATCTCGCTCAGCTTCAAGGTCCTTGTTGCGGGCAACAGACCTGAGTATATCCTCATATGCCTCAATGACACTGTCCCGGTCGGCAATAAGGCTATTCATGGCGTTAACAAATACCTCTTTAAGCTGATCCTCATAAAAATGCGGAGTGGAGCATTTCTCAGCACCTTTAAATTTACCGTTGCACTGCCAGACGGTCCGGCGGTACTTTGAATTGCTATGCCAGACCTTCGCACCATAGATGGTCCCACAGTCACCGCAGACGATACGACCCGCAAAGCAACCGGAGCTAGCGACGCACCGGATACCCTTACGCCTTTTGAGTTCGCTCTGTACATGGTCGAACAGTTCAGCACTCACAATGGCAGGATGGCTCCCTTCTACATAGTACTGCGGTACCTCTCCCTCGTTGGGCTTCATCTTTTTTGTTAGGTAGTCGGTACAGAATGTCTTTTGAAGGAGCGCATCGCCCTTGTACTTCTCATTTGTAAGAATACTCTCAACCACAGAGGGCTGCCAGTTATGCCTGCCGCCCGGTGTGGGTATGTTCTCTGCCGTGAGCTGCTTCGCAATAAGGGAGGGCGTCATACCGTTAATGCACATGGCGTATATGCGGCGTACCAACTCTGCCTGCTCCTCGTTTATAACAGGTTGGCCATCCTCACCCTTATCGTAACCGAGGAAACGCTTATAAGGCATTGTGACCTTGCCGTTAGCAAAACGCGCCCTCTGTCCCCACGTCACGTTCTGACTGAGGTTCCGACTCTCCTCCTGCGCTATACTGGAGAGAATGGTGATGGTCAGCTCAGCGGCGGGATCGAATGTCCAGAGTCCGTCCTTCTCAAAAAACACCTCTACGCCTCTAGCCCTGAGCTTCCGTACTGTGCTTATAGAATCGACGGTGTTGCGGGCAAAGCGAGAAATTGACTTTGTGACGATAAGGTCAATTTTGCCGTTCATCGCGTCTTGTATCATCTTCTGAAAGCCTTTACGCTTTTTTATGTTGGTGCCGGAAATCCCCTCATCGCTGTAAAGGCCCACAAACTTCCAATCCTCATGGCTACTGATGAAGCGCTTGTAGTAATCCATCTGAGCCTCGTAGCTTGTGAGTTGCTCTTCATTATCTGTAGAAACCCTTGCATATCCGCATACTCGGCGAACTGCCGTGGTGGATAATGGCTGGGCTGTATAGAGCTGTACTGTCGGCGGTATTACCGTTACGTTCGCTGCCATTGCTCGCACCTCCTTAGCGTATTTTCTCTTGCCGCCTGGCGCATCTCATCCGTCCAGCTTTCACTTCGCGAACGATCCTTCCATTCTGCCTCTACCCTACTGCCGTTTGTGAAATTGAAGATTATCTTGTTAGGAGCAGGAACATATATGGCGGATATTTGTTTTCTGAATATGTCCTCGTCGAATGTGGGAATTCCAAGAACTTGATTTGTCAGGTCTATTAGCGTATCCTCAGGTATTTGCTTAGCCTGACAAGCTGCCGTACCTTTTGTAAGGTATGTAGAGCAGTTCCAGTAATGTCTCCCCCGGTTCGTCTTGCGCCGGTAGTAGCTCCCGCACTGGCCGCAATGGATCATCCCGGAGAATGGGTAACGCTTTGCATGGTCTCCTTTAGCATTGGCTTTCTCATTGGCGGCGGCAAGCCTTTTCTGAACCGCTTCGAATTGCTCCATCTCGATGATGGCAGGATGGGTACCCTCGGCATAGTAGCGCGGCAGCTCACCCTTATTTTTGACCTTTTTCTTCGTGAGATGGTCGGTAACGTATGCTTTCTGGAGAAGAGCGTTTCCGGTGTACTTCTCGTTTTTCAGCACTGCGTAGACTCGTTTAGCTGTCCATTCCCCTCCATAATATGAAGGAATCCCATTGGCACACAGACGGTTTGCGATGCGGTACGCTCCATCGCCGGAGAGGTACTCATCAAAGATGCGCCTCACGATAACGGCTTCGGACTCATCTATAAAGACCTCTCCTTGCTGGATACGATAACCATAAAGGAAACGCCAGTTTGCTGTCTCACCATTTTTGAACTGCTCTCGTATGCGCCATTTACAGTTCTCGCTGGTGGCCCGGCTTTCCTCCTGTGCAACGCAAGCGAGGAGAGTAAGTATCATCTCACCCTCCCCGCTGATTGTGTGTATATTCTGTTCTTCGAAGTATACGTCTATGCCCAACGCTTTCAGTTCCCGTGTGGTTTCCAGTAGCGTCACTGTGTTTCTAGCAAACCGAGAGATAGATTTTGTAATGATTACGTCAATCTTCCCTGCACGGCAATCTGCAAGCATACGCTGAAACTCAGGGCGCATGTCTTTGGTGCCTGTCAGAGCCTCATCGGCATACACCCCAGCGAACTCCCAGTTGGAATTCCGCTGGATATACTCGCTGTAATAGCTGACCTGTGTTGAAAGCGAGTGCAGCATAGCGTCCTTTCCACTGGAAACTCTGGCATAGGCAGCAACTCGCTTTTTCTTTGGCAACAGAGCTACCGGTTGTTGAATTTTACGTACTGTTTTTGCCACTGTTCAACCTCCCTTCGTAGCTCCCATGTTACCTCTGAACGAGGATTGTATCAAGCGCTTTGGGGGTATAGTCCCGCCAAAACAGGCCGAAAATGTTCTAACAGTTTTGTATCAATTACACGGTAATCGTCCTCGTCTATAACGCCGTCATGAAGCATGGTTTTTGCCACGGCTATAGCGAGACGATACTGTTTTTCACGTTCAAATAACTCGTGTGTTATTGTTTGCACCTCCAAATCTGTCGGTTATGTAGCAGGCGTGGCAGCAGTATTTTCTGTTGGTATCATAGCTCTCAAATGTTCTTCCACAAGCGGAGCACACCAGCTTACTGGCCCCTCTTTTATTCACTTCATCTCTGTGGGCATTCCACCATGCCATACGGCATTTGTCCGAGCAGAACTTCTTGGGCTTCTGTTTCACGCCCTGCAATAAAGGTTTTCCACATTGCTTGCAGAAAGCAGAATC
>Ga0209509_1003090_pt1 | contig 10371 bp, 14 predicted proteins | sample BioC13SIPDNA_FD_185743 | JGI IMG/M metagenome (GOLD analysis project Ga0209509, IMG submission 185743) | Anaerobic biogas reactor microbial communites from Washington, USA - Biogas_R1_A C13 SIP DNA (SPAdes) (version 2) | ecosystem: Engineered > Bioreactor > Anaerobic > Unclassified | place...
ATCTGGTCTCTTTGAAGATTGAAAAGTTGGAAGAGGGGTGTATCTTGCTACCAGCGACGATCTGCAGGGACTGGTGGTCCAGGGACGGACGATATCCGATACCGTCGAGGATAGCTCAGGACGTGGCTCGAAATCTCATCGAATCGCGTCTATTGCGCACGGAGATCCTCTGCCCGATGGGATAGCTCCAGCGACAAAGCCCTTCAAGAACCTTGAATGAGTATGAGTTCTACTCTGACCCGCATACGATCCTTAATTGAACGGGACCAGTTCCTCATATCAAATCACGCCAGAGCTAGGATGTTTCAGAGGAATATATCAACTGAGGACATGCGGAAAATGGTCGTTGATGGAGAGGTGATTGAAGAATATGCAGATGATCACCCTTGTCCCTCCTATTTGATCTTAGGGTTTTCGGAACATATTCCATTTCATCTCGTCGTAGCAGAGTGCGAAGACCACGCCAGAATAATCACAATATATATGCCTGACGAAGAAAAATGGATAAATTACAAGAAAAGAAGACTCTGATCAATATGATCCCAGATAAATGCAGCCTCTGCGGTGGGAAGCTTCTCAAGGGCAAGACAGAGTTCTTGGTCAAGGTGGAGGATGAGATCATCTCCATCAAGGAAGTCCCTGCCTATATCTGTGATGATTGCGGCGAGGCCTATTTCACCCCCGAGGTATCAAGGAAGATTGACGTGGTCATGAAGAAGTTCCATCAGGGAAAGCTCCTGGCCAGGCCAATCCCCGCGGGCGAGGTGGAGCTCACCATTTGACGGGAGATATTAATCTTGGAAAAGAGTGAGGTGGATGGGTTGGCATGGGCGCTTTATTACAAGTCCAGAGAAGTTCTGGCCATCGGCAGAGAGGAGCTGGAAGATCTGGAAGAGATACGCGATAAGGTATGGATGGAAGAGAAGAAGGGATTAAGCTTTGCGGATTTCAATTCGGTGAGGTAGGATATGTTCGAAGATCGGATAGTAATCGATCCCGAAGTGAGGCACGGAAAGCCGATCATAAGAGGGACCAGGGTTCCCGTAGATCTGATTCTGGGAGCTCTTGCCGCTGGGATGGACCCGGCAGAAATAGCGTCCGAGTACGATATAGAAAAGGAGGATATACTGGCCTGCCTGGGATATGCGGCGAAGATCGTAGCTTTGGAAGAGATCGGCGCCTATGCCTGATCTAAAATTCCTCCTCGACGCAGATATGCCTCGATCGAAGGGTTGCGAATATCCCTCGAAATAGCGAGATCGAGCGATGGGCTCTTCGCCGGGTGGCAAGGAGGGGCGAAATCTTCAGATTGGCAAAATTTGGGAGGAGGGCCATTTTTTGGGGTATGGAGCCCCTTTTTCTGCATGAGATGAAGATGTTTTCAAAATATGGTTAAGTTCAAATCAAAAAAAAGTCTGACGGCGGCGCAAATGCCCCGCGGATTGTTCTGGGGCGCGCCGGAGCAACTCGACTTATCGCCGCCGAGCTCAGCTCACTTTCGCCCTTATCTCGGCGATGGCCGCCTTGATCTCGGCGATCTCCCGGCTGAGCTCTTCATACTTCTCCTCCAGGCTGCCGCTCTTGAGGGTTGATATGATCTCTTCTCTCTCGCGGCGTGCCTCATATCGAGCAGCTGAGACCTCTTCCTTTATGACACCTATCTCGGAGGTGTCCTCTTTGATATTTTTGAGGATAGATATTGTAGTGTCTTGCTTATCGAGCATCTGGTCTTGCTTATCGAGCATATGGTCTTGCTTATCGAGCATATGGTCTTGCTTATCGAGCATCTGGTCTTGCTTATCGAGCATATGGTCTTGCTTATCGAGCATCATCCTTCCTATGGCCAGATTTTCCCTTCCTATGGCCACGTTCTCCCTGCCAAGCGCCAGGTTCTCCTCGCCGATCTCTATGCTTCTGTAGAGCAGGCCCACCGCCACGTCGAAACGCTCCCCAAGCTCCTCATGCCAATCTCCTCTCAGGATCTGGAAGTAGGGAAACTCGCCGGTCGCCTCCGACCATCGGACCTCCAGGTCCCTGACCCGGATCTGTCCTCTCTCCACCTTGAGGCCTTCGACGAACGCCTGGAGGGCCCTCTCCTCCCCTTCGGCCACGATCCTGACGTCGTAGGGCTTCTGGTTCTCGACGGTCCCCGAGAGGCCGAGGTCCTGGGCAATCGTTTCGACCAGGTCCCGGAAGCCGACCCGCTGGACCCGTCCGGAAGCGATGATCTCGACTCGTTGCATATCTCACCTATAGTAGACTCTTCTGCCATGTGAGGATGTCGGTCGGAGCCCATCGACCTTTCCGCCCTCGACGTCCGCCTCCGCCGGATGGAGGCGGGACCGCGGCGAGGGTGTTGTCGGCCCTGGGGAAGAAGGGGATCCTCGGAGGGCCTGGGGCATAGGCTCTTTTCATATTCGACCCCGACCGGCCGCCTCTGCTCACCGCCTTTCGACCTCGGGACGGCATAATCGATAGCTTTCACCGCTCTTTCCGCAAACGGGGGCCGCAGCCTCCTCCGCCGCAGCCCTCCGGCGAGCCGGTCCGGCCGCGCCGCCCTCGACGTTCGCCTCGACCGGATAGAGGCGGACCGCGGCGAGAGTGTTGTCGGCCCTGGGGGAGAAGGGCAGCCTCTGACCGCTTCGACGCCCCCACATCTTCGACTCCGCCCAAAGGATCGGCGGGCCCCTCCGGCACCGTAGACGGATCCTGCTGTGGACGGATCCTGCTGTGGACGGCTCCCGCCCTGGACGGCTCCCGCCGGGAGGGGCGGGGGCGGAGCCGACGGATATCCCGAGGGCATTTTCTTCTGATCTGGATCATCCTGGGGCGTGGGCTTTTTCGATTGGTCGGATCCAGGACTTCTGGATTGGGCTGGCGATTGGTGGCGGGGAGAGCTGGGGGCGTCGGGCGCTTCTGGGGGTGGCGGCTTTCCGATAGAGGGTCGCGCCTGCGGACGGCTGGTGGTGGTGGGGGCGGTCGGCGATCGTCGGGCGATCTCGGCCCCCATCCTTCGAGGGCCGACTTTCGGGAGGGGGCCGGCGAGGGGTCGCGCCCTGGGGGGGCGGGAATCGCCGGGATCGAAACTCGGACGTCTCGGGGATCGAAAGTGAATCCCACCGAGATCAAATGGTGGAGATCTCAGGGATCGAAACTCGAAGATCTCCGGGATCGAAAGGTATTTGAGGTGTGGGGCCGAACCGGTCTTTTGCTGAAAATAGGACCCTTCCGGGCGGGCGGTCGTCCTCTCGGATGGTGGAATCCTCCGGGCCGAATTGATCTGATGATAGGAGGCTCGGGGGGTATTCTGCCGTTTGTGTCGCTTCTTCTGACTTTCTCGAAATTGTTGGATTTATTTTGGGAGGGGGCTTCTCGGATGGTATGCGTCCGATCCCTTCGGGATCGGGTTGTATGCGGGGAATAGGCGGGATGCGAAGAGGTCGCCCGGGGGCGGAGAAGGGGACGGGAGTTGGGGCGAATGGTTTCACATGAGAATTATTCATTGGTCATCGGTTAAGGGAAGAATCTCGATGCAATAGCATTCCTGGTAGCAAGTCCACCGAGTCTGGCGGGATCGAAATGGGTGCAGCTATCCTTTCTCAAATTCGGAATTCTGTCCAGCAAGGATATACCTGTGCAGGAAATGTACGAACTATACAAGAAAAGAGATCGAGTAGAAAAGCTGTTTGATGCTTACAAGATTGTTCTTGATGCAGATAGGCTTTACTTGCAGGATGACGAAAGCGTGTTCGGACACGTGTTCATATCCTTCCTTTCCCTCTACGCTTACTGCAAGCTTGAAGAAATGCTCAAAAAGGCGGAAGCTGAATAGGAAGATTTCTCCTGCAGATCTGTTGTTCGAGACCTAGAAGGAAAACTTGGGTTGGGTATATTCCCTACAGAGTGAGAGTCAAGGTAGAGAGTGCTTCACAGATGAGTAGTGGGCTTACCAATGATCGATAGTAACCATTCTCGTACGTATCAAACGCGGCAGATATTGAGGTAGTATAGATGAATATACTAATGATATTAAATGCAAGGAGTATTGGTGGCGTTGAGACTCATGTCATTACGCTTGCTGAAGAACTCTCATTGAGACGTCATAAGGTAGTTGTCGTATCATCAAATAAATATTTAGGTGAGTTATTACATATCAAGGGCATAAAGCACTGTGTGGTTCCTGTGTTTATTACAACAAAATTGGTAGATATAAAAAATATAATGAAGTATTTTAAATCTTTTATGATGCTAAACTCGATTATTAAAGAAGAAAATATCGATATTATTCATGTGCATGGACCATCTTCCGCTGCAATTTTGTCATATGCAATATCTAGATTTTTGAAAAAACCGATAATATACACTCATCATGTTTCACAGGTTAAGAGATTGCACTTCTTGACTTTGAAGCTAATAAGTAATCATTTCGATGCAATAATTGCAATTTCAGGGGAAATTGGAGCGTATTTAATGAATAGTTTCAATATAAAGTCAGATAAGATTCATGTAATATATAATGGAATTAAACTCGACGAGTATGATAAAAAAATAAAATCCTCATTAGCTGATAAAAAACTACTACATATTTCGCGACTTGACGATGATAAGATCGATGCAACGTATAAGGTTATCGAATCTTTAAAATATCTTAATAAAGATATATCAGCAGATCTGACAATAATCGGGAGTGGACAAAAGTCAGAATATGTGAGAGACTTTGCAGTTAAATTATCAAAAGAATCTAACCGGAGAATTAATGTAATAGGAGAGGTAGAGCCTAATAAAATAAAGAGATATTTATATGAATCCGATATTGTAATAGGCGCGGGACGAGTAGCAATAGAAGGAATGGCAGCAGGAAAGCCCGTAATATTTGTAAGCCCAGGAGGTCTTTCTAGTTTTTCATTAGAGAATAATATGGATATTATTAAATATCATAATTTTAGTGGTAGAGGATGTAAAGATAATTATAGTTCTTTAGATATAGCAAAAGAAATAGAGAAAATATTAAGCAATAGAGAGACATATGAATACGCCATAATTAGAGGTAAGTTTCATTCTATGCAGTTAGATATTAATGAAGTTTCTTCCCAAATAGAACGCATTTATGCCTTATTGCTTAAAAAGTAGCAAAATTTTAAACTCGCCGTTGTCATAGATTTTAAGAATGTTGGCATTGGAATATATATATTTAAAATCATAGATATTGAACCGTTTCGTTTTTTCCCAGATTGTTATGTGTAAGATCTCATCAAAATAAGATATTGTTAAATATCTATCTGATTCCAATTCGTTATTCCTAATTTTTTTAAAGTTATCTCCAACATAACTTTCGTTTAGATATGATTTCGGAAAGTCTTTGCGTTCAGACGCTATAGACGAGCCTAAAATTGCATCAAGAAAGCGATTTTTAGTAGTAATGCCAATATGCGATATTTTCAAGTCTTTATAAGTTAAAAGCCATTCCATCCCACAATATTCCATATATGTAACTTGCTGATTCGGTCTCAATAGCGATGGAGAATAATGGACGTTAAATATACAAACATATGTAGAGATGAAAATCAAAATTAATATAGAAATAAAAGCTAATTTATGAAATTTTAAATATTTTATTTTAAAAAGCATTATGCCTACGAATAATTGCATCGGCAAAGCTAGGAGTCGTAAGGGCCTATTTGGATCAACACCAGTAGGAAAAATAAAAAATAATATGAGCACTAGTATAAAACTAATAATGAATATATATAGAAATAACATTTCTGAAAATGTAGTAGATTCTAAATCCTTCAGAGCATATATAGCGAACAAGGACGCGACAATACCAATTAATATATAAGCTCCGAACCAATTTATAAAGACGATAGCTAATTCAGAAGAAGTATAATAATTCGCAGCAGACGAAATATGTCCAGCAGCTCTGTCTACTGGCAGAATTCCGGTAGATTCACTTAGGAATCTTGCTACTTTTCTAACAGAGCCACCCCAATGTGTCGAGTTAATAAACCATAAGAATGTTGTTATTGTTAGTATTAGAATTGGCAAATAAGATTTATCGAGATCCAAACTAGTTGGTAATTTAATATTAAGATATGATTTATGTTTTATAAAAAATCCCAAAAAATACAGCATAACAAATAGATATATAATAACGAATCCAATCAAGATATGGAAAAACGGAATAGATACTAGAAAAACTAAAAAAATAAATGTAAAATTTAAATATGATCTAGTTAGATGGAGGATATATGTATACAATATTAATGGAAGCATTAAAAGTGCTGTTAACCCATACGGAGTAAAGTAAGTATGGAAACCTAGATGCAGGGGTATATTAAATAAAATAAAAAGTAGGAGTAATTTTTTGTGATTAACAATTAAGGCCCTAGTAAATACTATTAAAATAATTATATGCAGAATGGAAACCATCGCAGGAAAGCATTTCATAATATCAACATATGAAATCTCAGATACAAATGTCAAAATAGCTACTAATAGATGTGCCATTGGGTAAAAATTAGATTCGCCTATTCTCCCCGTCGACATAATGTCCAAGATATATCCTGCATGCGTCATAGAATCGTCAGATCCATAGAAAAAGTAACTCCGGATAACAGGAATTAAAAATATGGTTGCTAAAGAAAGCAAGTTTATTAAGAACATGCAGATTATAAGAAATCGCGGAAGCAGCTCATCAGAATAGGCGTAGATTATGATAATTACATAATTAATAAGAAAAATTAATAGAAATATAATCCAGATATAAAATGGTGTCGATGAATAAATAGATACTTCATATCCGCTAGAGATATTACATGATACATATATGATATTAATTGATAATAAAAAGAATAATAAAACATATAGTACTTTAATATTATTAGTTTTTAGTATATGCCCCATGCGTAATACCATTTCCGACCCAACCTTAAGTTCTACAATACTAGCTCACATTTTTCTAGATCTTCTATATATCGCAGCACCTAATATCTCTAATTTTTTCTCTATAGATTCATATCCTCTATCTATCTGATAAATGTTCTTAATTATCGTAGTTCCTTCTGCTAATAAGGCTGTTATAATAATCGCTGCACCCCCCCTTAAATCAGTACAAGTTGATTCTCCACTTATAATCTTACTTGGCCCATTTATGACTAAAGTAGTACCATCGATATAAGAATTGATACCCAGTTTATTCAACTCAAAGACATATTGAAATCTATTATTATAAATTGTTTCTGTTATTTTACTTACCCCGTTAGCTTGAGATAGCAATGGAACAAATATTGGGTGAAGATCAGTTGGAAATCCTGGGTATGGTCCTGTCACCATGTTTGTTGGATGAATTCGTTTATTAGAAGATACCTCCAAAGAATTAGTATTATATGATATTTCTCCGCCTACCTCTTTAACTTTCTCTAATATGCAACGCATGTATTTATGAGATATGTTATTAATTTTTATATGACCACCCGTTGCTAACGCAGCACTAATAAACGTACCCGCTTCAATCCTGTCTGATATTATCGAATAATCACATCCTTTTAGCCTCTCACATCCCTTGATCGTTATTATATCCGATCCAATACCACTAATATTGAGACCCATGCGTCGTAAAAAGAATCCTAAATCTGCTACTTCAGGTTCTTTCGCACAATTAGATATTATTGTAGTTCCCCTTGCTAATGCCGAAGCCATGATTATATTTTCAGTCGCTCCAACGCTTGGAAAAGGTAATTCAATTCTAGCACCATTTAGGCCTGAAGAAGTCATTTGTATATAATCATCTCTCACTATTATTTTAGCACCCAGTGCTCTAAAAGCCTTTAGATGAAGATCAATGCCCCTTAATCCAAGATTGCATCCTCCTGGAAAAGGTATCTTTATTGATCCTTCTTTGGCTAAAATGGGTCCTGCGAGCAAAATTGATGCTCTAATCAGCCTAGCAGTCTCATCAATCGTAGTTTTTAAGTTATCTTCAACACATATAGATAAGAATCTATCGTTCCATTCTATAGTAGCCCCTAATTTTTTTATTAAATTGATTAATACTAATACATCATTAAGACGGGGAATATTGCGAAGCTTGACCTGTTCCTCACATAATAAAGATGCTGCGATTATTGGAAGTGCCGCATTTTTTGATCCAGATAAATTAACAGATCCGCTTAGCGGATAGCCACCTTTGACAAATAATACATCCCTCATTTCATTATCCCCTTATTTACCATGAAAGCACATATAGAAAGGAAGTCTTCGAGCTATCCTCCTTCCCATCCATATTTCTCTTTTGAACCACATATCCGGCTTTGGCCAGCATTCCAATCGCGTCGTCGATGCTCAGTGTTTACCTGCCGATATCTTTCCATTGAGCTTGTATTATGCGTATCAGAACCATCCATCTCTTCTTGCTACAACCAACATGACACCCACTACAATCAAGTAAGTCCCAGTCCACGCATAACCTACTCCTACAATGCCATAATTAGGTATGAGAATGTAGCTCAATAAAAGAATAAAAATAAACCTTATACCGTTTAGCATCGCAGTGCTTTTAACTCGCATTCTGACTTTTTGTATTGGAATAAAAATTACATATAATACACCTAAAAAATTTGAGAGGATGATTATTCTAACCAACCCAATGGCATCAATATATTCTGGTCGGAGGAGTCCTAAAATAAATTTACCAAAGAAAAATAGAAATGCCATTGGAGGAAATAGCATGTAAATACTTGTTTTTGCAGCTTTAATCGCATTCCGTTTCAGGTTCTCACCATGACTTCCTTCCACAAATAGCGAGGTTCCTAATGCAGTGGGAATTACCATTCCAAGACTTCCTATCATAAATGCTATATAATATTTTCCGGTTTCAACTTCCCCAAGCAAATTTAAGACGATAATTGGTAGAAGGAAAGTTGGAGCTGTTTGTAGGAGATTTGAGAGGTAGCTCCAAAACGTAAATCTAAAAGAGTCCCTCAAAAATCTATTATCCATCCGAAAGCCTAGTGAGAATTCTCTACGCAACATTATCCCCAATGAAAAAATCGAAGCAATCGCAAAACTTATCCCTACAGAGCTGAATATGCCCAAACTACCCAAAAAAGCCAGTGGAAAAAGAAGAGGAATCCTCAGACCCATTAGAATATTTTGATAAAAATAGAGGTTTCCTTTTCTATCAGATACAAAAGCCGTACCTATTATGGTGGATATAGAGTTTGCCAAAGTCGCAAATAGAAAGATAATCATATAACTTTTGTTTTGGATTAAAACGCCCTCTGAGTTTTGATAAAATAAAATAAAATAAAATACTACAATTAAAAAAGTTGATGCAGTTGTAATAATTAAAACTGAGCTCAATACCCTCATTTTTTCGTTTAGGGGATAGAAACGAATCAAAGTCACATCAAAACCCAGTCTTGATAAAAGAATCAATAATCCTTGGACAGATATTAAAGCTACTGCAATTCCTACATCTTCTACAGAATATATCTTAGCAGCCGCCATCCAAAAGAAGAATCCACAGGCCTCATTGAACATTCTTGTTAATACAATGAAAAATGTATTTTTATACAATGAATCATTAAAATACTGAATCATAAATATCAAATCGTAAATATCTGCTCAATACGAAGTTATTTTTGGCATCTAGCTGTTCTTCTGAGATTTCGGACGATCATGAGATGTATCATGGGCTCCATGGCAGCATTTGCATGATCTGTATCCACACTGGATAGCGAAGAGCCTTCTTTTTAAGAGGCTGTTTCAGAACTATTTATACTAGCCTTCACCGCCATCGCGAATCAAATTTTGCAGGCCATTTGAGGCCAAGGGGGGTGATTTTTGCTTATGCGGGTCCAATTGGAGAAAACCAGTAAGCAACACCATTTTGAAATAGGCTCTAAATGAATACCTCGCAGCTTGCTGGGAGGTGTGCTGTTTGACTTTTATTGAGTTCTCAATACTGTTTCTGTTTGTTGTTGGGTGGCCTGCTTTCGTAGATGAGACAGTTCCTGAGCACTATAATTGAGCTTTTTAAATAAATAAAGTTTATGAAAAGACCATAGAGAAGGGTGATATCTTACAATGTTCCTCCACATGTGCTCAAATAAAACTGAACGATATAATGATCTTGGATCACTTATTTTAAATTCGTAATTGTACTCAGGATAACTTTTCCCTATTGTCTTATATAACCGTCTCAATGAATGAAATCTTCTTTTTTTAAATTCTAGCATTTTTTGCGATTCTTTTATTTCTTTACTGTCAATTTCGTTTATTTCTATTTTACCGGATTCTGCTGCTGACCGCAAAATATCCTGGCCGATTTTATTTCTAGATATTATGAAAGACCTACCCAATACGTCATTT
>Ga0209509_1003102_pt1 | contig 10343 bp, 13 predicted proteins | sample BioC13SIPDNA_FD_185743 | JGI IMG/M metagenome (GOLD analysis project Ga0209509, IMG submission 185743) | Anaerobic biogas reactor microbial communites from Washington, USA - Biogas_R1_A C13 SIP DNA (SPAdes) (version 2) | ecosystem: Engineered > Bioreactor > Anaerobic > Unclassified | place...
ACGCACGTGTCGGCTGCGTTGGTTTCCGGCCGACGCCGAAACGAACCCTCGGGCGATTAGCTCAGTTGGTAGAGCAGCTGACTCTTAATCAGCGGGTCACAGGTTCGAGTCCTGTATCGCCCAATCGATCACCCTGCGAGGATGCTCCGGCGACTGCGAGAACCTGCGAATTTGCCTCAATATCGCGGCTTTTGTTCGATGCCTGCACTTCGTCGCAGGCCGCCGCACAGGGTCGCTGTGCCGGATTCTGTGCCGCTTTTCGGAAGTGCTCGTTAGTGACTTGGAGGTAATGCTCCCGGGCGATGGCCTTGGAGTTGCCGAGCCACGCGCAGACGACGTGTTCCGGCCAGTCCTGGCAAAGCTCGGTCTGTCGGGTGGACCGCAGATTCTGAAACAATTTGGGCCACGGTTTGACGCCGGCCTTGGCGAGAATCCGCAGCATGTGGGTTCGCAGGTTCGCCCCGGTGTTGCGGTGCTTGGCAATGACGTATCCGGGGCCGGGCTCGGCCTCAGCGAGCGCCAGCGTCAGCAAAGGGGCCAGTTCCGGGAAGATTGGAACAAGCCGAGATTCGCCCCCGGGATGGTGCTCGGTCTTGGGGGAACGTACGAGCATCCGGTTTTGCCCAAAGTCAACGTCCTGCCAGCGGAGACAGAGCGTCTCGCTGGGCGTGCGAAGGCCGGCAAAACGCGCCAAGGCGAAGATCAGCTTCCACTCGATATTCGGGCAGGCGTCGAGGATCTTCTCTGCATCGTGACGACTGACGAAGTGCTCGCGCGCCTTGTTGCCCTTGACGCTGACCTTCAGCTCGGAGAACGGGTTGCCGGGGATCAGCCGGCGTCGAACCGCTGCCCGGAAGAACTGCCGCGCGATCCCACACGTGCGATTGACCGTGTTCGGGGCGAGCCCCTGGCTCACGAGATACAACCGCCACGCATCGGCGTCGCCCTCTGTGACATCGTCCAGTCGCTTGTGCGCCCCGAAGAAAGCGACCAGATGGTTGCGCGTCCGGGCGAAGACCGTTCGCGTACTGGGCTTCACGTCGCAGCGCGATTCGATGTAGTGGTCCAGGAACGGGCCCAGGCGGTTCACGGCCGCAGGGGACTTCGGCGCCGGCGACACGGTCGCCCGTGGCGGGACAAGGCCGACGCGCACCAGCTTCGCATAAGCCGTGTCTCCCAGGCTGGTGAGCCAGCGGGCGGTTTCGTCCTCGATCCGGCCGCTGAACTGGCTCGTCACGAGGGACTGGATTTTGAGCTTGATCGTCTCGGCTTGGCCCATGCTGGCCTTGCCCAGCCGAATCGTTCGGCGCTTGCCGTCGCGTGCCACGAACAGAATTCGCTTGCGCCCCCGGGGTTCTTTACCGATCGTTGCCACGAGACTTGCCCTTTCTCCGTTTCGGCCGCAGTTCCAGGCCGAAGTACCCGCACAGTGTATCGAGCGTTTGTACGCTGGCGGTACCGCCGTGAACGAGCTTCCACAAGACGGCCACATCGACGCCGGTTTCCCGGCCGATCTCCGCTCGCGTCTTGCCGCTGTGTTCGATGGCTTGCTTGATGGTCTCGACGATCATGGTTGCCATTGTACCGCCCTATTTTCGATTCGTCAATTGCTAATTTGGGGATTCGCCGATTTCTTTTCGGCGTGGTCCCGAATCCATTGGCGCAGGACCTCCACGTCGTAGCGAGTCAGCCGGCCGATCTTCACGATGGGAAACACTCCTTCCGCCGTGCGCTGGGCGAGTGTCCTTTCGCTGATGCCCAGCGCCCGGGCGGTTTCCCGGGGGGACAGCAGCAGGCGCGGCGTGTCCTGCGTTGCGGTGTCAAACTCAAACATGGCTGTCCCCTTGTTTCGGCGACTTCACCCACCGGTTTTGTTTTTCCTTTCGCGCCGGCGCCTCGGCAACCGGTTCGCTCGGCGTTGCGGCCGCGTCCCGGATCGGCTCGGGCACGACAGCGTCAGCTTCCTTGGGGCGCCGCTGCTCACGGCGTTCGGCCAGGGCGGCGACGAGGGTTTGCTCGAAGCGCGCCAGGACGGTCAGCTCGTCCGGGCCGTCGGCCCCGCCGCGAGCGCGCTGGAGGCTGACCAACTGCTGGAGGCGCCGAGCGATCGCCTCATGCAAGACATCGACGACATTCCCGTTGAAGCGATTCTGCAACCAAGCGAGCCGCATTTCGAAAAACGCGCGGTGCAGGATCTCCACCGCCATGCCAACGTCCGGGACGTAATCGAGCAGCTCGGCCGCCGCCCGCATAAGTCGATCATCCCGCGCCGCAAGCCGCCGGTCGACCTCGCAGGCGTCGTAGAGCGTGGAGCCGTCGTCGTGCTTGTGGCGCAGATTCAATTCCACGAGGAGCCGCTCCATTTCATCTCTGCCGACGCCGTGCCGATTGCCTAACTGCGCCGACGTCAACACTTCTCTCTCTGCCATATCCGATTCCTTCCAGTTATGAGTGTTCAGTGTTCCCATCGGCCGGCGACCTCCGCCGGCACCGTGACCTTTGCGTCTTCGGTCTCTTCTTCGCGATCCTGCCACTGCCGGACCAGTTTGATGAGTTGGTCATGGAGGGTTATGGGCTTGGGTTGGCCGTGCTCCAAGGCATACCGACAGATGGCTTCCTCCAAGACGTCACAACAGCTCTGCGCGACCTCGACGCTTTCTGCGATCGCAAAGGGAACCCAAGTCGGCTGTCTGCCTTTGACGAGAAGCCTGCAATTCGCGTCGAGCGCGCCCGCCAGCGAATCCGCGTTGAGGGTAATGTTGCCTTCCTCGTCAAAGCCGGCTTCCGCGAGCCACAGCTTCTGTCGTGCCATCTGAATCAGATTACTCATTTTCCTGTCCCTTTCTTCGTGATGAGACCCAACTCCACCACCGTAAGGCTCCCCGCGTCGAATTGCATCGCCAGTCGGCAGCCCGAGCCGCTCCCGTTTCTGGTTTTTTCGATGTAGATAGTGTGGGAGTGTTCGATTTCTTTTCGGCCCACGGGGGTCGTGACCATACTCGCCTTCTTGTCATGGCGAATGATCTGTAAGACGCAATCGGAGAATCGCCCATAGGCTGCCGATCCGGCGACCATGTCGGGTTTGCCTTCGTCTGCGCCCTTCACCAAGTGGGTCACACAAATGATGCTACACTCGTGGTCGATCGCTGCCCGCTTCACACGTCGCACGAACGCGGGATCGCTGATCCAAGGTTGTGCCTTGCGCATCGCCGCCGACACAGGATCGGCGATGATCGCCCGCTGTCCGCACTTCGCCTCGCCCTCGATCCAGGCCGCCAGGTCTTCGAGCGTCTCAAGGCCCAGGCCTGCGCTCACCGTTACCGCCGCGGCAACCCGGTCAAGGTCTGCGCGATGTTCGCCCGTGAGTTCCCACATCCGCCCGGTGTTCGCTTTCTGCCAATCGATGTCGGTGACGTCGCTGACCCCGGACACTTGCGCCAAGGTCCGGTCCATCAGCTCGCCCATGTCGCCTTCGAGCAGATACGCCGAAGCCGAAACGCCCAAGTGCAACCAGTACCGCAGGAGTTGCAGCGCGAAGATACTCTTCGCAGCGCCTTGTCGGCCCGCGATCGTCGTCAACCTGCCCGGCGCTCCCAGTCTCGTGAGTGTTGCCAGCATCAGCCACGGAAGAGACAGACAGGCCAATTCGCCCGCCTGGATTCTGCGTAGACGCTCTTGGTACTCGACGACCGGAGCGAACGGCGGACGCTTGCCGAGAACAATATCCAGGTGGCGGCGAACATCCCGCTCTTGGATGCCGGCCACCCGAAGTTGGGTCACGGCGGACGCCAGGTCCGTCGCGATGACGGGGTCATAGTTGTTTTGTCGCGAGGTCATACGCCACCTCCCGGATCCCCGCTGAAGCCCAACAGTCGGTCCGCTTCGTCTTCGTCCGGCAGCCAATCCGGGTCGCCCGGCTTGGGCTCGGGCTTGGCCGGCGGCTGGTCCTCCCATTGTCGCCGTTCAAGGAACTTGGTGAGACGCGGGATGAATCGGCCCCCGTCCTCGGCAAGGCTCCTGGTCCATTGCTCGCTCGCGGCGTGGCTCCTGATCGAGTCGATGATCTGCTCGACCAACTCGGGGCCGGGCGACAGTTTCTGCCACAGAAGCAGGGCATCGGACCGGCCGATTTGCTTCGGATAGACGCTCCACACCCGGTCAAAATCTTCGCGGCTCGGCGCAGAGATGATAGTTCCTTGGTTACTTCTATTGTAGTTCAGGGGGCGCCCTGACTCCTTTTGAGGGGTCAGGATGACTCCTTTTGAGGGGTCAGGCTGACTCCTTTTCTTGGAAGGTAAAAGGGGGCAGGCTGACCCCTTTTCCGAGAATAGGACCACATAACGATTGGAGTGACCCCGGCCGCACCGCCCGGATGTCTTCTCGATGCATTCGGCACGGCACAGGCGAGCAATGGAGCGCAGGCAAGTCCGGCGCTCGATGTGCAGGTCCCGCGCAATGGTTCGCAGGCTCGGCCACGAGACACGATTCTCTCCCTGCCTCCACATCAAGTAGACCAACACCAGCTTGTCGATCGCACTGAGCTTCTGTGCCTGGGGGTACCCCAAGATGCCGAACAGAGACCGATTCATGTGCAGGCCTCCTGGCGTGTTGCCGGCATGGGCCGAGTCCGGTCGCGGCGTGGAAATCGCTTCTGTGCAGAAGGGCTTGTAATCGCTGGACGGCACCGATAGAATCGGCTCAACCTCTTCACCGCCGCCCCCCTCTCCCGCCAAGGTCGGGGGGCCTTTTCTGCGGGCTTGTGGATCATGTGGGTGCGGCCTCCTTTCGCTGACCTCGCTTTGCTGTCGATGGGCTGGGACTCTGGAAGTAATTCTCTTCTGCCTGGGTCAACTTCTTCTCGGCGACGGACAGTTGTCGCGTTGCCTTGCGAAGTTCCAGGACAGCGGCAATGTACTTCTGTTTGGCTCGTGTGCGCGTCATGTCATCGATGATCGTAAAGGATCATGGACACATGCAAGTGGAGTAAAACACGCGTGAATACAAATCGCTGTTTTTGTGGGCAGAAATGAGTTTTTTGGGCGTGCTTTTTTTCACTCGCGCAAGTAGGCGCAAGTAGCGGGCGGCTACTGGTCCTCGCTATTCCAGTCCATGTCCCATTCCCGTCTCGCCTTTCCCAGTCTCGTTCGCGGTTTCTGGCTCGCATCAATGAAGGCTTGGGCTTGAATCATCGAATGCCGTGTCCACCCGCGTCGGTCAGCGTATGCCACGAACTCCTGCTCGTGAACCTTGCGCCTTTGCCCCCTACGCATAAAGTCAAACTCACCATCAGGCTTGCAGTGGTCGCGGCCCAAAACCGCCAGTGTGGGAGCGCCGAGACTGAGGCAATACTTCTGCCTGGCCTCGGAGATCAGGATGAACTGGGTATCGTTATCGTCCCAAGGCTTCTCTCTGCTCTCTTTGCTCCTCCAGCGGCCTACTTCGTTGATGAACGACTGTCCCGATGGTCCAGGCCGGGTGAAGGCTTCTCTCCATTCTTTCCAGTTCTCATCGTCCCCCAAATCCGTGGGGTCGGGCCAACTCTTGGCCGTCTCCAACGAGTTCAGACGAACCCCCAAGGGAAAACGGATTCCGTACTTGCTCCTGCACTCGTTCAGCAGCCACAGGTTGTCTTCCATCAGTTGCAGCGCCTCACGGGCCACTTTCTTCTCGGCGTCGCTGATCGGCATAGCCTGGGCACTGCCCGTGCCGTTGAACTTGGCCCACTCCCTCAAGGCGTCGCCGATCGCGCAGAGGATCTCGCTTCTGCTCTGTGGGGGCGGCGGGATTTTCCGGGTCTTGGGTTTGCGTACAGCCATCAGATCCCCCCTCCGCACACAGAAAAAGCCGGGGCGCTATGAGGCTGGTCAGAGCCCGGCCGGCCTTGCGGTTCGGCCTTCCCCGGCCCATTGGCATGATTGCGATGTGCGCCTGACCATTCCATAGCACCCGTATTCTACCCGCGTTCGACGAGGCCAGCAACTCGGACGGCCTGGTGAATAACGAGTCCGTTATTCGGGGATTTCGTAGAGGAACTGTCTCTCCGCGTCGCTCTGGACTATCGCGATGTTCAGACCCTTTTCTTTCGCCGCCTGGATGGAGTTCACCACCTGCTGTGCCGCCGCGTTGCAGTGCTTCTCCAGTTGACCCGACGCCTTCAGTTGGCGGTACAGCTTCGGGGCGTTGTCCCTCAGGACCTCGGCTCTGATCTTGGCGAATCCCTGGAGCATGTGTCACACCCTCTCATTCTCCCCCCGTTGCCCCCTTGCGCGACACGTGTAGCAACTTACCCGCCCACGATGCAGCTCGGCGCCGCGTTCGCATCGTCTGTGATCTGCACCAGCAGGGCCCGGTGCGTCTGCGCCTCGGCGATGGCTCGGTCACAATCTTCGACCGTGGACAGGGTCGGCAGGGCGGCTTCGGCGGAGAGGGCCAAGTCGGTTTTCTCGCAGACGCCGTACTTGGCGGAGGCCACCAGTTTGACGATGTGATGTTCGAGTTTCCCTTCGAGGCCGCCGCGCAAGAGTCTGACTTCGAGGATGTCGTTGACCCGGTCAACGGCCTCGGCGAACGTCAGGTTCTGCCGACAGAAGCGGGCGACGTAGGTATAGGGAAGTCCTCTCGCGGAGGTAAATTCCTTCAAGAAGAAGTTGTCGGGGTCCTGGGCCCATTCAAGTAAATCCTGAGCCAGTTCCTCCAGGGCTTCGGGCGTCCATTTCCAGGGTCCGGGCGGTGCCATCAGGGTTCCTCCGGCCAGCGGTCCGCTACTCGGTAAAGTATCGTTTTCATATTCCGTTCCTTGACTCATGACCGCCGCGACCTCATCCGCCATCGCTCAATTCTCCTAATTTGTGTCGCCATGCAACAACCCCTGGATGCGGTCGACCGGCGCCATGGCCGCGTTCGTGTCGGTCGTATGGCGTCGGACCAGCTCTTCCATATCACGGCGGTAGCGCCATCGCGCCACCATCGCGTTGCGGCGCGGCGCCGGCACCTGCTCCGATGTCCCTTCATGGTCGAACACGGCTGGCAAAAGTTCCATGTTGCCCCTTCACGGTACGCTATCGAAACATCCGGCCCGCCACGTCCCATTTGCCTGCCGCTGCGCGATGTCTGCGGCGACTTGTTCGAGCGGGCCGGCCTTGAACTCTTCCGAGTCCCCCAGATCCGTAAAGCTCAGGTCGCGCGGACCGCTGTCGGCGGGGACCGTCTTCGTCTCGACCGGCTTGTGTTTGGCCGCGATCTCGGCGTAGCATTTGCGCATCAAATCGAAACCCTGCACGGCCGTTCGAGGGCGGTCAGCGTCAAAGTTCGCGACCAGGTCGTTCGCGCGTTCGGCGGCCTCTTCGCGGAACGGCGCGCCGAACTCCTCGTCGCAGGCGGAGTAGATTTCCTCGGCTATCGTGCTGCGGTCCATCGCATTCTCCTTTTGCCGGCCACAATCCGTCGCCGGCTCTGACTATTGTAGCACCAAACGCGGTCCGAACAACTCCCAGCGATGGTCTCCTCCTCTGCGTCATCAAAATCCGCCGGGGCCTTTTTTCTTCTGGTTTTCCCACCCACATCCGGCCCGTCACGGACGCTTTTTTAGGCGGCCAAGGGGTGTGCGCGCACTCATCTGGACGGATCCTCCCCTCGCCCCCTTGGCCCTTTGTTCCGATAACCGACGGCAACATCCAGACCAACAGGTCCAAGAACTGCTGGATTCGGAGGCGGTTTTGGCCGATACTATCCATAGGGTTCGGCGAAATCCTGCGTCTGACAGAGACTTCGAGGTCACGACATGGCGGGAAGGTAGCCGCAGGCGGCTCACGATAGTGGGGTTCTTTCGAGGGAGAACGCGGTACTGTGAAGCAGGTTGTCATTGAGAATCCGGTCATCAATTCGCCGTTCCAGGAGCCGGGCCGGCACTTCAAGTTCACCGACGAGGGAATCACCAACGAGGTCATCGAGGGCCGCCGGACCAGCTCGTACTTCGTCCCCATCGCCCAGCCCCGCAAGAAGAAGGGCGCCAAGCAGCTTGTCTTCGACACCGAATGGACCCAGGACCGGATCGAGGAGAACAAGCTGGTCAACCAGATTCGTGCCCGCGTGACGCTCTGGCGGGAAGGCGGCTACATCGGCGTGACGCCCACGACAAGCCGCCTGCTGGCCTATTGGACCAATCCCGACCGTGAGAAGAAACTCTTCTTCTGCCAGATCGAGGCCCTGGAAACCGCCATCTACCTGACCGAGGTCGCTCACAAGTACGGCGACACCTGGATCGCCAACGAACTGCGCGATGCCAATGATTCGTCGAATCCCGGTCTGCCCCGGATGGCCTTCAAGATGGCTACCGGCTCGGGCAAGACCGTGGTCATGGGCATGTTCATCGCCTGGCACACCTTGAACAAGCTGGCCAACCCCCAGGATGCCCGTTTCGGCGACACGTTCCTCATCATCACGCCCGGCATTACCATCCGTGACCGCCTGCGGGTCCTGCTGCCCAACGACCCACAGAACTACTATCGCCAGCGGGACATCGTCTCGAATCAGGCGATGGAGCAGCTTGGGCGGGCCAAGATCCTCATCACCAACTTCCACGCCTTCAAGCCGCGTGAGAAGGTCGCGGCCGGCAAGCTCACCAAGACGATTCTCGCCGAGGGCGGGACCAGTGCGTTCACGGAGACGCCGGACCAGATGGTTCGCCGGGTCTGCCGCGAACTCGGCACCAAGAAGAACATCGTCGTCATCAACGATGAAGCCCACCATTGCTATCGGCGCAAGCCCGACGGCGACGATGTGAAGCTCACCGGCGACGAACGCAAAGAGGCCAAGCAACGCGATGAAGAGGCCCGCGTCTGGATCAGTGGCATCGAGGCGGTGAAGGCCAAGATCGGCGTCAAGACCGTCTATGACCTGTCCGCCACGCCATTCTTCCTGCGCGGCTCGGGTTATCGAGAAGGTCTGCTCTTTCCGTGGGTCGTATCCGACTTCTCTCTGATCGACGCCATCGAATCCGGGATCGTCAAGGTGCCGCGCGTGCCCGTGGCCGACGATTCCATGACGGGCGAGCAGCCCACCTATCGCGACTTGTGGCTGCGTATTCGTGAGGACCCTAGCCTATCAAAGAGGGGCAGAAAGACGGAGAAGGTCAGTGGCGAACCAAGTCTTCCAGCTGCCCTTGAGGGAGCCCTCCATAGTCTCTATGGCAACTACGAGAAGTACTATCGATTGTGGGAGAACAGTGCCGAGAACAGGGCTAAGGGGGCGACACCGCCAGTATTCATCGTCGTCTGCAACAACACGAACACATCGAAACGTGTCTTCGATTACATCGCCGGTTGGGAAAAGCAGATCGGAGATCGGACCATCGCTCAGGCAGGACACCTGCCCATCTTCCGTAACGACGATGACCGTGGCGGCTGGCTCACGCGACCCAACACGATCCTGGTAGATAGCCAGCAACTCGAATCGGGCGACGCGATGAGCGCCGACTTCAAACGAATCGCTGCCCGCGAGATCGACGAGTTCAAAACCGAATACCGCATCCGCTTCCCCGGCCGCGATGCCGAGAACCTGACCGACGAAGACCTGCTCCGCGAAGTGATGAATACGGTCGGCAAGGCCGGCAAGCTCGGCGAACACATCAAGTGTGTCGTCAGCGTCTCGATGCTGACCGAAGGTTGGGATGCCAACACCGTCACGCATATTCTCGGCGTCCGGGCCTTCGGCACGCAACTGCTGTGCGAGCAGGTGGTCGGTCGGGCGCTGCGGCGTATGAGCTACGCCACCAACGACGATGGCCGGTTCGAGCCGGAATATGCCGAGGTCTATGGCGTTCCCTTCTCGTTCATCCCGTGCAGCGGATCGACCAAAGACCCCAAGCCCGGCCCGATTCCCACCCGCGTCCGCGCCCTGGAGGGTCGCATCGCCTGCGAGATCACCTTCCCCCGCCTGCTCGGCTACCGCTACGATCTGGACGGCGAGCGGATCACCGCGAGATTCACCGAGGACTCGAAGCTGGCCCTCTCGACGGCGGACATCCCGACCAAGACCGAAAATGCCCCCATCGTGGGTGAATCCAGCATCCACACGCTCGACGATCTGAAACGCCGCCGGCCCAACGAGGTCGCCTTTCTGCTGGCCAAGCTCACACTGGAGAAGTATTTCCGGCAGGACGGCGAAGAGCGGACCGACCGACCGAAAGAGCACAAGTTCGATGGCGAAGTCAAATCGTGGCTGTTCCCGCAGGTGCTCGAGATGGAGTCCCGCCTGGGGGCGACCCGGTGAGCTCGGCGTGCGACGAGGGCGGCGAGGCGCCCTGCTGGGCGCACCTCTTCGACGAGGAGCTGTCCGACATCGCC
>Ga0209509_1003108_pt1 | contig 10331 bp, 7 predicted proteins | sample BioC13SIPDNA_FD_185743 | JGI IMG/M metagenome (GOLD analysis project Ga0209509, IMG submission 185743) | Anaerobic biogas reactor microbial communites from Washington, USA - Biogas_R1_A C13 SIP DNA (SPAdes) (version 2) | ecosystem: Engineered > Bioreactor > Anaerobic > Unclassified | place...
GAGCACATATCGACCCGGCGGCTTGCTACCTCGATGTCGGTTCTTTCCATCCTGGCTGTGCAGCATCAGCCAAGGGTGAGGTTGTTCGCCTATTAAAGGGGATCGTGAGCTGGGTTTAGACCGTCGTGAGACAGGTCGGTTACTATCTATCTGGAGTGTAAGGAGTCTGAAGGTAAGATGGAAATAGTACGAGAGGAACTTTCCGTCGTCGCCTCTGGTCGATCGGTTGTCCGACAGGGCAGTGCCGAGCAGCTACGCGGCAAGGGGTAAAAGCTGAAAGCATCTAAGCTTGAAACCTGACCCGAAAAGAGACTCCGCTGAGGACATGGGTAAAAGACCCGCTTGATAGGCCTGGGATGTAAGCATGAAGGCAACGACATGTTCAGTCCGCAGGTACTAACGTCCGATGCCTTCCGCTGAACTCAGACGAAATCCGGAGTACGCACCCCAAAATACCTCATGCCAGTCCCTGGATATGGGTGGAAATCCTTATATATACTGGGTGACTAATACATAGAGGTAACACGGCTTGCCAAGGTGGCGGAGCGGCCACGCGGTTGACTGCAGATCAACTACACCCCGGTTCAAATCCGGGCCTTGGCTTCCATCCGATCTCGGATGTCTGGTAATAGCGGCCATAGCAGAGGGGAAACACCTGGACCCATTCCGAACCCAGAAGTTAAGCCCTCTCACGTACCGAGTTGTACTGAGGTGCGAGAGCCCTCGGGAAGCCCGGTTCGCTGCTATTACCTTCCTTTCCATTGAAGAACTCTTCTGATATCTTATTGTGTAAGTGTTTTCTGATAGTCTCTTCTGTAACGTGAGTGGTTATGATCCGTTTTCTGTCTGGGGGCCGGGTGGCGCATCCAGATGGTTTCCCGTGTCCAGTCGAGAACAAGAGGCTTTGGCAATCTGCATAATCCCTATGAACCCCCTGGCAGGGCACAGGCATAGCTGGACGTGGATACATTTTCATGCTACTATTTTACCTGATTGCGGAGACCACAAAAGATTAACGAAAGGCAATTATTATATACGGTTTTCGCCATGCTTATACTAGTGGACCGTTTCACCTTATCTTGCAGGTCTTGATGCAGATCGCCACCTCACGCGGAGGCACGTGTGAGAACGCGAAGGGTTCCGGTTGGGGGGTATACAGACTTCGCGTCTTCGCGCTCAACGCGTGAGTTGATGGAATGCCATGTGAAATATTTGATGAAAGTGAGGGGTGAGTACAATGGCGGTTGACTACATCTCTCTCTGGAATGAGCAGCATGAGAGGGCCAACCGCCAGAAAGAGGTCTGGATTGATGGCAGGGATTTCTGGGAAGACCCCAGGAACATCCGCCGGTTTGTGGACCGGCTGATGACCGGCGACCGGTCGCGCATCGAAGGGCAGCTTGCGGCGATGCAGATCCCTGCAGGCTCCACGGTGCTTGACATCGGGGCCGGGCCGGGGTCTCTTGCGGTCCCTCTCGCTCTCGCGGGCTGCGACGTTACGGTCGTGGAGCCCTCCGCCGGGATGCGGGCTGCGATGAAGGAGTACCGGGAGGCGTCCGGTGCTCCGGAGATCCGCGTGATTCCTTCCCGATGGGAGGATGCGGACCCAGGGGAGGTGGGGAGGCATGATGTTGTTGTCGCTTCATTCTCCTTGGGGCTTGATGATATCGGTCCTTCCCTCCAGAAGATAGACTCGGCGGCGAAGCACGCGGTACATCTCTTCTGGTTCCTGACGCCGCCTGCATGGACCCGGGCGAACGTTATCCTCTGGCCGAAACTTCACGGGAGTGAGTTCACCTTCGAGCCGACGGCGGATCTTCTCTGGAACTGTCTCTGTCAACTCGGGATTTATCCGAATATCATGGTCGAGCACGTGGAGAAAGGACAGCGTTATCCGACTGTGGAGGAGGCTGTCGCCGATTACTGCCGGCGCCTGTATGTCCGCGATGGTTGGCAGCGCGAAACCGTTACATCATTTGTCCGCGAGAGGCTTGTGCAGACAGAGACCGGGTTCTGTAATCCGGGAACTTCAAAGACGGCCCATATCTGGTGGGAGAAGGGGTTCCGGGAACCTGATTACGTTTTGTGAGGTCGTATGTGCTATAATAACTCCGGTACCTCAGGTACCGCGATAGACTACATCAGTCTCTGGGACGAACAGCATGCCCGCTCCCTTGCGCAGAAAGAGAGGATGGGCGAGGGCGGCGGGAAGTTCTGGTCAAACCAGGATGTGGTTGACCGATTTGTCCGGAATCTTATCACGGGGGATCGCTCCCGTATCGAGGGCCAGATCGCCGGGATGCAGATCCCGCCGGGTTCATCGGTTCTTGATATCGGCGCCGGTCCCGGGACCCTTGCGGTTCCTCTTGCTCTTGCGGGCTGCAGGGTTACGGTTGTGGAGCCGTCGGTTCCCATGGGCGAGGCGATGGAGAAATACCACCGGGTGGTGAACGCTCCAGCGCTCCGTGCAATTCGCAGCCGCTGGGAGGACGTCAGTCCGGGGGAGGCGGGGGTGCACGATGTTGTTGTCGCCTCAAGGTCTCTTAGTATGGGTGATATCCGAAGCAGCCTCCTGAAGATGGATGCTGCGGCGAAGCATGCGGTGCACCTCTACTGGTTCCTCCCATCCCCGTCCGATTCGGGAGGGAATGCCGAACTCTGGCCGGTGCTGCACGGGGAGCCGTACTGCGGCGAAGCAGGTGCCGATGTGCTATGGAACGCCCTCTGCCAGCTCGGGATTTATGCAAACGTGCATGTCGAGACAAAGGAGAGAAACCACCGCTATGCCAGCTTTGAGGAACTGAGGCGGGATTACTACAACCGTCTCTCTGTCGCGGAGGACTGGCAGCGGGAGATCGTCGATGCGTTCCTCCTTGAGCGGGCGGTTCCGGATGGGTCGGGGTATGTTGTTCCGGGGCGTTCGCGGTCGGCGCATATCTGGTGGGAGAAGTAGTGGAACATCTCATCTAATATTTTCCATGCGATTGCTGCCTCTCGCGTTGAGCGCGAAGCCGTAAGAACGTGTAGCCCCTCCCCCTTGTCACTACCCTCCCGCATGTGCCTGGTGATCATCACGCACCAGGATCCATGAAAAGTCCAGCAGCAGGAGGAACCGCCATCACGCGGCACCCCACCGGGGTGTCCGGCACGACAGCCCCGGTACGACTCCGTTCCACCCCGGAGTCGCGGGCGCCTTTGAGGTTTTACCCTGACGAAAGGGTGTTTAAGGGCGTGGTCAGGACCTCCGACCGGGAAATGCCGGGTTGGTGTCCCATTTATCCTCTATGAATTCTGTGATGCACTGCAGTGCAGTGACACCATAGTATAGATTTAACTACTGGACTTTAACTTTTGCTATTTGTAAACCAATATTTGTTTATATGCCGGCGAGGCAATCCCCGGGCGCGCGGCAACCGGCATCTGGTTGCGCGGACCCGGGGTCAATCGCTCGTCTCCAGTCCCGGGCCGGTGACCCCTCAAATCTCCACACCCCACACACAGAAATCCTGCCTTTCCGGAGGAGAAGTCACAGATGAGGTGCCGGGCGGGGTTCATTGGCCCCGGACAAACTCGGAGCGGGCTGCCGGGGGAAATCGCTTCCGGCAGCCCGCCGGGAGCGTGGATCCCACGAAGGATAGTAATGGCAGGGGGCGGGTTCGGGAGGTCGTTCCCGCCCATTCTCTGGTTTGGCACCTCCCAGGGCATCCGTGATGATATCCATCCGGTGCGTCTCCTTTCCTTTTCGCGGATGTCCGGGGTTTTATGTTGATGAAAGAGAGGGTTTCAGGGCTTGATTGCAACCTACATAGTCCATGACATCGACAGCAAAGATACCACTCTGGTGTTCCAGTTCACCGCTCCAGTCCCTTGTTATCCATGATGCATCGCTATCGCGATGGCACCACATATACACTATAAACTATAACTATTTAACTTTAATCATTTGTTGATTTAATTAGGTTTACTAAACACAATGGGGCGCCGCGGGGAGGCCTTTGCAAGCACCCCCTCCCCTGTCCCCACCCCCCCAGGATGATAGCCACCACGGTCCACTGCCCGGGGAGCAGGCTGTTTTCATGCGTGCAGCCCGGAGAGCGTAGCCTGATGGTTGGTTCATGGGCACCATCGCCTCACACGAGCGGTTGGCGATCCGCACCAAAACCCGCAAAATAAGATGAAATAGTCCACTACTGCGCCATTTCATCTACTATTGCCTATGCACTACCGCCTCTCGCGCGAAGACTTGATCCCCGCATAACTCCTCCCAACCGGAACCCTGCGCCCTCGCGTGAGACCGACGATTACTCCCGCCTCTCAGATTAAGGTGAAATAGACCATTACGAAGCCCGCTGTATCTCCCCGACACTCCCCCGGGACTGCAGCTGCGTGTGGCCTGCAGCGCGGGACCGCGCCCCTTCCCGTATGAGATGCAGTATCCGCGACAGCACCCCCTCGTCGGTTGGCAGGCTCGAATCGAGGACCCTGCGCAGCCGGATCGGGATGGAGTCCATCCGGTAGCCCGTCCCCTCACAATCGATCCCCACGCATGCGACCGGGATATGGACGTCCGCAAAGGCGGTGCTGAGCGAGATGAAGGGATCGATGACGATCGTGGGGATCGTCGCGAGGTGCTCGTTGCACCTCCCTGGAAGGTGCGCCCCGGGATCGGCGCCGATGATGAGGCAGGCGTCGACCTCCCCCCGGCCGAGCAGGTCGACAGCCGTGGTCTCACCCGGGTTGTAATACGGTGTCTCGCGTGCGAAATCGACGCCGTACGGGTACCCGGTGAGGTAGGAGAATGTCTGGTTGGTGCCGTTGACATTCCAGTGCCCACGCATGGGCGTCAGGGTGAACTTCGTATGCCGGTTGAGTTCATCGACGAGCTCGATGGCGTTACGCACGTTCTTGTACCTGCCGGGAGACTGTGTCAGACCTATCCCGGTGAAGAGCGCCCCGAACCGTGCATTCCTGCAGAGTTCGGCGAGCCATATCAACCTCTCCCGGGGGATGCCCGCGATCTCGGGGGGGAGGATATCCGCGCGGCCCCTGAGGATCGCCCGCAGGGCCGAAAAGGCGGCATAATCCCCGCCGGGCTTGATCCGGATGAACTCATCGGCGATCTTTGCGGTATCGGTCTTCCTGATATCCACGACGACGAGCGTCCGGTCCAGGTGCCCGTTATCCTGGTACCGACCGTTGACGAACGTCGTATACCGCGAGAGATGGCGAGGGTGCGACTCTATCGGGTTCGAGCCCCAGTAGATCACGACGTCGGCCCGGTTCTTCACCACACCAAGCGAGCACCCCGGGTGCCCCGCCTCCTGGATGCCCATGAGCGAGGGACCATGGCAGATCGAGGAGCAGTTATCGATGACGCCCCGGACCTCTTCGGCGATATGGATGCCGGTACACTGTGCTTCTGCGGAGGTGCCGCTCCACCCGAAGAGGAGCGGCCGCTCGGCGTCGGCGAGCACCTCTGCGGCATACCGGATCGCCTCTGGAAATCCGATCGGCGCCCACGATCCCCCGCTCCTTGATATGGGGAAATTAAGGCGGCTCCTTGAGAGGAACTTCTCTGAGCCCAGCGCACAGGCGTTATCGACCGACGTGACGATGCCGCCCTCGACCCGCACGACAAGGTCGTCGCAGAGGCACCCGCAGAGGGGGCAGGTTACATCTCGGACTGTGACGCTGCCGACCTCATCTCCGCCGGGTTCCGTCACCGGTGGGCATGCGGCGCCGCCCTGCTCTGCGAGGATCTCCCAGCCCGACCGCGGCAGGGCATCGGTCCGTGCCAGTGACCCCTCAAGCCACTTGTAGTCGGGGGCGCCGGTTCCATGTGTGTCCGCATGCAGGATAGCGTTTGCATGCGGCCCGCAGGGGATGAAGACGGTTCCGGATACGAGGTCTTCGGACGGTGTTGCAGAAAAGACCTCTTCCCCCGCAACGGTCGAGAGGAGGACGGAATCTCCTTCCTCTGCGCCGAGCTCCAGGAGATCGAAGGGGTGGATGAAACAGCGACCCGTTTCGCGGGAATATGCAGGTGTATCTTTATGGTAGAGTTCCCTTCCCTGGGCGATCGTCCTTCCGCTCGTGATAAGAACCCTCATCAATGGGTATTCTGGCTCTGGCGATGATAAGGATTTCGGATATTAGTTTACAACGACCCTTTGTCAAATATTTCTCATATATTTTGGGCTGTGCTGCCGAGACCCTCTGAGAGCGCCCGTGCCGGTTCGGCCGTTGCCTGGATTCGGCCCCCCTCCTATCCCAAAGAGTAACGGATCCCTCTCCCGTGAGGAGATAAAGTCCGGCCGGTCCTGCACGCATCCCCCCGTGACCACGCGGCGTCAGCGGTTACATCACCGCAAACTGTGCCGCTTTCTGCTTCTCCAGTTCAAACCCCTCGCTGAGCTCAAAGAGTTCGCTCCTGCTGAGGTAGTGCTCTGCGCGGGAGAAGAGCACCTCCTCCTCTGCAGCGAAGTGCGCCTCGACGAGATCTCTCAGTTCGGCGAGCGCCGGCATCCACGCCTCATCCCTGAGCGGGATCGCCTCAAAGCGGGCAAGCATGTCACGTATATTGCTATGCTCGCTGGTCGATTGCCTGATCTCCTCCGGGGCCACATCCCGGAGCCGCGCATACAGTGTAGCCTCCTCCGCGTACATGTGCCCCGGCAGTTCGCGGCGGAGCGTGATGCACCGGACATCCCGCGTCTCGGGGTTGCCCGCGAGCTCGTCGAGGAGACTCCTGATAAAGTTGTGGTCTGCCCTGATCAACTCAAGAATCTGTGCCATACACCCGGCCTCCATCCGGCTGTCCAATGGCAGGTGTCGCACTTAACAATTTCGTACTCAGGCCAAAAACAGGGGCGCCGGTGCCTATGCACCTGCGCTCTCAGCGTGCCGCAACCGGCATCGCGCTTCTCTTCGCTTCCTCATACCGGCTGCCGAGGCTTGAGAGTTCGTCGCTGCTCATCTTCTGCTGCATCTGCGGGAAGATCTTCTCCTCCTCCTCGCTGATGTGGTGGTCCACGTTCTCCTGGATGACCTTCAGTTTCGCCACCCAGCTATCCTCCTCTGATGAGGATGCGCTGTCGAGCTGGCCAAGCAGCGTCTTGACCGCACCGTGCTCCTCGATGGACTCGAGAACCATGTCCCGCATCTCTGCCTCTTCTTTGAGCCTTGGATACAGAGCCTGCTCTTCTCCGATCATGTGCGGCATGAGGTTTTCCTTCAGGGACTCGTATTTCTGCTCCCGACCACTGATGCCCTTGCTTGCGAGTTCCGAGAGCATTGAGAGCACCATCTCGTGCTCCTGTTTCAGGATGTCAATAACGTTCTGCGCCATCTCATCACTTCCCCCACTCAAACACAGGGGACCACCTGATGCGGTACCGGCATATATGTGTTATGCCCGGAATCCGGGAAGCCTCGCGAGGCGCTCCCCCGGGCGCGAACCCGGGCCAGCAACCTTCAGTCACCCAGACCGTGGCAGGTATCCTCGCGGTTCATGGGAGATCACCTGAGTGGCCGCAGGTGCGCCTTCCCCTTCGCCTCCTCGAAACGGTCACCGATATGCAGGAGTTCGGCATTGTCCAGTCGCTCCCTGGTCGCCTCAAAGACCGTCTTCTCCTCCCGGTCGAGATGACTCCTCATCGCCTCACGGAGGTCGGGTATCAGGCGGACCCAGCTGTCTTCGTCGGTCGGGGGGATGCTGTTCAACCGGTCGATGAGCGCCCGGATGGCTGTATGCTCCTCCCGGGACGCCGCCACGAGGTCGTGCAGCCCCCGCTCCCCGAGCCTCGGGTAGAAGACCCGCTCCTCACCGGCCATGTGCGGCAGGAGGTTGTTCTTCATCTGGTTGTACTTTTCCGCCCGGTCGCTGATACCCCTCCGCTGTAACTCGTCCAGCTGGCTAAGCACCTTCACATGTTCCCGCCGTAGGAGGTCCAGAATGTTCTGCCCCATAGGGAGACCACAGGCGCGGGTATCCGATAAAAATGTATTGTGTGCCGGCGATCGGCCCCCCGGCATGGGGCGTCCACCACCCCGGCTGGATGACCGGGCTCATTGGACATGCCGCACGGCCGGATACCCATAAATGGTGCAGGTACACAGGGTATGCATATGCCAGAAGAAGAACCGGGCTTCGGAACGCACCTCCGCCGCGACCTCGGGCTCGCTGCGGTCACCCTCTCGGGGATCGGGATCATCCTCGGAGCCGGGATCTACGCCCTGCTCGGGGAGGCGGCAGGCATGGCCGGAAACGCCGTCTGGCTGGCGTTTGCCATCGCCGCTGTCATCGCCGGGTTGAGCGCCCTGAGTTACGCCGAGCTCTCCTCGATGTATCCCCGTGCGAGCGCCGAATACGAATACGTATCGAGCGCGTTCGGGAGGAGGCTTGCGTTCGTCGTCGGGTGGCTGATCATCTTCTCCGGCATCCTCGGCGCCGCAACCGTCGCGCTCGGGTTTGCCGGCTACTTCTCGGACCTCGTCGGTCTCCCGCTCCTCCCCTCTGCAGTCCTGATCATCCTCCTTCTTACCGCGATCCTTCTTTCCGGCATCAGGGAGACCACCCGGGTCGCGATCGCCATGACGCTTGTCGAGGCCGCGGGCATCATCATGGTCATCCTGATCGGCCTCCCCTACATCGGGCAGGCTGACTACCTCGCTATGCCGCAGGGAGTCCCGGGTCTCCTGCAGGCATCAGCGCTCGTCTTCTTCGCCTACATGGGGTTTGAGGAGATCGTCAAACTCTCGGAGGAGACCAAAAACCCGGAGCGGACCATCCCGCTCGCCCTGATGGTCGCGCTTGCCGTCACTATCATCCTCTATATCCTTGTATCCCTCTCCGCCGTCTCGGTCGTCGGCTGGGAGCAACTTGCCGCCTCCCGGGCACCCTTCGCCGACGTCGCATCCGTCGCCCTCGGCCCTGCGGCGTTCACCGTCATCTCCGTAATCGCCCTCTTTGCCACCGCGAACACCGCCCTCCTGATGATGCTCGCATCCTCCCGGATCACCTACGGCATGGCGTCCGACCTCTCGCTCCCGCCGGTCCTCGCCCGGGTGCATCCCCGGACGCGGGCACCCTGGGCGGCCATCATCGCTGTTGCAGCCGCATCTGTGGCGTTCCTCTTTGCCGGCAGGATCGGCTTCGTCGCAAATGTCACCAACTTCACGCTCTTTGTGACATTCTTCGTCGTCAACGCATCCGTGATCCTGCTGCGCTACCGTGAGCCGGACAGAGCCCGGCCCTTCCGGGTCCCCGGGAGGATCGGGTCGCTCCCCCTCATCCCGGTCATCGGCATGATCTCAAGCCTCTTCCTCCTCGCCCAGCTGGACTTCCTGGTGCTTCTGGTCGGGGGCCTCCTGGCCGCCGTCGGTGTCGGGCTCTCGCTCATGGGGGAGTGGCGGCCACGCGGGGTGCTGTGACGGCGGGAGGCCGCCTGCTGCCCCCACCCCCCGGGTGATGCCCACCACGGTCCACTGTCCGGGGCGAGCCCGGGGGCCTCGCGCCCTGCCCCATGAACGCTCCACACCCCTTCCGCGATCTTCCGCGTGATCCATACCAGAACCCGCAAAATAAGATGTCCTGGAGCACTACTGTATCATTTCATCTAATATTGTCCATGCAATACCATCTCACGCGAAGGGCGCGAAGCCGCGAAGTTCGGTTGCTGGGCGGCATCGTCCCCTTCGCGTTCTCCCGCGTGGCTTTCGGCGTGAGGTGGCGATCGCTCACCCCGCATCAGGACCCGCAACATAAGGTGAAATGGTCCACTAGCGATCCCCCACGCCACACATGAAGGTGGCTCGATGCACGACCACCATATTTTACAGGCATGCTATATATCACTGGAGATCCCTTCGACAAACCCTATATTATCTCGCCCCTCACCGGTTATCTATGACAGAGAAACTTTCTGTCCGGTATAAGAGAGTGCTTATCGTCGCACTCCCGTTCGTCCTGGTTGCCGCCATCCTCTGTGCCGGCTGTACGGGGGAAAACAGAACTCCCGCCAAAACCGAGACCCTTCTGATATCCGGTTCGACGACCGTCCTCCCGGTTGCCCAGCTCACCGCCGAGGCCTTCATGGCCGAAAACCCGGGCGCCGATGTTCAGGTTAGCGGCGGCGGGTCCAGCGTCGGCATCCAGGCCGTCGGCGGCGGCACTGCAGATATCGGCATGGCCTCCCGCGACCTGAAAGATTCCGAGAGAGAGGCGTATCCTGATCTCGTGGGGCACGTGGTCGCCCTCGACGGCATCGTGATCATCGTAAACCCGGAAAACAGTCTCGGGAGCCTCACGCTGGACGAGGTGCGGGGCATCT
>Ga0209509_1003115_pt1 | contig 10319 bp, 8 predicted proteins | sample BioC13SIPDNA_FD_185743 | JGI IMG/M metagenome (GOLD analysis project Ga0209509, IMG submission 185743) | Anaerobic biogas reactor microbial communites from Washington, USA - Biogas_R1_A C13 SIP DNA (SPAdes) (version 2) | ecosystem: Engineered > Bioreactor > Anaerobic > Unclassified | place...
AGCAGACCTACGACCTTCGGACAGGCATCCACGTCCTCACCGGCCTGGAGGCCCCCCTTCTCGACCTTCTCGGGAAGCATCTCGAGGTTCCGGTTGCCTCGCTCCTCGGCGAAGGCCTGGTCCGTGACCGGATTCCCGTCCTGGGGTACCTTTTCTTCGTGGCCGACAGAAGGAAAACTGATCTGTCCTATCTTGCGGAAAGGGAATCGCCGGTGGAATGGTACCGTCTCCGCAGGGAAGAAGCGATGAACCCGGAGTCTATTGTTGCCCTGGCGAAGGCTGCGGCGGATCACTACGGCTTCTCGGACTTCAAGCTCAAGGGGGGTGTTCTTCCCGGCGAAGAAGAGATCGAGGCCGTCAAGGCCCTGAAAAAGGCCTTCCCGGACGGGCGCGTTACCATCGACCCCAACGGAGGCTGGCTTCTCAGGGACGCTGTCCGCCTCTGCAGCGGCCTGGGGGGAATCCTCTCGTACTGCGAAGACCCCTGCGGGGCTGAAGGGACCTTTTCGGGGCGGGAGATCATGGCGGAATTCCGCCGGGCCACCGGGCTTCCCACCGCCACCAACATGATCGCCACTGACTGGCGGCAGATGGCCCACTCACTGGCGCTCCAGTCGGTGGACATTCCCCTCGCGGACCCCCACTTCTGGACCATGGGAGGATCGGTCAGGGTCGGCCAGCTCTGCGACGCCTTCGGTCTCACATGGGGTTCCCACTCCAACAACCATTTCGACATCTCCCTTGCCATGTTCAGCCATACCGCAGCGGCGGTTCCGGGAAGGATCACCGCCATCGATACCCACTGGATCTGGCAGGAGGGGAGCGAGCGCCTTACAAGGAATCCCCTGCGGATTCAGGACGGCTTCATCGAGATTCCCGGAAAACCTGGCCTTGGCATCGAGCCTGACATGGACGCCATCGGGGCAGCCCACGAACTGTACCTCGAACATTGTCTCGGAGCCAGGGACGACGCCGCAGCCATGCAGTACCTCATCCCCGGCTGGACATTCGATCCGAAACGCCCCTGCCTCGTGCGGTAGGGACGTTTGGAGCAATACAGACCGGGGACGGCGTCCCCGGAGACAAAAGGAGGAAGAATAATGAAGCTGAGCAGAAAGGTTTTGATCGCGCTCCTGGTAATGGCGGCCTTTGCCGCCCCCGTGTCCGCCAACCCCTTTGACGGGCAGAATGTAAGGGTGGTGATCGGGTCAAAGTCTACGGCCGGCGACTCGTACCTCATCGCCGAAACGGTCTCCCGCCACCTCGGCAAGGCCCTCGGCGCGAACATGAAGGTCGATGCCGTCGGTGCCGCTGTTGCCCTCGACACCATGCAGAAAGCCCGCCCCGACGGGAAGACCATCATGATGTTCCATGACATGACCTACCTCGGCGTTTCCTTCAAGGCCTACGACGATATCTACAGGCTTGAGAACATGGAGATCGGGCCCCGGGTCGCCCAGAATCCCGGCGCAGCCTGGGCCGCCTACAAGGATGCTCCCTACAATACCATGGCCGAAATCCCCGGGTACCTGAAGGCCAACCCCGACGCGAAGGTCCGGATGGCCTGCGAAGCGGGCGGCGTCTCCCACATAGGCTTCATCGCTTTCTGGGAGTGGGTGAAAGGCAAGTACGGCAAAGACGTCGCCGACAGGATCGTCGTCATTGTGGGCGGCTCAACCTCCGACAAGATCCAGCTTCTTATCGACCGGAATGCTGACGTTATTTTCGCCGACTATACCTCCCTCCTCGACTACACAAAGGTCGACGACAAAAAAATCGCCATGAAGTACGTCGGCCTCCTTGACAACGTGGAAGGTATCGATGTCCCCTCCTACGCCGACCAGGGCATCACCCTCGCCGACGGCAGCGAATTCCGGTTCTCCAAGGATTTCCTCATCTATCTTCCCAAGAACTTCCCGGCGGAGATGATCAAGGCCCTCGATGATGCAATGAAAGCCGTGTCCGAAGATCCCCAGTTCAAGGCCGACATGGCAAAAATGTCCTACCGCGGAGGCTATCTCAACTCCGCGGCGGCAAAGGAATTCATCTACAAAAAGAGAGATTCCCTTCAGGGGCTGATCGATTCCGCACCTTCCCTCGACGACCTCGTGATGTAGCAGAACGTATTGCAGCAGCCGGGGAAGACGGACCATCCGTCTTCCCCGGCATTTCCGCGAGACGTATTTTCGGAGGATTTTGCCATGTTCAGAGTCAGTTACAAGCCGTCTGCGTCCCACTGGATCTTTCCGCCCATCATCATGGGCGTTCTCGCGCTGCTTCTGGCGGTCATGATCATGCAGAGGGCGGTCCGGTGCAGCCGCAGCGGAGAGCCCTTCTTCAACCTGAAAACTGCGCGTTTCTTCGAACCCGGCTGGGACAAGGTCAGGTTCTTCGGCTCCGTCGCGCTCTTCATCCTGTACATCAAGGCCATGGAGCTGGCCGGTTTTCTCGCGGCAAGCATCGTGTTCGTTTTTCTCTACAGTGTCCTGTATTACGGCGTGGAGAAGCTCCGGCAAATCCCGGCGGCCGTTGCGTCCGGAAATCCCTGGTCCAACGCCGCTTTCAGGGCAACAGTCGTGTCCCTTGTCATATCAGTGGTCTTTTCGACCGCCGTCTGGTATCTTTTCGGCCGGGTTTTCCAGATAACCCTGCCGTAAGGAGGAACGGATCATGATCGATTTCGGCCTTATCCACCTCATCATGGCGGTCACCGGCGTGGCCGTCGGCATTGTCTTCGGCGCCCTGCCGGGCATGACGGCCACCATGGCCATCGCCGTTTTCCTGCCCCTGACGTACGCCTACGACCTCCATGTCTCCCTTTTCCTGCTCATCGGGCTCTACGTGGGAGGCATCAGCGGCGGGCTCATCCCGGCCATCCTGGTGAACATCCCCGGAACGCCCTCGTCCATCTGCACCGTCTTCGACGGCCACCCCATGGCGAAGCGGGGAGAAGGCTCCAGGGCGCTTCGCATCGGCATCACCGCCTCCCTGATCGGGGGGCTCATCAGCCTGTTCGTTCTTTTCCTGTTCACCCCGCCCCTGGCGAGAGTCGCTCTCAACTTCTCTGCGGTGGAAAAATTTCTCACCATCCTCTTCGCCCTCTCGGTCATCGCCGCCCTCTCCAAGGGCAACATGGTCACCGGCGTCTTCGCCGGTTTTCTGGGGGTGCTCGTGGCCCTCATCGGCCAGTTTCCCGACAACAACAGGATGCGCATGGTTCCCGATTTTCTTTCCGTTGACCTCCGGAGCGGTTTCCAGCTTCTGCCGGTGCTCATCGGCCTCTTCGCCCTTGTCCAGATCCTCCAGGAGGCAGAGGGCGGCATGAGGGACGAAAACATCAGCGCCGACCTCACAAGAGAGGTCAAGAGATTCAGCTTCTCGGACCTGAAGGGGCAGACCGTCAACCTCATCCGGTCGGCCCTCATAGGCACCTTCGTGGGCATACTGCCCGGCGTGGGGGGCAGTGCGGCATCCCTCCTTTCCTATTCCCAGGCGAAGAATTTCTCGAAGCACCCGGAACGGTACGGCACGGGGTGCATCGACGGGCTGGTCGCCAGTGAAACGGCGAACAATGGCCTCACGGGAGGGGCTCTCATCCCCCTGCTCTCCCTCGGCATCCCGGGCGACAGCACCACTGCCGTCCTCGTGGGAGCCTTCATGCTCCAGGGGGTCCAGGTGGGGCCCCTTTTCATCACCAACAACATCGATCTCTGGCATGTCATTCTCTTTGCCCTGCTGCTCTGCAATTTTCTGATGTTCTTCATCATGTTCTACCCGATAAAATATATCGCCTCCGTCATCAAGCTCCCGAAGTACAGGATATTTCCCGTGATCCTTCTTCTGTGCGTCGTGGGTGCCTATTCAGCCAACAACGGCATCATGTTCGACGTCTGGACCATGCTGTTCTTCGGCATTCTCGGGTATGTTTTCGTGAAGATCAGGCTTTCCGTGGTCCCTTTCCTCATCGGCTTTATCCTCGGCGATGACCTGGAAAAATATTTCGTGGACTCCATCAAGGGAGCGGGAGGATCTCTTTCCGTGTTTTTCAGCCGTCCCATGGGGTGGGTGATATGGGGGCTCATTTTTGCCTCCATCGCCTGGGCCGTGTATGACGGCCGCCGGGAGAAAAAACGGGCTGCCGGAGTCTGCGGCTGAGCGGGGGGAAATGGACCATGCGGATCATTCAGGTCGATGAACGGGACAACGTCGCCATCCCAACGGCGGACCTTGCGCCGGGGACACCCATGGGCGGAGGGCTTTTCGCCCGGTCCTACATCCCCCAGGGGCACAAGATTGCCATGGCCGACCTCCGGGAAGGAAGCCCCGTGGTACGGTACGGAGCGGTTCTGGGGCACCTGATGCAGCCTGTGCAGGCGGGCGGTCTCATCAGCGAAACCATGCTCAGGCTGCCGGAGTCACCGGACCTGGACGGCCTTGAATTCGGCACGGACATTGTCACGGACCTTCCCGAACCGCCGGTTTCGGTGTTCGAGGGGTATCCGGTGGAAGGATCCCCTTACGGCGGTACGAGGAACATCCTGGGCATCATGACAACGGTGCAGTGCGTCGCCGGGGTGCTGAATTCGGCGGTGGAGCGGATGAGAAAGGAGCTTCTGCCCCTCTATCCCGCCGTGGACGATATCGTCCCCCTGAACCATCCCTACGGGTGCGGCGTCGCCATCGACGCACCGGACGCGAAAATTCCCATCCGGACGCTCCGGAACCTTCTCCGGAATCCCAACTTCGGCGGGGAGCTGATGGTGGTAGGCCTGGGATGCGAAAAGCTCACCGTGGAGCGGCTCCTCGAACCCGGGGAAATCAGCGGCGAAAACGTTATCATGCTCCAGGACCACAGGGGATACGTCACAATGACGGACGCCCTTCTCGAAATGGCGGAAAGAAAACTGAAGCGCCTGAATGAACGGCGGCGGCAGCCCCTCCCCCTGTCCGCCCTGTGCGTGGGGATGCAGTGCGGCGGAAGCGACGCCTTTTCCGGGATCACCGCCAACCCGGCGGCCGGGTATGCCTCCGATCTGCTGGTCAGCGGAGGAGCCACGGTGATGTTCTCCGAAGTCACCGAAGTGCGGGACGGAGTCCGGCAGCTTGCCGCCCGGTGCGCCGACGCTTTCGTGGGGCGGAGGCTCGCGGAGGAGATGCGCTGGTATGACGACTATCTCAGGGCGGGCGGCGTGGACAGAAGTGCCAACCCCACTCCGGGAAACAAGAAAGGCGGGCTCGCCAACATCGTCGAGAAAGCCATGGGGTCCATCGCCAAATCGGGAAGGTCGCCCGTGGTGGAGGTGCTTTCCCCCGGGGAGCGGCCGTCGAAAAGAGGGCTGATCTATGCCTCCACACCGGCCGGCGACATGGTCTGCGGAACCTGCCAGCTTGCCTCGGGGATGACCCTGCAGGTCTTCATGACCGGCAGAGGGACACCCTACGGTCTGGCCGCGGCCCCGGTGATCAAGGTGTCCTCCCGGTCCGATCTGAAAGACATGTGGAGCGACCTGATCGATGTTGACGCGGGTGTCATTGCCTCGGGCGAAGCCTCCATCCGGGAGGTCGGAGAACTGCTGTTCAGGGAAATCGTGGACACCGCGAGCGGGCGGAAACGGCCCTGGGCAGAAAAACACCGGATTCACAATGATCTCTGCCTGTTCAACCCCGCTCCGATAACCTAGAAGAACAGGGCAACCATAACGACGTGAAAGGATTGAGCAGGATGAACATTGATTTCATCAGGGGAGTCATTCCCCCCATAGTTACGGTGATCGACGAAAACGAGCGCATCGACGAAGAGAAAATGCGCCGCCAGGTGAATTTCGTCATCGATGGAGGTGTCCACGGCATACTTGCCTTCGGCAGCAACGGCGAGTTCTACATGGTGGAGGAGGACGAGATGAAGCGGGGGCTCCGGATCATTCTCGACGAGACGGAGGGCCGTGTTCCCGTCTATTTCGGCATGGGAACCATCAAGACCAGGAAATGCAGGGAGCTCGCCCGGATGGCGGCCGAATGCGGGGCAAGCGGGATTTCCGTGCTGCAGCCCATGTTTCTCAAGCCCACCGAGGAGGAGCTGTACCGCCATTTCCGCTTCATCGCGGAAGCCGTTCCCGGAACGCCGGTGCTGCTCTACAACAACCCCGGCAGGGTCGGGTATTCCCTGACCACATCCCTGGTGACGCGTCTTGCCGATGACGTGGACAACATCGTGGGCATCAAGGACTCCAGCGGCGACATGACCCTCACGAGCGAGTTCGTCCGCCTCACGAAAACGGGAAAAAAGGACTTCAAGGTCTTCGGCGGCAAGGACACCCTGATCTACGGCGCCCTCGCCCACGGTGCCGACGGGGCCATCGCCACCACGGCGAACATGTTCCCGGAACTGGTGGTATCCATCTATGAAAAATACCGGGCGGGCGACCTCAAGGGGTCCCTGGAGGCCCAGTTCCTCCTCAACCCCGTCCGGATCTCCATGGACCGGGCGAGCTTCCCCGTGGCCACCAAGGACATGGCCAGGCTCATGGGGCTCGACGTGGGCGACCCCTTCCTTCCGAACCTCCCCACCTCCGGCGACGTTCTGGAGCACATGAAGAAGAAGATGCGGGAGGCCGGACTGCTGGCCTAGAGCATAAAGAATCCGTTTCCCCGGCACCCCTTCCGGAATATGCGGAAGGGGTGCTTTTTATCCCCCCTCCGGTTTGACTTTTTCATTGACAATGGGAGAGAATCGTATAATATCTTCAGAACAAAATTCTGCCGGGTTTACGGGAGAGCCTCTTCCGGCTCCCGCCCGGCGGCCGTGCCGGGGTGAGGCCATGAAACGTCAGGCTGTCCGTGCCATCACGAGAATCGTTCTTCCCTATCTCATATTTGCCGGCCTGTGGATTTTCTTTTCAGACCGGCTCCTTGAGTATATGAACCTTGCCCCTGAAGACCTGACCCGTCTGTCCATCTACAAGGGCATGGCTTTCGTGGCGGTGACGGCGGTCCTTCTCACGTCCCTCCTCCTGGCGGAGAGCAGGGCCAGGGAAATCACCCTCGCCGCCCGCATACAGGCCCAGGAAAAACTGGAGCAGAACGAGCGGCGCCTGCGGCATCTTTTTTCCGTGAGCCCTTCCATCGTGTACACCCTCAACCCCGACGACCATTCCATCACCTGGGTCAGCCGGAACGTAACCTCCCTGCTCGGCTACCCGCCGGAGGAAGTCCTGCGGCCGGGCTTCTGGAAGGCCATCGTCCACCCGGAAGACATTCCGTCGGTACGGGATGGAGCGCGGACGGCGATCAGGGCGGGAAAAGGGGTCCGGGAATACCGGCTGTTCAGAAAGAACGGAGAAGCGATCTGGGTTCACGACGACCTCCTGGTGCTGGCAGACGAAGAGAACAATCCAAAGGAAATCATCTGTGCCCTCACGGACATTACCGAAAGGAAGCGGAGCGAGCAGGAGCGCATACGGCTCCAGGTGGCGGAGCAGGCCAGCAGGGCCAAGAGCGCCTTCGTCGCCCACATGAGCCACGAAATCCGCACGCCTCTCAACGCGATCCTCGGTTTCGCCCGGATGCTGGAGCGGGATCCCGCCCTCACGGCAGACCAGGCGGAACGGGTCAGGACCATAATCCACAGCGGAAACCACCTTCTCTCTCTCGTCAACAACATCCTCGATTTTTCGAAAATCGAATCGGGAAAACTGGAGCTCGCCGTCGAAGGATTCAATCTCCATGACCTGCTTGACGACGTGGCGGCGTTCTTCCGTCCCCAGGCGGAGGCCAGGGGACTGGCTTTCCGGTACGAACGGGGGAGCACCGTTCCCCCCTTTGTTTCCTCCGACTGGAGGAAACTGAGGCAGATCCTGCTCAATCTCCTCGGAAACGCCGTCAAGTTCACGAAGGAAGGAAGTATCACATTCCGGGCACAGGCTGAATCCCTTCAGGATGAAGGGAACAGGGAAGCGGAAAGGGATCCCGGCGTCCTCCTCTCGCTGGAAGTGGAGGACACGGGCCCCGGAATACCGCCGGAAGACCTCGATGCCATCTTCCAGGAATTCAGCCAGTCCTCGGCGGGAAAGGAGACCGGCGGAACGGGGCTCGGCCTGGCCATAACGAAGCGCCTTGTCCTCCTTCTGGGCGGAGATGTTTCCGTCCGGAGCGCACCGGGGCAGGGAAGCACATTTCGTGTCTGCCTTCCGGTGCTGTCGGATCATGACCGGGAAGGAACGCCGGGCCGGGATTCCCTCGTCTCGAAAGAAATCGGGGCGGTTCCGCGGGAACTTCCGGGAGAGAAGATATCCGCGGAATCGACTCCGGTTCCCGGAGGTGACTTCCCGTCGGTCCTGCCGGAAGGAATACGCTCCGGAATGGTCCGGGCGCTGGAACGGGGAGACATACTCAGGCTCCGGGAACTTGCCGCCGAAGCGGCCGCCAGTGACGAAACAGCCGGGAAGAGGCTCCGGGATCTCGTGGCCGCCTTTGATTACGAGCAGCTTGCCCGGATTCTCGGCATGGAGGAGGATGCGTTCCATGGATAGCACGGCTCCGGACCGGACGGGAAACGAAACGATCATGGTGGTGGACGACACGCCCACCAACCTCACCATCCTTGTCGAGCTGCTCGGACGGAGAGGCTACCGCGTCGCGGCCTTCCCCAGGGGAAGCATGGCCCTGAAAGCCGCAGCTCTCGAGGTGCCGGACCTGGTTTTGCTCGACATCATGATGCCGGGCATGGATGGTTTTGAAATCTGCCGGAGGCTCAGGGAGGACGAAAGGCTCAGGGAAGTGCCCGTGCTCTTCATCAGCGCCCTGGACGACCCTGCAGGCAAGGTTCGGGCCTTCGCGGCAGGGGGAGTGGATTACGTCACCAAACCCTTTCAGGAAGAAGAACTCGCAGCCCGGGTAAGGACCCATCTTACCCTCGTCCGCATGAGGAAGGAGCTGGAACGGCACAACCATTACCTCGAGGACCTGGTCCGGGAAAAGGTCAGGGAGATATCGGAATCCCAGCTTGCCACCATTCTCGCCCTCTCGAAGCTGGCGGAGTCCCGGGACGACGCAACGGGAAAGCACATCGAGCGGACACGGACATACTGCAGACTGATAGCCCTCACGCTGAGGGAGGATCCCCGGTTCCGGGAGACCGTGACCGACGAGTTCGTGGAGAACATTTTCCATGCCGCGCCCCTCCATGACATCGGCAAGGTGGGCATACCGGACAGAATCCTCCTCAAGCCGGGAAAACTGACCCCGGAGGAGTTTGAAATCATGAAAACCCACGCCGCCCTGGGGGCCGGAACCCTGGAACGGGTCCTGGAGGAGTATCCGGGAAACGCCCTTGTGAAGATGGGCATCACCCTCACGAGGTACCACCACGAAAAATGGGACGGCACAGGCTATCCCGAGGGCCTCGCCGGGGAGAACATTCCCCTGGGGGGGCGGATCATGGCCCTGGCAGATGTCTATGATGCCCTCCGTTCGAACCGACCGTACAAGGAGGCTTTTTCCCATGAACGGAGCGTCGGGATCATCATCGACGGAAAGGGAAGCCATTTCGACCCCGTCGTGGTGGACGCCTTCCTGGCCCGCGCGGCAGAATTCGCCGCCATCTGACAGGAAGGTGGAAGCATGAACATCCGCCGCTTCAGGAAAACGATCGACGCCGTTCTGGAATCTCTTCCGCCGGAACTGTTCCGGCAGCTCAACGGGGGGATCCTCGTCCGACCGGAAACGAAGGAGGACGGGGATGCCCTCATTCTGGGGGAATATGTCGAGGACCCCGATCTCGGCAGCCTGGTCCTGCTCTATTACGGCAGTTTTGCCGAGGCGCTGGAGGGGGCTTCCGCGGACGAGTGGGAGGAAGAGATCGAGGAAACGGTGATCCACGAACTCCGGCACCACGTGGAATCTCTCGCCGGAGTTGACTACCTGGCCCGGGAGGAGGAAATGGAGCTTTTTCAGGACGATGACGGAGAGGATGAGGATGCCTGATTTTCCGTGTGGACCGGATGGCTGATTTGCAGTAGACTGACATTGAGGGACTTTTCCTTCCGGGGCAGTCCGACTTTCGGCCGGACGAAGGAAAACGTTTCCCTTGACGTGACTTTTTTCTGAACCGGTGTCCCCAGCGCACAACGGGCTTCGCTGTCGCTTCCCATGAATGAATATGCCTGGCAGACGCACAAAGGGGAGATATCAATGGGCGCACAGATTCTGATCGTCGACGACTCATCCACCGACCGCATGGTCATCGGGAACATGCTGGCCGACTTTGAAATCCTCACCGCCTGCGACGGCATCGAGGCCCTCCGGCTGATCGAAGCGCACCC
>Ga0209509_1003117_pt1 | contig 10311 bp, 5 predicted proteins | sample BioC13SIPDNA_FD_185743 | JGI IMG/M metagenome (GOLD analysis project Ga0209509, IMG submission 185743) | Anaerobic biogas reactor microbial communites from Washington, USA - Biogas_R1_A C13 SIP DNA (SPAdes) (version 2) | ecosystem: Engineered > Bioreactor > Anaerobic > Unclassified | place...
GGAGCTTGAGCGAAGAGAGGACGAAGACGAACGCGCCCGCAACCGCAAGAAGCGGCAACGCTTCCCGTTTCTCCTGTACGAGCCTGTTTACCTGGTAGAGCCCGATGACGATGAAGGGCAGGGAGACAAGGAACCATATCTCCCACCAGGGTCCTGGTAAGAATCCTTCCATGATGTGCATAACGATCACCTGTAAAGCGCCGTGTTGGCGCGTCACTCAAATCGATTTGTGTTAATACAAATTAATCTTCCCTATCGAGGTTATACCGGGTCATATTTATCCCCTGCGATCTGCAACACTACAGAGACGATATGTGCTCGATTCCACGGATTATCGTTGCCGGAACCCACAGCGGCTGCGGCAAGACCACGCTTGCAAGCGGACTGATGGCGGCGCTCACCGCCCGGGGGCTCGCTGTCCAGCCCTTCAAGGTGGGCCCGGACTTCATCGATCCCACGCATCACTCGGCCATATGCGGCCGGACGTCGCGTAACCTCGACCCCTTCATGATGGGGGAGGCGGGCGTGCGGGAGACGTTCGTCCGGACCTCCGCCGGGGCCGACGTCGCCGTCGTCGAGGGTGCGATGGGGCTCTACGATGGGCTTGAGGGGAGCGATACCGCGAGCACGGCCCACGTCGCAAAGATCCTCGATGCTCCGGTCATTCTCGTGGTGGACGCCGGGGGCGCGTCACGGAGCGTGCATGCGATGGCCCTCGGCTACGCGGGGTTCGACCCTGGCGTCCGGGTCGCCGGCGTCATCCTCAACCAGATCGGGAGCGCCCGCCACCGGGCCATGATCGAGGAGACAAAGAGCCTTCCCATCTATGGAGGAGTCCCCCGGCGAAAGGACCTTGCGGTCGAGAGCCGGCACCTCGGTCTTGCGATGGCGGCTGAGGATGATGCGATGGCGCAGTTCGGTGCGGTGATGGAGGAGACATGCGATCTCTCCCGGATCGTGGATCTCGCGCGGTCTGCCCCGTCCCTTCCGGCGCCGGCAGAGGGCGGGAGCCGGTCGGAGACCCGGGTGCGGATCGGTGTCGCGCAGGATGCGGCATTCTGTTTCTACTATGCCGATAACCTCGACCGGCTCGCACGGGCCGGAGCGGACCTGGTCTTCTTCTCGACGGTGGCGGACCGACTCCCGGATGTGGATGCCCTCTACCTCGGCGGCGGCTACCCGGAACTCCACGCGGCGGCGCTCGCGGCTTCCCGGTGCCGGGAGGATATCCGCCGGGCTGCCGACGACGGCATGCCGATCTACGCGGAGTGCGGCGGGCTCATCTACCTTGCGGAACAGCTCGTGACCGACGGGGGCGACTACCCGATGGCAGGGATCCTCCCCGCGGCGGCCGTGATGACGGACCGGATCCAGGCTCTCGGCTACGTGGAGGCCCGGGTGGCCGGCGGGGCGCCGGTCCTTATACCGGGTTCGGCCTTCCGGGGCCACGAGTTCCACTACTCGCGCCTCGACTGCGCCCCCGACGCGAGGTTCGCCCTGACCCTCCTCCGGGGAAAGGGGATCGACGGTGGCCGGGACGGACTTATCGCGCAGAACGCGGTCGGGCAATATACCCACGCTTACTTCACGGAGGGGTTTGCCGGGATGCTGGTGCAGGCTGCTCTGGCATACCGGCGGTCGTAGAGAAAAAAAGGGGTCAGGAGGTCGTGTTGCCGGTGACGACGATGAGCCCGGTAAACCCGGTTGGCAGTGACATGTAGGAGTAGTTGTCCGGCGTGGCGAAGGTGAAGTTATACGAGTCGCCCGGCTGAAGTACCCCCGAGTCGAAGTCCGCCGCCTGACCGGTCGCCGTGACGGTCTCGTTTTCGGCGGCGTCGTTGGTCCAGGTTACCGTTGTGCCCTGGGAGACGGTGAGCACATCCGGCACGAACCCTCTATCGGTGATAGAGACGCTCTCGCCGCCGGCTGCCGGCGGTGCGGGCGGGGTCTCCGTCGCGTTCGCGGTGGAGGCCGGTGTGGTTCCCACGGGTGTTGCCGTCGTTGCCGCCGGTGTCCCGGTGGCACCCGGCGTCGTTGTGCCGGGAGCCGCTGTTTCGTTGCCCCCCGGCTGCACACACCCTGCGATCATGGCGCCCGCGATCACCATGAGGGCAAGGATACCAAACATTCTCTTCATGGGGCAGACGATACTTCTTGGCGTAGATAAAGTTTACCCCTGGTGCGAGAGCCGGGATGCAGGGTAACCGTGGTGTCGGAGGGCCTCCTGCAACTCTGCCATCCGGCCGATAACACGAGCTGTTTTGTCGATACGCACCCTGGGCGGGTCAAACTCCCGGATGACGGGCTATGGGCAAGGGGCTCCGTATGGCGGCGCGGTGCAGCGATGCCGGATCATGCGGTGCTGGCGGGGTGTCGGGCCGCGCCAGTTTAGAGTCCTGGTTTTCAGATTGCCGGCCCGGGTGCTGAATCATTTGTCCGGGGGGCTTCTGAGAAAGAGCCGGGAGGCGTCGTGACGAACCCGCTTCATCCTGCCGTATACTCTTTCAATCCTGTGCATTCGATCAGGCGGTCCAGGCTACCCAGGGTGAAAACCTTCCCGCGAGTCGAGAGAATGAGTTTCTTCATATCCTCCCGACGGATACCGAAACCCCGGCCGGCAATACAGGCAATTACTTCATACTTCGGGGCCTCGCCGGTGCGGCGGCCCTGCATGCCAAGCTCGCTCAGGTGCTGCACCCGGGTCACTTTGTCGCGCGCCGTACCGTCGTCCTCGGCAATCTTCGCTTCGATGACGATCCGGGGGTTGAATTCATCCGGGATAATGAAATCCGGGGCCTGGTCGAACCCGATCACGCGCTCTGCGCGTTTCGTTTTCCGAAAACTTATCCCTCCGCGCGACAACACGTCTTCGATGGCGGCCTCCAGCACATCCCCGATCAGCCCGGAGACGGAGTCGCGGTGTGCGGCAAAAGGTCTCCCCCAAAACCGCTCGTAAAGGAGCATCGGGTAGGGGACGCCAAGGCCGGCCAGTGATTGGAGGCTGTTCAGTCCCTGCCTGGTATCGGCCTTATCCAGCCGGTGCAGTACGCCCGCAATGTTCTCGCGAGGGCCTTCGTGGAGTAACTCGCAGGCAGCCCGTACCATCGCCTGTATCCGTATATCCGTTATGCCGTGGTTAGCGGCGCACAACGGCTCAAATGGATTGATTCGGATCTTTCGCTCGATCGCGCGGGCAGCGCCCTGAGTCACCTCCCTACCTGTTCTCTGCGTGGTGACATATGCCCACTCGGGAGGGGTGAAGCCAAGGATCGTCCGGAGCACGATGAAGACGATCGGGGCATCATATACCGCTGCAGTCACCGATTCCGGCGACAGGTCCTGGAAATTGCGCGTGGCGCGCTTCAGTGCTTCGTAACCCTCTTCGAACGTGGGGTATTCGATGAATCCTTCTCCCCTGGGCATCGTTAAGAACGCCGACTCCAGAGAATCAAATGTTGCATCGATGTAACTCTCCAGATCCGATTGCACCTCTTCAAACGGCACCTCAAAGGGAAACGGCATCGCGGTCCTCCTCGTAGAGACGGGTTTGAACCTGGAGATTGCAGGGAGTTGCAGATGTCAGGCGCCGGGTAAGCAGATCCAGGACCGGTTGCAGATCCCCAAAACCCGAGAATGCCTCTGCGAACCGGTTCAACCGCTTGCCGACAGGTAGCGTTGAGTTCCATTCTCCAGACAATCTCTCTACGGTCATACGGGTGAGGTGCCCATATACGATGCACCGGATATCCCCCTCGGTGGGTCTCATGCCTGCTCGTTTCAGTTGCTCTAATTCGTCCTGTACGATACCTGTCAGCTGTACCGGGGTCTCGAAGTCCTGGCCTCTCCGGGTATACCCATACCTCCGACAGACAAAAACGGTATCGACGATCGACGATTTCGTGCCGTGGATATGGAGAGAACCCCCCATCTCGGCAGGGCAGGGCAGGCTCGCAAGACACCTGAGCCCGGCATCGAGAATCGCAACGCCGATGGTATAGTATGTTTCGACGTTGTTGTGGTGAAATGTAAAAGCAAGCGGTGCTCCCGGTTTCAGGGCATCTGCCATGGTACAGTAAACAGACGAGAGACCATCTGCAAAATGTTCCAGATCTCTGCCCTGACTCTCGTTCCCGGTCAACTCTTCCGGAGAGCGGGTTGACTCCCTGTCAAACCCTTCTGAACCAGTTCCGGCAAGACCCCGCAACCAGACATAGCAGAAGTCCATCAACTCGCCGTACTGGACATTCCCGAAGTACGGGGGATCGGTGAACACCGCATCCAGGCTTGCGGGCTTTAGCTTTACGCCGGCGGAACTTGCACAGTGCAGATGCACCTCCCGCTGGTTGCCGGTACCGGAATACTCTCCAATCCGTTCGCCCGGAATAGGCACGCGAATCTTTCGTTTTCCCTTCTGATAGGTTTCGAAGGGAGCTTCGCAATACTGCTTGGCCGCCGTATATTTGTTGACGATGTTTCGCCATCCGCCCGAACCCACGTTCATGCCCTGCCCGTTTGCAATTCCCAGGAGATTTGATTCGCACTGGATCAACCCGACAGGAAATCCGTGGATAGAAAAGATATCCAGGGATTTCAGAGCCGTGGTATCATAGCGGCACAGCAGATTCTGGTACCGGAGGAGATCGGACAGATTTGTAGCAAGAGCCCGTCTTATGCGGTCATCCGGAACCCCGGCGATGCGACGGCAGCTCAACTCCAGGCCGAGCAACTGCCGTTCGCCGAATAACTCCCTGTAGTGGTTGTAACCCCAATGGTGGAGCCTGTCGGTCTCATCTCCCGCCAGGATATTCTGCGCCGGGATGTAGCTTGGACAAAGCGATCGTAATCTCCGGGTGGCTTCCTGCACCACAGCCAGATCCTTTTCATCGGGCTTCTTGAAGAACCGGCCCTCATGCCCATCCGTCCTGTGCGGGTTATGATACTCAATCGCAAACAACCGGTGGCGCGGGGGGCCGGACTCCGGCCGGGGATAGGTATTCTGGTGTCCGCAGTTCGGGCAGATACACCGGTTACGCCTTGCAGGGCCGGTCGAGAGCAATCTCTCCCCACAGCACCCACATGCACCTGGTGCCTGCAGATCGCCGATCTCGTTGAGCTCTCCACAGCACGGGCACACCACGACGTTATGGGGATGCCGTGCATCCTTTGCAACCAGGTATCCGGGGAACAGGTCGACGGATGTCCCGCACTCTTCGCAGTCGAGTGTCTTGACCCAGAGAAAGTACTTTACGGGAACACCGCTCTCCCCGTAAAGAGGGCAGTCGGTCCTGTAGAGTTCCCCTATCTCCTGCTCCAATGATGTGATTACTCTTTCGGCTTCACGCCGATATTCCTGAAGGTCGAGGTGTTCTATCTCCTCGCGTACAATCCAGGTGGCCATGGGGTTGATGTCGAAACCTACGATATCGCATCCTACACGGTTTGCTTCAAGAAGCGGAGTGCCTCCTCCCATGAACGGATCGGCAATCGTACGGCCGGGGAGGCTGTTAGCCTGAAAAAACGTATCGGCAACCGGGCGCCCACCGAACTCCGACAAGATCAAACCGCGGAACAACGTGCCGGGCCTTCTGGCAAACCACTTATGAACCGCGATAATCGGCCGATAATTCTGCTGAATCTGTTTTTCTTTGAGTGCCATTGCGGCAATCAGTGGTATGTCAAAATTTTCTTCTATACTCATTGTTCCCCCTTCGCATGAAAATGCCCTCCTCCTTTTTCATCCGGTATGCATGTGGCCCTTTGGGCATCATGCGGTTTTTACCCCGGATGATCCGGCAGGGCATGTTTTCGGGCGTGTCGCTACGATCCGGCTGATTTCGCACGGCTCGGACAGGAGACGGAGAGATACCTGGCGAGGCGGATTATGGCATCCGTCCAAGTTATGATCTCGATACTCTACGATTTAGATGTTGCCACGTCGGATAGGGAAGAGCGAGGTCCGGAACGGCGACACATCTCCATATAAGCTCCGGCGGTATCGGTCATATCCCATGAACAGTCGTTCATGTTGAGAGAAGATGTCCCTCTCCCTTCCGGTGCGACGGGGTCGTGCGATGCCCGGGGATCTCACCCGATGAGCATTTGCGGAACGTTTACAGGCCCGGGGCAAAAAAAAGAGGTTTTCAAATTACTTCCGCATCATGAGGAAGTATCCGGCCACCACGACGATGGCGATCACGGCGAAGATCGCGAGGATCATCGTCATGGGCAGCCCTTCAGCGGGCGGCGCCGTGGGTGTCGTGGGTGTCGCGGGCGGTGCCGTGGTCACCGTCTCGGTCGGGGTGGTGGGGGTCGTTACCCGGTTCGGTGAAGAGCGCGTAGATGCTGAAGTGCGTTATCCGGATCTCGACGGTCCTCGTGCCCGGGATGATGGTCGTCGGGACGTCCTCCCAGAGACCGGACTCTTTGTTGTACCACTTCATCATGCACTGCTGGTTCGTGAGGTCGAGGGAGTTCCAGACGTCCTCGGGGATGTCGAGCGAGAGCGTGATTGCCGGGTCGAAGGTCGCGCCGTCGGGGCCTGCCTCGTAGGCGTAGCCGGCGAACTTGAAGACCGATCCGGACGGAACCGCCGGGACCGCGTCGCCGGCGAGGGGTTTGAGGTCGATCTCGCCGAGCGGTTTGCCGTTGGCGTCGAGCGCCGTCGTGCCGATCGGGACGAACATGCTCCCGACGTTATCGGCGGCGTTCACGATGACGGACTTGAGGACGGTGCCCGCGCTGCCGGTCAGGAGGGTGCCCGTCCCGGTGTAGGTGGAGACGGTGCTGCCACCGCCGCCGCCGCCACCGCCGCCGCCGCCGCTCGGGATGGGGCTCAGGGTAAAGTGGACCGTAGCAGTCTGATTGGCGATGACTGTCACTTCGGAGGTGGTGGAGTCATAATACCCGCTCCGCGTCACCTTGACAGTGTGGTTTCCAACCGAGACGTTGGTCAGAGTCCCATCAGTCAGAACGCCCGTGTTGTTATTGTCAAGGAAGATCGTCGCACCCGTGGGGACGGATGTAACGCAGATGCTCCCGACCGGCACGAGGTCAAAGTGAGCCGTAGCGGTCTGGCCGGCAACGACCGTCACCTGCAAGGAGGCAGGGGCATACCCGGCAAGCGTCACCGTGACGTTGTGAGTCCCGGCAGGAACAGCGGTCAGGGTCCCGTTCGTCACCTTGCCCGTATCGACTCCGTCAAGGTAGATCGCCGCACCCGTGGGGACGGATGTGACGGCGATGCTTCCAGCCGGGGTGATCTGGATGGTAGTCTCCCCATACGACGTCACGTTACCCTTATCCTCGAGGAACATGTACACGCGATAGTCCCCGGGGTGCAGATCATGCGTGGGGACACTGACGCTTGCTGCGTTCTTTGCCGCGCTCGCGTTGCCGTATCCCTTCGACAGCCAGAGGTTTGCCTTTCCAAAGGGCTTCACAAGGTTCTGGTCACCATCCGCAAAGAGGTATGCAGACTCAAACGAATCTTTTCCGAGCGTGGAGAAGTTCAACGTCACGTTGCCGGTGTAGGTCGCGGTGCTGTTGAGCACCACCGCCGAGATGGCTCCTCCGGACTGCTGAGAGTTCACAACTACGGGTTGTCCCATGGCGTAGGTCGCGGCGCTCGTCGAGAGCACTCCGGCCTTCTCGGTGACCATGAAGACCGATGCCGAGACGATCGCAAAGCGGTCGTCGTCCATGCAGACCGCGAGGAGAGCATACTCGCCCTGACCGAGCTTGCTGATCTGAAGCGGGGTTGATCCATACGGCGTAGTTGCGGTGTTGAATCCGGCATTCAGGTCGACATAGTTGGTGTGGATGGTCTTTGGCAGGTTGCTCGGCGTCACCTGGATAGTACCTACACTCTCAAAGGAGTTGTCATCAACGTTGATGATGGCATAACCCTCTTTGCCGTAGAGCACGATCTTCTTTGAGTCCAGGAGGTCCTTGAGCATACCCGGCTCCAGCGCGCTTTCCGAGGGGTCGGCGATCAGCTGATCGATGAGCGTGCTGTTTACCTTCGCGATCATCAGGGTTGCGTTGGTGACGTTCGGCACGCAGACGGCGAAGTCGAGGGCGCCGGCGGGTGTCGTATAGATGCCGATGGCGTCCGGCAGGGAGCCTGCGGGGATCGGGTCGTTCTTGCGGCAGTCGATGGTGACGTTGCTGCCGCCGGTGATAGTCTTATCAAACTGACCAAGTGCCGGCATCGGCATCTGTGCGTTCGGGCCGGTCAGGATGAAGGATCTGGCTGTCGAGAAGATGTCGTACAGCGCAGTCGTCGTCAGGTCAAGGCCGGCAAAGGATCCGAGCGAGGGATCGTCGAAGTACACAAGGTTGTTGTTGTAGATGTGGACCGGTGTACTGTTACCGATGTTTCCGGCCCGATCCTCTGCATATGCGACTACTTTCTTGTTGCCGGTTGAGATATTCGCTATGGCAAACCCGTCGCGTATGCCCGTCGTGTTGCACCCGTTGTCGAACCACACGTCGCCGAGGTTAGCATCGATTGCGGTGTAGTAGACGTAGAGCCACTCGCCGGCCTCCGGGAAGCCGTCATAGTCGCTGTCGAGGATCTTGGTGATCGTAACGGTGGGTGCGATGGTATCCTTGACGAAGGAGACGTTACCGCTGACCTCGCCACCCGAAGGGAGCGAACTCGTCCCGTTCACGACGACAGTGTAATCGCCATCGGCAAGTTGGCCGTAGAGAGTATAGTTCAATGCAATTGCGCCAGTTGTAGCATCGCCAGTCAGGTCGCAACGATCGGTGACGTCATCGATATCGTTGATGAACATCCGGACTGTAGTATTCGCCACCTCATCGAAGGTTGCGCTGATAGCAGGTTGTGTCTTGTTTGTGTACCGGTTGTCAATCAGATCCTGGACCTCAACCCATATGCCCGGCTTGGCAACTTTCACATAGTGTGTCGTTGAGTTTTCGTTACCGGCAAGATCCTTTGCATAGACCTCGATCGGCACGTTACTGCCGGTCTCAACGCTATCCCGCTGAGCGGTCACGGAGTAGCCGCCCGCGATTGGTGCGATGGTCGGGTTTGTTATCTCGACACCGCCGACAGAGACTCTGATGGAACTCTGGTCGACACCACCGACATCGGTGATGGTCGCGGCGACATTCACTGCCTGGGAGACGGTTGAGCCGTTGGCAGGGGCAGTGATGGTAATCGTGGGTTTGGTGCTATCCTTTGTGGTGAATTTACCAGATACAAGAGTGTACTGGTTTGTCACATCGCGATCTACACCATCCGCTCCCCTCTCCCCGATATAATGGTTTCCATAAGTACCATCGATGGTGATTACGGTGAAAGTTCCGTCATGAACGAGTGCATTGCAAGTTAGAGACAGCAACATCTGATTCCCGGAAATATTTGTCCTGACCGAATAGTCCTGAACGTCAATAAAACCATTAACCGCTGGAATCGCTCCATAGTCGAAATTACCCAGTCCACTGTAGTCTTTAACGGCCGTGACGTTCATTACCGCCGGATCCCACGTGATTAGTAAATTGTGCGCGTTGAGTTGCTCTGAACCATTACAGGTTACAAATATCTCAACTCCCTGATCTCCGGATGTAGATGACACTTGCAGTTCCTTTGCGGCAGATGCCCCAGAAACGGCAAGCACGGAGAAAATGAATAGTACTATAATGCATAAGCAGGCTTTGTGCGTTTTAGACATAGCGTCTCTCCTCTTGTGTTCAAATGCCAATGTCAAATAAGAAGATTTGCAAATTTAAATATGTTTTCTTATGTTCACAAAGCAAAATGCGGTGATAATCAATGCAGCGATCACGAGCATTCTGCTCGCTTGTGCCTTTGCTGTTTGGGGGTAGGTGGTCGGTGTTGTCGCTTCGGGTGATGCCATCAACGTCGGCGCGCTCCTCTCTTCCACACCTACAGAGGGTAAGAATGGTGTCACTGACGTTGCGATCTCCGGGGAGGGGACAGATACCAGACCAGATGACGCTGGTAACTCGGTCACAACAGATGTCGGCCTGCCCGCAACAGCCACCGGAGATACGTATCCGGGATTTGGCTGATACTCAGGAACCTTGGGCGTCGGGAGGTCGGGTACGCTATGTTTATTGTCGATAGCGTTAGATACCGCCACATCGTTGAGATCGCTATCGCATAACTCATGCACGATAATCGAAAAATTTCCCTTTCCGGTGTAGGTAAACCCAGCAAGGCGAGCAGAGTACGTGTCCCCTCCTGTAAACCCGACTACCTGTGCCCATCCGTCATCATTCTCGATCTGAGATACACCTGTGTAGGGCTCAAGCGGTTCGATG
>Ga0209509_1003128_pt1 | contig 10298 bp, 9 predicted proteins | sample BioC13SIPDNA_FD_185743 | JGI IMG/M metagenome (GOLD analysis project Ga0209509, IMG submission 185743) | Anaerobic biogas reactor microbial communites from Washington, USA - Biogas_R1_A C13 SIP DNA (SPAdes) (version 2) | ecosystem: Engineered > Bioreactor > Anaerobic > Unclassified | place...
CCGTTCCCGGGCGCGTCGTTCGACGCTGTGTTCTGCGAGTGCGTCCTCTCGACGCTCCAGACGCCGGAGTCCGCCGTCGCCGAGGCGGCCCGGGTGCTGCGCCCCGGCGGCGCTTACCTGGTGAGCGATCTCTACGCGCGTCGCGAGCGCCGGCCGCCGGGGCCGGGCGCGAGACCGGCCCTCGGTCCGCGCCGGGCGGTCACCGACCTCCTCGAGGATGCCGGGTTCGAGGTCTTGCTCTGGACGGACGAGTCGGGTGCGCTGATGCGCTACATCTGGGATCACGCCGGGGGCCGCCCGGCGCCTGTGGCGGCCTCGCCGCGAGTCCGCGATGAGGCCGCCGGCGGGCGCCGGCTCGGCTACTTCAGCTGCCTCGCCCGGAGGCGGCGCGGATGAGCGGGAGGAGGCTCATGTGACCGATATCGATGTACGGGTCGGCGAACTCGGCCTGCAGGGTCGCTGCTGTACGCAGATCATGGTCCGGCTCGCGCTCGAGGAGCGCGGCGAGGAGAACGAACAGATGGCCGAGGCCGTCGGCGCCCTGTGTCTCGGCCTCTCCTCAGGCGTGACGTGTGGGGCACTGGCCGGCGGGGCACTGGCGATGTGGCTGCTCGCCGGCAGGCCGGTGGACGGCGAGGTCGTGGCCGGGCTCGTCGACTGGTTCCGGGACCGGTTCGGCTCGACCGAGTGCGACGCCATCCTCGGCGGGGATCCCGCCGCCCGGTTCAGCGCGTGTCCGTCCCTCGTGGCCGAGACCTACGTCACGGCACGGGAGCTCCTGGACGCGCACGGGGACCTGCCCGGGTGAGGCGACGCGTGGCGCCCGTCCGCACCACGACGCTCTGCCCGCAGTGTCTGCGACGCCTGGACGGCGACCTGGTCCGGCGCGGCGACGAGGTCTGGCTGCGGCGCATCTGTCCCGAGCACGGTGAGGCGGAGGCCCTGGTCTGGCGCGGCGCGCCGGCGTTCGCCGACTGGACCGCCGGCGGCGCCGGACCGCCGCGCCCTGCGTCCGCGCCGAGCCCGACATGCCCCTCGGAGTGCGGATTGTGCGCCGCCCACCTCCGTCAGACGTGCTGCATCCTGCTGGAGGTGACCGGGCGCTGCGACCTGATGTGCCCGGTGTGCTTCGCAGCGGCGGGCGGTGAGACGGCAGACCCGTTGCTCACGACGATCGAGGGGTGGTACCGACGTCTGCTCGAGGTCGCCCCCGGCTGCAACGTGCAGCTCTCGGGGGGCGAGCCGACGATACGCGACGACCTGCTCGAGGTCGTCGCTCTCGGGCGCGACCTCGGTCACGGCTTCATCCAGCTCAACACGAACGGGTTGCGGCTCGCCCGCGAGGACGGGTACGCGGACGCCCTGGCCGCGGCCGGTCTCGGTACGGTGTTCCTGCAGTTCGACGGGGTCGACGACGCGCCGTACGAGGCGCTGCGGGGACGCCCGCTGGCCGCCCTCAAAAAGGAGGCCGTGCTCCGCTGCGCCGAGGCCGGACTCGGCGTGGTGCTCGTGCCGACCGTGGTGCGCGGCGTCAACCTCGACCGTCTCGGCGCCGTTCTGGAGTTCGCACTCGAGCATGCACCGGCGGTACGGGGCATCCACCTGCAGCCCATGGCTCTGTTGGGACGCTACACGGCGGCGGGAGACGTGGGGGCCACACGTGTGACCCTTCCCGACGCGATGCGGGCACTGGCGGAGCAGAGCGACGGTCGCGTGCGGCTCGAGGATCTCACTCCGGGGAACTGCGAGCACCCCCTGTGCTCCTTCAGCCGCGAGTACCTGCGCCAGGACGACGGTTCGCTGACGCCGTTGGGCGCGCCGCGGGAGGCGTGCGGCTGCGGCGCGCCGGAGGTGCGTCCTGCCGTCGCGCCCACGGAGAAGGCCGCCCACGTCGCGGCGCGCTGGGCGGCGCGGCGCACCGTATCCGTCGTGTCCTCCGAGGGGTGTTGCGTCGCGCCGGAGGAGGAGGGCGGCGCCCGGGCGCGCGCCGGTGACCCGTGGGACGCGGTCCTCGACGACGTCCACGCCCGGACGTTCAGCGTCAGCGGCATGGCCTTCATGGACGTGTGGACCGTGGACCTCGACCGTCTACGGCAGTGCTATCTGCACGTCCTCGCCCCGGACGGGCGGGTCGTGCCCTTCTGCGCCTACAACCTGACCGATGCGCAGGGGGGCGGCCTGCCGTCCGGGCGGCAGGGCGCGACGATCGGCGACCCGGAGCGCGCCGCCCAGCGGGCCGGCGCCGAGCGGATCACCTCCGGGCCGCACGCGCCCGAGGAGGACGCGCGCCGTCCGGCGGGCTGCATGGTGTGCGGCGCCGACCTGGTCTACCGCCCGGTCGAGACCCCCGCGATCTGCCACTACTGCGGCCGCGTATGTCCGTCGCGGGCGGCCTGCAGCCACGGCCACTTCGTCTGCGACGCCTGCCACCGCGCCTCGGCCGTCGAGATCATCGAGCGCGTCTGCCTGTCCTCGCGCGCGACCGATGCCGTGGCGCTTATGCAGCACATCCGCGCCCATCCGGGCTTCCCCCTGCACGGGCCCGAACACCACAGCCTCGTGCCGGCCGTCATCCTCACCGCGCTGAAGAACGGCGGCGCGGCGGTCACGGACGAGATCATCCTGGCCGCCATCCGGCGCGGTGAGACGGTCGCAGGGGGGGCGTGCGCGTATCTGGGCGCCTGCGGCGCCGCGGTCGGGGTGGGGATCGCGCTGTCCCTGCTGACCGGCGCCGATCCGCTCGACGGGGAGGCGCGCCAGGCCGTCCAGCGTGCGACGGCAGCGGCGCTGGAGGCGGTCGCGTCCTACGCGGCGCCGCGGTGTTGTCAACGTGACGCGTGGCTCGCCGTCCGTGTGGCGGCGGCGCTCCTCCCCGGCTCGGTCGGCCTCACGCTGGAGGCGGATGCGGACCTGACCTGCCGGCAGTGGCGGGCCAACGCGGAGTGCATCCGCGAGGACTGCCCGCTGTGGCCGGCGGCGCGGCCCGGCCGGTCGCGCCCGCGCGGAGTGATACAGGCCGGCGCGGAGACGGCGTGATGATGCCGTCAGGCGGGCCGGGCGCGGCCGAGACGGTCGCGTCACCGCGCCGCACGGCCCTGGAGAGGTGGGTGCTCGCACGGGCGGGTGTGGCGGAGGTGTCCGCACTGCCCCAGCGCCAGCTGGAGGCCCTGCGCGCGACCGTGAGCCGCGCCCGCCGTCTGAGCCCCTTCTACCGCGAGCGGTTGTCCGGCATGGAGGCGGCGGAACTGAGGTCGCCGGCCGAGGTGGCGCGGCTCCCCCTGACGTCGGCCGACGACGTCCGCGCCCACGGCCCGCGCATGCTGTGCGTCTCTCCGGCGGAGGTGGAGAGGATCGTCACGTTGCCGACCTCGGGGACGACCGGCACGCCGAAGCGTATCCACTTCACCGCCGACGACCAGGAGTTGACGGTCGATTTCTTCCACCACGGCATGTCGGTGCTCATCGGTCCCGGCCGCAGGGTGCTGATCCTGTTGCCCGGCGAGCGACCCGGCAGCGTCGGCGACCTGCTGCGTCGCGGACTGGCCCGCATGGATGTGGAGGGCGTGGTGCACGGACCCGTCGTCGACCCGGAGCGGGCGCTCCGGGTGCTGCACGAAGGCGGTTTCCACTGCGTCGTCGGCATCCCGGTCCAGGTCCTCGGGCTGGCGCGCCGCGACGCCGCGTCCGGCGCGCCGGTCTGTCTCGAGAGCGTGCTGCTCAGTACGGACCAGGCTCCACACAGCCTGGCGGCCGCCGTCGGGTCGACGTGGAGTTGTCGGGTGTTCGACCACTACGGCAGCACCGAGATGGGTCTCGGCGGCGGCGTCGAGTGCGAGGCCCTCGACGGCTACCACCTGCGCGAGGCCGACCTGCTGTTCGAGGTCGTCGACCCTGACTCGGGCGCTCCCGTGCCCGACGGCATGTACGGCGAGGTGGTGTTCACGACGCTCACGCGCCAGGCCATGCCGCTGATCCGCTACAGGACCGGCGACCGCGGGCGATTCCTGGTCGAGGCGTGCCCCTGCGGGACCGCGCTGCGACGGCTCGAGCGGGTGCGCGCACGGCTCTCCGGCCGCGCGCGCCTGCACGGCGGGGGCGTCATCGACCAGTCCGTCCTCGACGAGGCGCTGTTCGCGCTGCCCGAGGTCCTGGACGTGCGCGCCAGGCTGACCCGTCGGCCGGACCACGACGTCCTCACGGTCGAGGTGTCGGCGCCGGGCGCCGACACCTCGGTGCGGAGTCGTGTCGGCGCCGCCCTGGAGGCCGTCCCGGAGCTGGCCGGCGCCGTCAGGGACCATGGGCTGCGTCTCGACATCCGCGTGAGTACTGTGCCGTGGCCGCAGGGCGTCGGTACGGCGAAGCGGACGCTTGTACAATCGCTCGACACCCCGGAGGCGTTGAAGTGAAGGAGATCCTCAGCGAGGCTCTTGCGCTGCTCGACGACGGCGAGGACTTCGCCCTGGTCAGACTGGTCGGCGAACGTGGGTCCACTCCCCGTGCCGCCGGCGCGGAGATGCTCGTGCGCCGTGACGGCTCCATCGCGGGGACCATCGGCGGAGGCCTGCTCGAACTCACGATGATGCGCGCGGCGGCTGACGTGCTCGGGACGCGCGTCAGCCGCATGGTGGACCTCCGTCTCGCCGGCGAGGACCTGACCAGCGACGAGGAGATGGTCTGCGGCGGCTCCGCCGAAGTGCTCATCACGTACGTCCCGCCCGGCGACCTCGCGCTGCGGGAGGTCCTCCTCGCGCTGGAGCAGACCAGGTCCGCACGCAGGCGGGCCTGGCTCTTCACGGTGCTGCCGCGCGAGGAGGGAGGAGAGGTCGAGATCTGTCTCCTGCGCGACGACGACAGCATCGTCGGTGCCCAGCCCTGTGAGCCCGCGACGTTACGCACCCTGGTCGGCAAGATCGCCCGTCATGGCCCCACGGCGCTTCCCGACGGTCGTCTCGCAGCGGTCGAACAGGTCGAGGCGGTGACGACGGCCGTCATCTGCGGGGCCGGCCACGTGGCCCGGGCGCTGGCCCCCGCGGCGCTGGCCGCCGGGTTCGCCGTCACGGTGCTGGACGACCGCGAGGAGTTCGCCGATCCACGGCGCTTCCCGGGAGCCGAGGTCGTGCTCGGCCCGTTCACGGGGGCGTTGGAGAGGCTTGACGTTGACGCCGCCTCGTACATCGTCATCGTCACACGCGGGCATGCACACGACATGGAGGTGCTGGTGCAGGCCCTGCGCACGCCGGCGCGCTACATCGGCCTCATGGCCAGCCGCAGCAAGAGGACGCGCATGATCGCCGCATTGCGCGAGGAGGGCATCGACGAGGGTGCGCTCAGCCGCGTCCACTCCCCCATCGGACTCGACATCGGCGCCGAGACGCCGGCGGAGCTGGCCGTGAGTATCGTGGCCGAGATGATCCAGGTGCGCGCCGGCAGGTCCGCCTGACGCATGACCGGGACGTCGGCGATCGTCCTGGCGGCCGGCCGTTCGTCGCGCATGGGCGGATTCAAGCCGCTCGCCGACCTGGGCGGGCGGACCCTGCTCGCCCGCGCGGTCGCCGCGTTCGCCGCGATCGGCGTCGAGGACGTGGTGGTGGTGACCGGCCACCGCGGCGGTGAGGTCGCGGCGGCGGCCGGCCTGCTCGGGGCGAGGCCGGTGGCCAATCCACGCTTCGATCGCGGCATGTACACCTCGGTGCAGGCGGGCGTGGCCGCCGTCGGCGCCGGGAGGCGTTTCTTCCTGCTGCCGGTGGACTGTCCGCTGGTGCGTCCGGAGACGCTCGGGAAGCTGGCGAGGGCCGGGGCGGCCGCCGACGCCGGGATGACGGTGCCCGTCTTCGAGGGTCGCCCCGGTCATCCGCCGCTGCTCGGGCCCGCGCTGCGCGAGGAGATCCTCGCTGCCGATCCTCCGGGAGGTCTGCGCGCGCTCCTCGCCGGGCGGCAGGAGCCGGCGCTCGAGGTGGCGGTCGACGACCCCGGCGTGGCTCACGATGCCGACCTGCGGGAGGACCTCGAGCGGCTGCGCGATCTGGCGGCCGGAGAGGACCTCCCGTCCGAGCGGCGCTGTCTCGACCTGCTCGATGAGGCGGGCGCCTCACCGGATCGCGTGGCTCACTCCCTGGCCGTGGCGGCGGTCGCGGGCGCGCTCGCGGCGGCGCTCAACGAGCGTGGGCAGTGCCTGTGTGTGCCGCTGGTGACGGCCGCCGCGCTGCTGCACGACATCGCCCGCGAGGAGCCGCGACACTGGGAGGTGGGGGCGAGACTGCTCGAGGGCCTCGGGTACCGACGGGTGGCGCCTCTGGTGCTCCGGCACATGCGGCTCGGCGACGGCGAGCGCGACGACCTCGACGAGGCGCAGGTCGTCTTCCTCGCCGACAAGCTCGTACTGGGCGACCGGATCGTCGGCCTGGAGGCGCGTTTCGCGGCGCGCGCGGAGCGTTTCACCGGCGATCCCGGGGCTCTCACCGGCGTCCGCGCCCGCCTCGAGGAGGCGCGCCGCGTCCAGGCGCGCGTGGAGGCCGTGCTTGAACGACCGCTGACGGCGGCGCTCCGCGTCTGAGGGGTCGCCCCGGGTCTTGCTGCCCTTGCCGTCGTTGCAGACCATTGCGGCGGCCCGGCGCGAACCGCTATAGTTTTGCGCGTATATCGCCGTCGTCGATTCTCCCGGGAGGTCCTCATGGGTCCGGTGAGCGCGGACGGGCCGCCGTCGGGACACCCCGCCCGCGGGGGCCACCGCGCCGTCCATCGCCGAAGCCTGCGTTCGCTGCCCACCGGTCCGGGTGTGGGGTCGGTCCTGCCGGGTCGCCGCATCTGGCTCCACGCCGACGGAGTCCGCATGTTCGGACCCGGCACAGACGGACTCCTGCGTCACATCGAGGGGACGGGGTCGTTGCAGACCGCCGCGAGGCTGATGCGGATGTCGTACAGCAAGGCTTGGCACCTGCTGCGCGAGACCGAAGAGCATCTCGGCCTCGTCCTGGTCGAACGCCGCGTGGGCGGCGCGGCCGGAGGCGGCACCTCGCTCACTCCGGCCGGTCGCGATCTGCTGCAGCGGTTCGAGCGGTTCACGACCGAGGCGGACGCGGCGATGCACGACGCGTTCGCGGCCGCCTTCGGCGACTGGTGCGCCACGGCGTCGCCGGCGGGCGGACCGGCGGACCCGTCACGGGAGGCGGCGCCGTGAGCCTCCCGCTGCTGAGCCGACGGCCGCGCCCGCTCGCCGCGGCCGCGCCGGCCGGACACCCCATCTACCGCGAGCTGGTCGCGCCCATCGAGTCCGGCGACCGCATCACCTCATGCGTCGCCGGGCTCGTCTGGACCCTGGTCGAGAGCGGAGGTCAGGCCGGGTTGGCGCTCACTCTGCACGACGGCGTCTACGAGTCGGAGCTTCCCGGGCGGCTGCACGGCGCCGAGATGCGCTGGCTGGCGGAGCACATCACGAGCTGGAACATGTTCGACGCCAGCCTGGCGCTCGGCGCGATCAACGCCTGGTTCAACCGACGCGACAGGGTGGAGCGCCTGCTCGGCAGACCGCTCGTGAGCGAGCGCGGGGTTGCGTTGTTCGAGCGTCTCGCGACCCGTTTCGCCGGCGGCAACGTCGCCGTGGTCGGCCGCTTCCCGCACCTGGAGGCGCTCAGCGAGCAGTGCACACTCACGATCCTCGAGCGGCGTCCGTCGGCCGGCGACCTGCCGGACCAGGCCTGCGAGTACCTCCTCGGGCGCCAGGACTGCGTCTGCATCACCGGCAGCACCGTGTCCAACAAGACGCTCCCGCGGCTGCTCGAGCTGAGCCGGCAGGCCTACGTCGTCCTCGTCGGCCCGAGCGTGCCGCTCACCACCATGTGGTTCGATCACGGCGTCGACCTGCTCGCCGGCACCGTCGTTCTCGACCCGGCCGGCGCCCTCGTGGCGGTGCAGCAGGGCGGGCGGCGCTCGCTGTTCGGCGACAGCCTGGCCATGGTCGAGTTGGGGGCGCAGGACGTTGCGGCCCGCTGACGCCGACGGTCGCCGGCGGGCGACGGCCTCCGGGCCGCTGCGCGGCGCCGGACCGTCGCCCGGCTCCGCCGGCTTCGCGCGTCCCCGGCTCGTGTTCCTCACCGGCCCTCCGGACGTCGGCAAGACGGAGGTGTGCCGCTGCGTCGCAGAGACGGCGCGGCACAGGGGGCTACGGGTCTGCGGGCTCATCACCGAGGCCCGGCGGCTCGCCTCGGGGCGGATCGTCCAGACGGTGCTCAACGTGCGCACGGGAGAGCGTCGGCGACTGGCGGATTACGTGGGTGTGGACGAGGGCGAGCCCATCGGAAGCGGCGCGGCCGGCCGGTTCTCCTGGACGTTCGTGGGCGAGGCGCTGCGCTGGGGTCGTCACGAGCTGGAACGTTGTCTGGCAAGCCCCACCGACCTGCTGGTGATCGACCAGATCGGACCGCTCGAACTGGTCGCCGGGTCCGGCTGGGTCAACGCCGTGCAGATCCTCGAGGCGGGCCGGTTCGGCGTCGCGGTCGTCGTCGTGAACCCGCTGGTCGTCGAACATCTGCGGCGGCGTCTCCACGCCACGGATGTCACGGAGATCGAGGTCGGCGTCGCGTCCTCCACCGGGTTGTGCGAGAGGCTGGTGCGGCTGGCGCTCGAAGGGCGCCGGGAGCCCGGCGGCTGAAGCGGCTCAGCCCGCGGCGGGCGGGACGGACGGGTCGCCGGCGGTGGGGGCCGGCTGCTGGGCCGACCTGTCGCCCGTGGCGCCGTCCGGGGCCGGCAGGTCCACGTCCCCGATCCCGAGGATGCTGCGCGCGGCCAGCACTCCGGCGACGGACGCCTGCACGAGGCCGCGCGTGATGCCGGCGCCGTCGCCCACGGCGTAGAGGTCGGTGACCGGCGTCTGCAGGCCGGCGTCCAGTTCCGGCCGCGCGGAGTAGAACTTCACCTCCACGCCGTAGAGGAGCGTGTCGCGGCTGTTGAGGCCGGGGGTCAGCTTGTCCATGGCGGCCAGCATCTCCAGGATGTCGGTCAGATGACGGTACGGAAGCACGAACGCGAGATCGCCGGCCGTGGCGCCGGCCAGGGTCGGGTGCACCGTGCCGCGCCTGATGCGCTCCGCGGTGCTGCGCTGGCCCCGGTGCAGGTCGCCGAGGCGCTGCACGATGATGTCCTCGCCGAGGACGTTGGCGAGCCGGGCGATGCTCTTGCCGTAGGCGATGGGGTCGTCGAACGGCTGCGTGAAGTCGGTGCTGACCAGCAGCGCGAAGTTGGTGTGGTCCGTCTTGAACCCGGCATAGCTGTGGCCGTTGACGGTGATGACGTCGCCGTAGTTCTCGAGCGAGACGGCCCCGTAGGGGTTCATGCAGAAGGTACGGACGGGGTCGTCGAAGCTCGGGGTGTGGTAGACGAGCTTGCTCTCGTAGAGCGCCGTCGTGAGCGGCTCCATGACCGCCGCCGAGGTCTCGACGCGCACCCCGATGTCCACCGGGTTGGTGCGCAGGCCGATGTGCAGGCGGCGGCACTCGTCGACGAGCCACGCCGCCCCCTCGCGGCCGGGGGCGGCGACGACGGCGTCGGCCGTCACTCTCGTGCCGTCCTCGAGGAGCACGCCGGCGGCGCGCAGGTCGGCCGCTCCGGCGGGTTTCTCCACCAGGATGCGCTCGACCCGGCGTCCGGTCAGCACCTCGACGTGGCCCTCGAGGTCCTCACGCATGCGCGTGAGGATGGCGTGACAACGCTCGGTGCCCATATGACGTACCGGCGACTCGACGAGGGTCATGCCGTGGAGCAGCGCCTCCTTGCGGATCCTCTCCCACTCCCTGCCCCCGCCGTGGACCTCCGCCGGCGCGCCGTATCCGGTCCAGACGTCGTCCACGTAGCAGATGAGCCTGCGCAGGCGCTCTCTGCCCACGAACTGGTCGAGCCAGCCCCCCACATCGGGCGTGAGCGTGAGCTTGCCGTCGCTGAAGGCCCCGGCGCCGCCCCAGCCGCAGGTGATGTCGCAGGGTTCGCAACCGGCGCACACCCCGGTCTGTCGGGCGGGACAGGCGCGCCCGCCGATGTCCGGCCCGCGTTCCACGACCAGCACCGCGGCGCCGTCGCGGCGCACCAGTTCAAGTGCGGCGAAGATCCCGGCGGGGCCGGCGCCGACGACGACGACATCGTAATGAGAGCGTGCGGTGTCCACGGGCGTTGGGCGGGGGGAGGATCGTTGCAAGGGTATGGAGTTCCCTTGTCCAGATGATAGTCGTGCCCTGAACGTCTGACAAACGCAGCGCGTCCCTCAGGGTGGATGAGGCCCGGTGAGGCGCTCCGGGTCGGGAAGGAGGGGA
>Ga0209509_1003130_pt1 | contig 10289 bp, 6 predicted proteins | sample BioC13SIPDNA_FD_185743 | JGI IMG/M metagenome (GOLD analysis project Ga0209509, IMG submission 185743) | Anaerobic biogas reactor microbial communites from Washington, USA - Biogas_R1_A C13 SIP DNA (SPAdes) (version 2) | ecosystem: Engineered > Bioreactor > Anaerobic > Unclassified | place...
CGCCATGCTGGAATTCCATTCTGGCCTGGGACTTCCGCAAATGCTCTACTTCCGATTCAACTCGATTTACTTGCTCGGACAAAGAAACCTGTCCCTGCTCCATGTTTTCGAGCCTTGAAGTCATTGTGCCCAGCTCCTGTTCAATGTCTCCGAGCCTCGAAGTCATTGCGCCTTGACCCTGTTCCATACTATCGAGCCTTGAAGTCATTGTGCCCAGCTCCTGTTCAATGTCTCCGAGCCTTGAAGTCATTGTGGATTGACCCTGTTCCATGCTATCGAGCCTTGAAGTCATTGCGTCTTGACCCTGTTCTATGCTATCGAGCCTTGAAGTCATTGCGTCTTGACCCTGTTCCATGCTATCAAGCCTTGAAGTCATTGCGGCTTGGCCCTGCTCCACGCTATCAAGCCTTGAAGTCATTGCGGCTTGACCCTGCTCCATGCTTTCAAACCTTGAAGTCATTGTAGTTTCCATACTATCAAGCCTTGAAGTCATTGTGGTTTCCATGCTATCGAGCCTTGAAGTCATTGTGCCCTGTCCCTGCTCCATGCTTTCAAGCTTGTTGAGAACCTGCTTCAAAATTTTTTCCAAGCTTATCCCTCCTTCCCTTTAATATTGTGTAAAAACATTATAGCATGTTTTTATCAGTCGTCCGCCATGCCTTTAGAGGACTCTTATAAACCGCAAAGCAAGTGGGTGCTAGAGCAGTCAGAGAGGCGCCGGTCAGGAATACCAGGCGTTTTAAGGATTGCAAATCTTGCAGGGAACGAACCCTGAATTAATCGCTTCATCCCTGGTTTGCAGCCGGATCTGGTTGCTCGGTTCGGGTAGTGACAGACAGCTTGGCAGGTGGAACTTCCTGGTGTTCTTATTTCCAATATAACCAGCGGCCGCCGTAGCTGCGGCTGGCGCTCTGGGTTCGACGGTGTTTTTCAGCGTTGTGAAGGTTATGTTTTCGCCATCCGAAGCAGCTACAATGGTTCCATTCAGATCAGTCCGGTACACTTTAACATCGGCGGCATCCAGTGCCTCCAAAACCTGACTGTGCGGGTGCCCATAGTCATTGCCGGAACCTGCTGAGATTACGGCGTACCGGGGAGATACGGCTTCGAGGAAAGCAGCGGATGTAGAAGTCCGGCTGCCGTGGTGCCCGACTTTGAGTACGTCTGCTTCTAACCGAACAGCTGATTGCAGAAGCATTTCTTCTTCCGATTCCTTCTCCGCATCACCGGTAAACATAAAGGATGTCTTACTATACTGGATTTTAGTTACGACAGACCAGTCGTTCAAATTCTCATAGGAACCCCTCGACGGCGCTATGAAGCTAACCTTAAGTTCGCCGTCATCAAGGACAATCATTGGTCCTTTGACGGCAGAAATCTTCAATTCACGGTCTTTTACGGCCAGGAGGAAATCTTCAAAAAACTTGGTGTTGGCGGTAGCTTTAGGTGCGTAAACCTTCCCGACTGGAAAGGCATTAATAACCGTATCCATACCCCCGATATGGTCCGCGTGCGGGTGAGTTGCGACAATATAGTCCAGACGTTGAATGCCCCGATCATTTATGTATTCTGCAACAGTCTTTCCATCGGAGTTATTGCCCGCGTCAATCAGCATGTTCTGGGAATTGGGTAATTCAATCAGGATCGCATCGGCCTGGCCCACATCAATATAATGCACCACAAGCTCTCCCGTTGCTGAAATCGGGGAGTGGTTCTCATTGTTGACTGAACAACCGGTCGGCATTACGAAAAAAGCCAAAAAGACCAGCAACAGCAATATTTTTTTCTTCACTAATTCTACCTCTTAATCTTCAAACAGTTCATCAGCCAGCTTCTTGATTTTCTCTGCCCGGCTCCTGGTCCCTTGCGCATCGATTAACACATTAATTTCGATCACATCACCTTCCTTGGCCTGGGAAGGCAGCAGCTCCTTAGGGAAATTAAAGGTCTTCTTTTGGTATTCAACGACGGCCCATTCTCCTTCAAAACGATCGATTATCAGCATTTGTAATTCTCCTGAAAAAGTAGTAATTATGGTTTTCTCTCTGCTGACATCTCATCCCTGCTTTGATCAATAACTCGAACCAATAAAAAAGCCCCGCATCATCACAAACAAAGAACCGAAACATATGCAGTCTGTATTTATTATTCAATTCGTTCCAACAGTGAGCGGGCTTCTGAGGTTAAACTGGCACTCATAACTACGCTGCCAAAATCAGTGGTTGCCTTAAGGTAGCCCATAGCGATCAGGCGTTTGTACATATGCTGCGCTTTTTCACCGTCTCCGTAGTGGGAGGCCAATCGGTCATACCGAACGTCAACTCCGCCGTGTTTGGCGATCAATTGCAAGGCTTCAATGACTTCCTCAAAGGGCGTATCAATAGTGGAAAAATCTTGTGCGATAACAGCCCAGAGCATCCTTTTCATTTCAGCCAGCATGTCGTCAAGGGCAGAAACCTTATAGCCCTTGAAAAACCTATGTACGTGGTATTCCTTGCCCTTAAACGTCCCGAAAGCGTTCATATCGATGCCGGTATCATACTCAACAAAAGTATGAGAAAACTTTTCCAGCCACTTATCATACATTATATGCCCCCCTCCCTCTTTTCAATATTATACCAGAAGCGTAGCTTCCTTGGTATAATCGACGCATGTGCGTTTGGCCGCAGGCCAAAAATTCGCACGCGTTTGAAATAACTGGATAATGGCCGTTTCCAGATGGCGAGCCATTTTACCATAATAAGAATTAAATTCGAAAATCGAATATAATATCATACCTCGATCCACTTTTTCGCCGCAGTGAAATAAAGGCCTGCCTCCTTAACCTTCTCCCCGGTCAGAGTTTCCCAGAATCTCTTGTAAAGTCGCACCTGCGGGGCATAGTAGTTTTTTAGCTCAGTCAACCTCTGAGGAGTTTCTATGGCGTCGGTCTTGTAGTCGGCGATCACCCATTCTCCCGCTTCTTTGAATACCAGATCTATTACGCCACTCACAGCTGTTCCCATGGGTATGCCCAGGATGTCATCTGTTGCCGTCGTTGCGAAAGGGATCTCCATAAACCTTTGCGAACTCCGAGCCATACGCTGCCAGACAGGAGACTGAATAATACCCTTGAGGAGCAAGATGGCCTCATCTGTTTCTTCGGCGGAAAGCTCCTCTTCGGCCAAAACGTTGACAAAAAGAAGCTCCGGATCGGGTCGAGGATCGGCGGCCAGAACAGCCAGTGCCTGGTGAATAAGCCCTCCCCATTCGGTGCCTTTGCCCTTTCTCTCCCCCGCCGTTCGGGGGAATAAGCTGTCAGATGCCCGCTTTACTGTGGTCGTGGAGTAACTGGGAACTGTTACTGGAGCATTTGTATTAAAAAACCGGTGACGGGCTTTTTCCAGATCATCCATCACCAGTCCGGGCACTTTGTCAATTCGCGCTCGCTTGACTGTTATCTCTTCCAGTTCCGGTACTCCGGCACAAAATTGTTCCAGTTTCATCCACGGGCTGTTTTCTGGTTTGCCTTCATAGCAGCTGATTACCAGCAGATTTTTTCCTCGGGTGGCGGCAACATACAAGAGCCTAATTTCTTCGGCAGCAGCATATTCCCTCTCCTTCTGCAGGAAGTTATCCCAGTCCAACGGGTACCCTAAGACCTGAGAGTGAAAAAGGGAGGTCCGGCTTTCAACCACGAAGTACCCCCTTGGCACTCCGTCCTGCCGCTTTATGTGGCCCGTGGGTTCATGGCTGACCGTTTTGCCCGGATGAGCTAAAAATACCACTTCTGCCTCCAGTCCTTTGGCTTTATGGAGGTTCATCAGGCGAACTGCATCATCCGCCTTCGGAGTCACGGAAATCTCTTCCTCCACACCTTGCTCGCGCAAAGCCTCCAGATACTCCACCAATTGAAGAGGTGAAACCATCCCCGATCTTTCCACGGCAGTTAATAGTTCCAGGGCCTGGAGCACATATCCGGCCCGGCTTTTGCCCAGCTCTCCGGCAGCAGCCATAGGCAAAAGCCCGGTTTCCACCACAATCCGCCGCAAAGCTGCTGAGGCAGGCAGATCCATCAGGTAACCTCGCAGTTGTTGGAGGCTCCGGAAAGTCCAGGAAAAGGCCTCGGTATCCTCCGGTGCCAGGTCATCTGGGACTGGCCCTTGAAAGTTAAACTTCCCCCCTGCCCGGCGAAAACGCAATAACTGGTTATCACTGAGTCCGAACAGAGGACCTCTCAAAACCGCCAGAAGTCTGATGGGATCTTCCGGATCAAGCAAAGATCGCAATAATCTAATCATCTGGATAAGCTCGGGGGACTCTGCAAAACCGTCACCGCCCGATATTTTGTATGGAATGCCATACTCTTCGAGGGCCTGAGCATAGATATTCAGATGGGATTTATAGCGGAAGATAATCATAAAATCCTGGGGACGCGGTGTTCCGCCGATCCCGGAGGCAATTTCTTGGTCTGTCCGGGTCAGTGTAATTCCTCCATCCAGGGCAATTCGGATCCACCGGGCAATCCGCTGCGCATCCAAAACCGCAATAGTTTCCTGGGTATGCCGAGATACCCTTGGGATGGAAATTTTGTGAATCCCACCCAGATCTCCTCCTCCACAGACCCTCACCGTATCCAAGGGATTAAACCCGGCCTGAAATTGGTCGGCAGATTCAGGCAGCAATTCAGCAAAGGACTGATTAACCCATCTTCCGATACCATCCAGCGAGCGGAAATTGGTGGTGAGATTCAGAATTTGGCCGCCGGATTTTTTAATCAGCCGTCGGACCTCGTTGTAAGTATCGATGTCCGCCCGGCGAAAACGATAGATGGACTGTTTGGGGTCACCTACTACAAACAAGCTGCCGGGCTGGGGAGTCAGCTTACGCCAATCAAGCTCGTCGGTCTCTTGACCGGTCAAATAGAGCATAATCTCCGCCTGTAAGGGGTCGGTATCCTGAAACTCATCGACCAGCAGATGAGTATACTGTTCCTGAAAGTATTTCCGCACTTCAGAGTTATGCTTAAGCAACTGCAAGGCCAATATCAAAAGGTCCTGATAATTCAACCGCCCTTCCCGAACCCGCTTTTGTCCGCATCTTCTGACCGCCGGCAGCACGAAATTAATCAATTGTTCATGTCTGTATTCCCGCCATTGCCGCAAAATCGGCTTTACATGCTCATCCTGATACAAATCATAAGCTTTTTTCACTGTTTTTGCGTCATCAGGGGTATCCCAGCGTTTCAGGATTATATTCCCCGTTTTTTCCATGATCTCCAATGCCTTTAAGAATCTCAGATCATTATCGATGCCCAAAAAATCACGGTGTTGTTTCATCTGGGCCAATATGCTTTGCAGAGCATCAGGTCCATCGGAAGGAATTCCTTGCGGCCAGTGCCGGGCGGATACTTTCATTAGAACATCAAATGCAGCCTTGGTTGGTTCCAGGTGGGGGTAAGGAGCGCTCTGGGCCACTATCTCTACCTCCGGGTACGTACAAATAGTCATATAAAAATGCTCCAGATCCCGCATATCCACCTGGATTTCCAGTAGCCTTTCTATTGCCTGGTGGTTGTCCGACCGGCACTCCATCAAATACTCTTGCCAAACCTCCCGGCAAAACCGCCGGTCCTCCAGCTCATCCATTTCCAAAAATTCCGGATCAATACCCGCCTCAATCGGCCTTTCTCTCAGAAGCTGCCCGCAGAAGGAATGAATAGTACCAATAAAACATTTATCTATTTCTTTAAGCCCTTGCCCCAGCCGCTCCTTTTTGTCCGAAGTGGTTTCATCTCTCCAGGCCTTTTCGAGAGATACCTGCAGGCGACCCTTCATCTCGGCAGCGGCTTTCCGGGTAAAAGTAACTGCGGCAATAGTTGAAATCCGGCACTTGCCCTCCCTCACTAAGGCCAGTATCCGGAGTACCAAACTGGCGGTTTTGCCCGAACCGGCTCCGGCTTCCACCAGCAGACAGCGGTCCAGATCCTCTGTTATCTGCCGCCGGGCATCATGATCCGGGAGCATCACAGCGTTACCCAATATCCATCAACCTCCTCCAAGGCTCCAGGGCTTCTTCGGTGGCCAGCAATGATTTAGTTCGGGATGTGGCGGCAGGGCCACCACAAACTTCGACATAGTCACAGTAAACGCAGGCTTCTTTTTCCTCGGCAGCCGTAAAAACCCCATTTCTCAGCAAGTCAAACAGATAGTTCAGACCCGTTAAGACCACACTTCTTTGATCCTGCCGGCGGAGTACTCTCCGGCCCTCGCCCTTCTCGGTGGGAAAGTAGTAACCAGCCTCCGGGACTCGGGGATGAGAGTGGCCCTGAGCTGCCAAAATTTTTTCGGCCGCCATGGAATACAGGGCATGTTGAATTTGCCGCCCCCGGCATAAATACTGATGGTCTTCATACTTTCGCGAACTCCCGGTTTTGTAGTCCCAAACCACAAAGGCATCTTCCGTCTTCTGGTCGATTCGGTCGATCACTCCCCGTAAACGAATGCTCTCACAGGATCCAAGTTCAATCTCCACCGGATCAGGCAGACCACATCCGGCCTCTTTCACCGACTTCGCTCCCATTCCAAAAGGCACCTCAAAATAGCGGGGCCGACAACCGGCGAAAACCCGGTGCCCTTTAATAAAAAGATCGCATGACTCCAGAATATTCTCAACCTCCAACCCAAAAACCATATCGTTGGGAGGCGGTATTTGGTTACGATAATCCTCGATGATTTTTTCCGCCATTTGCCGCAGAACCGGAAAGTGAACAGACTCGTCAATCTTCTCATCCTGCTCGGTCACCCAGCGCATAAAATTACAGTAAAGAGCATGTAGGAGTCTCCCCCGTTCAGAAGCCTGCAGCCATCGCTCAGAATCATATTCAATTCTGTCCGGAGGTTTAACATTCAAAATGTATCTAAGGAAATATGAAAAAGGACATCCGGCCAGATGCTCAATCATGCTGCATGACAATACTATGCCGGTTCGGCGGGGATCGTAGTCCGATGCCGAAACAGCAACCAACCCATCGTACTCAGTCAGTTCGGGCCTCTTGCGCTCCTCCCGGGCCCGGGCCCCCCTCCCCAGTCCGGGAAATCTGGTCAGGATCAGATTCATAACCTCATACCGCCGTCCAATCGCCGCCTGGAGCCACCATTCGCCCTCATCAAGGGCATGGCCGTCAGGAGGTATAAATCCAGCCAGTTCCTTCCACTCCTTGGCCAGATCACTATAATCCAAGCAGACATTGCCTTTAAGCTGGCGAAATGCCTTTAAGATCAGGAAAGCCGGTTGCAGAGAACGATTCTCAACCAAATCGATACAGCTGCAACTCATGACCACCTTGCCCTGTCGGGATCCTAGCCCTAATTCCATTAGCATCTGGTTATTTTCGGGGCGGGTGCCACTCAGCTTAAGACCCGGATGCAGAAGTCGTCTCTCTGCATCTAACAACACCGGATCCTGAAATCCCCGCCCGGGAAAACTGTCGGCATCCAGTCCGACCACATATGTAACCGGACGCACAGACCATATCAAATTCCGGTAATTGACCAGGTGCAGAGAGCCTGGCCGGGCAGGACTTCTCCCCACCCCCATAGTAAATATCAGATTTTCCAGTCTTTCCAACGCATCATCCCAATCGACCAACGCTTCATATCCCCTGCGCTCCAAGCGGGCAGTTATCTCATTCAAGGCAGCTTGGTCAAGCTCATCTCTGCTTACTGTCAGCCTTTTCACCAGGAAAGAAAGCCCTTTTCCCATCTGCTCCATAGAAACCATGCCTTCGTTATCCGGCTCAGGTACTGCCTGCAGGATCTCATCCAGCATGGATTGCAGCCGGTCAACAAGTTCCGCCTGGTCCGGCACCTCAGGCTTATGGCCCCTTGCCTCTCCATCGGTTTCCGATTCCGGCGCGGAAGTTTTCAACTTCTCCGCCAGCTCATGAAGCCGGGTATAGCGCTCCCGCCCCCAGCCGATACGGGCCCTTTGAAGCAATCGTTCCGCGGTAGCAGCGGAGATATCCGGGCCACCCTGCTCGGACCAGGTAATATCATTCTCATGCAGCAAAGATACCAGCTGAAAAACAGCAAAGTCCTGTTTAATCCAGTTGATCAACCCCAGAAGAATACGGCCGGGGCGGGTCACAGCCGCCGGAAGCCCCTCGAACACGGTAAGATTAAAACCCAAATCACGGGCTAAGGACCAGAAAACCGGTATATAGTCACTTGAACAATAGGCAACCGTTACCATGTCCAAGGGCACAATGTCTGAATTGAGCCTTCGCAGCACCTCTCGGGCCTCATTAACCTTGCCATAGGCTTGGAAAAACTCCGCCTTCACTACTCCCAGATCCGGGAATATCAGATCCTCATCCTTCTCCGGCTCCGCTTGAAGCCTTATCAGCCTTCCGCCAGAGAGCAGATCCAGCAAGCATTCTTCCAGGGGAGACAATTTCATAAATGAAGGGATCAGGTAAACCCGGCTGTCAGCCGTCTTCCCATTCTCCAAAATATCGATGGCCATCTTGATTTGCCCCGGTGAATCCACCAGCAGGTTTTTCTCCAGATAATCTTCATAGCCCTGTAATACTCTGGTAATATCCCGCGCCTTAGCTTCCGTTAAAAACTGAGTCTCTTTCAGGTCCGCCGCCTTTATCCCACAAAGACGAAGCTCGAATATGGAAGCCGTCAAAGCCGACACCAGACCGTTCTGCTTCCCCTGTTCAGGAAAGTACTCCATCCCGTTGCCGGCCATCAGTCCGTTCAGCACATCCTCTACCACCTGCAAAGCATCCAACCTTTTCAAGTAGGAGCGTCTTTCCTGAATCATCCCCATTGCGGCCACATCAGCGGCCAGGCCGGCAACCGTCGCTGGCAAGAGATTAATCCACCCCGATGAACAAGCTGCCAAGGCATTCCTCAGCTCATATCCCGCCAGCAAAGTGGGCATTATCAGAATCTTCTCCTCTAGCCGATACTTCCGACAGACTTTATCAAGCTCCTCAATCAACCGGTTCAACCCTCCGCCTCCCTTCGTGTTCCTCACCAATTCCCCATTTTTTCTTGGATTCCTGCTCTGCTCATCACTCCCGGAATTCCGGTTGCCTGATACCGATACCCGATTTTGATAGGTTTTGATACCATCATTACCGATTATGACGAAAGCCGGATCACAACAAAGTGAACCGGCTTATGGCAACAGTAATCGCAATATATCAGCTCCACATTATAATGTTACGGCAAAGCTAAAGCAGTGAAGCTATGACCATTTTCTGGACATTATCGGTTCCGCCGGAGATACTGCAGGACTTGGCATCCCGGAAATAGATGCTGAGCAGACTTTTATCAGTATATCCAGCCGCCCCCATAATGTCGATGGCCTGAGAGGTGACCATATGTCCGACCTTACCGGCATAAAGCCTGGCCATGGAAGAAGCCCGGGTATAGTCCCCGTCCTTATCGATAAGATAACAAGCCCGCCAGACCATAAATCTAGCCGCATCAATAGCGGTCGCCATCTCAACCAGCGGGAAAGAAATTCCCTGGTTAGAGAAAATGGGACGGCCAAACTGTTCCCGGGTCTGGGCATACGAGAGAGCCAGTTCATAGGCGGCTCGGGCAATTCCCAATTCATTGGCGGCAATAAGAGCCCGGCCACAATCCAGGGTCTGGCTCAGCAGCAGGTAACCGGTATCGCTGTTTCCCAGCATTTCATCTTTTGAAACCAAAGCGTTTTCAAATAACAGCTGGGCTATATTACAGTACTTTAACCCCATTGTTTGCCGATTTACTCCCACCTTCACCTGCTCACGGGGTACAGCGAAAAATTGATACGATCCTCGTCCGGATTTCCGATCGGCGTTGGCGCAAACAGTTACGAAGTCAGCCACCCCGCCATTGATTATATAGTCCTTTACCCCATTTAATACGTAGTTTTCACCTGAAGGATTATAAACCGTATCCAGTCTCTGGATATCTGAACCGCCTTTAGGCTCGGAGAGGGCAAAAGCGGCTAATGCAGGTTTGTCAGTAACCAGTGGAGCAAGAAATCTTTGCTTCTGTTCTTCACCGGCCCCAATAAGGATTGGCAATGTGGCATGAATCGTACCCACTATACATGAGGATAAGCCGCCGGATACTGCCGCAATTTCCTCAATAATCAGAGCCAGCGTCAAAAAATCCAGCCCTCGCCCCCCGTATTTACGGGGAATGTTAGGCGCCAGCATGTTTAGTCGGGCCAGAGCTTCCACGGGCCGCCAGTCAAACGCCTCTTGATCGCTTTTATTCATCTCATGAACCAAAGGTCGA
>Ga0209509_1003144_pt1 | contig 10260 bp, 12 predicted proteins | sample BioC13SIPDNA_FD_185743 | JGI IMG/M metagenome (GOLD analysis project Ga0209509, IMG submission 185743) | Anaerobic biogas reactor microbial communites from Washington, USA - Biogas_R1_A C13 SIP DNA (SPAdes) (version 2) | ecosystem: Engineered > Bioreactor > Anaerobic > Unclassified | place...
CGGTCTTAGTAAGGCCCTTTAAGATCTCGTAGTGCGATATCACCGAGTTTTTGTGGAGGTCGATGACCGCCTGGCTCTGGTTGCCGATTGCCGTCATCTTCCGGGCCACGTCGACGTAGGGTTTTGTGTCCTCAATGACAAATTTTTGGCCGCGTTTCGCCTTTACTGTCTCCACGTCCGCTCGCTGGGCGGCCATGGCCTCGTTTATCATCTTCTCGTAAATTTCTCTCATTTCAGATCACCTTTTGATATGGTTCCCTGCTAGAGTCCCAGTTGCTCATAAAACGATCCCTGCGGTGGCACGATCAGGAGCACACCGGGTTCGACAAAGCGATCGGTGAGCGAGGTACAGAAGTAATGGCGGTATGCAACGGGATGGGTTAGCGCCGCCAGGAGAACGGTGGGTAATGGTCAGGAATGCCCGGGAGATTGCCGGGACACCTCGCTGACGCGGTTGCTGGTTCCCGTACCTTTCATCTCACATCAGAATCCTTGTACTGGTATTACAATTGCTTAATGTGTCCCGGTACTTTATATCTATTGTGTCGTTGACAAACCGCCGAACCGGGCCTGATACGGGGTCTTTTCCGGGATGACACGATTTTCATTGGGTTTATGCGGGCGGTGTACCAGGGCGTGTCCAACGTTCCGTTATCTGGGTACCTGATCGGATTTCGTCTGGGTAGACCCCATAGCCTGCTGGATGCGGGAATGGACCTGGCCTGCCGACGCGGCTGCTACCGCCACAGGGGTGCGAGCGGCACCGGCCCCCGTTCCTCCCCACCCCGTGGTGCGTCAGAACCAGGCATCAAGCGTCTTCTGCGTCGCCTTCACCGAGACCTTGGTAAGAGCGTTTCTGACCCGGTCTTCTGAGAAGTCGTAGCGCCCGCAGAGCATCTCCACAACCTCTTCGACGTCCGGCGTCCTCCACTCGAGGGCGTAATCGTCGGTGACCGGCGGGTTCTGGAAGAACTCCCGGATCGGCCCGGGATCGAAGTCAGGCTGCTTCTCGGCGATCAAGGACTCAAACTCGCCGTTACGCACGACCTTTAAGGCCGTCTTGCCGCCGACGCCCCGGATCCCGGGGTTGAAGTCGGTCCCCACCAGGATGCCGATCTCGATGAGCTGCTCTCGTGTGACACCGAGGCTGTCGAGGACAGAAGAGAGGACGAACCGCTCGGGGTTTACTGTGATCGTCCTGCCGCGTGCCTTCCTCCGGCCGCTGACCGTGAGGTTGCGCACGAGCACCGGGGAGCCGAAGAGGAGCGAGTCGTAGTCCTGCGAGACCGCGTAGGTGACGCCCCCGCTCCGTACCATATGAGCCGCCTGTGCTTCGCCTTCGCTCGGCGCCTGCACCACCGGGATGCCGAGCAGGTCGAGGAGTTCGTGGGACGACTCGATGATATGCCGGTCAATCCGGGTGGACGCGCTCGCCTGCTTATACGCCTCCTCCATATCGCCCTCTTTCAGTGCCGCCTTCCAGGCCTCGCTCGCCCGGTTGCGGACCTCCCGCCGCTGCTCGATCGTCTCCTGTTTGAACTCCGGCGGTTTCCCGTCAAAGACGAAGACCGGCTTGATGCCTTTCTCCAGGAAGTTGACCGTCCGGAAGAGGATGCCGGAGAGGTGCGAGGTGACCCGGCCCGCGCCGTTCATCAGCGGGGTGCCGTCAGGCTGCCTGATGATCGAGAGAAACTGGTAGAGCGCGTTATGGGCGTCCACCGCGGCGATGCCGGGAAGGTCGCCCCATGTCAATGTCTCTTTACAATCTGCCAGAATATCGCGGATAGCAACGCCCATGCTACCTACTCATGAGAGGGTGAGAGACCATGAAGATGGCGGTTCACCGGTACATCCGCCGGGAGAGCCCGTCGACGATCTCCTCGATGTGACCCATGGTGTTGTCGTATTTGGCGCTCATCGCCTTCCCCATCTCCTCCATGTTCACGCGCATGGTGCGCTCCCGCTGTACGACGCTCTGCTCGAGCCTTACAATCTTTAACCCAAGAGATATGAGCAGTCCTCCAAGAGAGAGCATCATGAACGTCGCAGCAACTGCTATAAGCAGGTCCTGCCAGAATCGCATCACCAGCACGACGGTGGAGGCCACCATCACGATGGTGAGAACGATGTCGCCGATGAGTTCGCGAATCTCCATATTTTAAAATGATGAGGATGCATTAATTAACCTACCTAAAGTGAATGGAGTTTTTATGATGCAGATACGCAACTGGCTGCCGTTTCTTGGGATGCCCCTCATGCTTCTCGCCGTCCAGGTCATCGCTATCATCCTCGTCATGCCCATGCAGGCGGCGGGGCTTGTGGCGTTCGAAGACCCTGAGTCGGTTGCAAATCCCTTGATCTTCATAGGGATGCTGCTCGTCTTCACGCTGATACTGCTCCTCCTGATCAGGGTGGGAGGACGGCGCTTCATCGCCCTCTTCATCGGCTTTGCCATATTCATGACGTTCCTCTACATCTTCGGCGCGCTTTCCACCCTCGCGCTCGGCGTGACCGGTGCCGCCGCCATCGGGACGGTCATCGCCGCCGGGGCGGCGACCGCGCTCCTCTACCTCTACCCTGAGTGGTACGTCATCGATATCCTCGGCGTGCTGATATCGGCCGGCATCGCGTCCATCTTCGGGATATCCCTTGCTATCCTGCCGGTTCTCGTGCTGCTCGTGCTGCTCGCCGCCTATGACGCCATATCGGTTTATCGGACAAAACATATGATCACGCTCGCCGAAGGCGTCATCGAGACGAAGGCGCCGATCATGGTCGTGGTCCCGAAGAGGATGGACTACTCGTTCCGCAAAGAAGGGCTCAACATCGGGGAAGGGGAGGAGCGCGGCGCGTTTCTCATGGGCATGGGCGACCTGATCATGCCCTCCATCCTCGTGGCATCGTCACATGTCTTCGTGGACGCGCCCGCCGTCTTCTGGGTCCTCTCCGCGCCGACGCTCGGCGCGATGGCGGGCTCGATAGCAGGGCTTGCCGTGCTCCTCTACTTCGTCAACAAGGGTAAGCCCCAGGCGGGTCTCCCGCCCCTGAACGGCGGTGCTATTCTTGGATTTCTGATCGGGGCGGTTCTTGCAGGCTCGCTTGCCTGGTGTCCTTTCTGTATCTGAGCAGCAGGTCGAGCACTCCCTCCACCCCCTCACCGGTGAGCGTGGAGATCGCCGGGTATCCCTCGATCCTCCTGATATCCGCCTTGTTTGCGACCGTCACCACCGGGACGTCGACGAGCCCCTGTATCTCTTCCTGGAGCCTGACCTGGTCGTCGAGCGCGTAGCCGCAGTGCTCGCTCGCGTCGAGGATGAAGAGCACGACGTCGGCTGTGTTGATGATGGCGCTTACCGCCTGCCGCTCGATGGGATTCCTCTCGTCGGCAGGGCGTTCGAGGACGCCGGGGGTATCGATGAACTGGACCCGCTCGCCCTTTCCGAGATCGCGGTGGCCGACGATGACCCCCTTCGTGGTGAAGGGGTAGGCGGCGATCTCGGGTTCTGCCGTGGAGACGAGTCTGATAAACGATGATTTCCCGACGTTGGGGTATCCTGCCACCACCACGGTGAACTCGTCCTCACTCACGTGCGGGAGTTTCCGGAGGATATTACGGGCTTCGTTGAGGAATATGAGGTCGTCGTCCACCTGGTGGACGATGGAGGCGATCCGGGCAACGGCCTGGCGGCGGAGCTGGCCCGTGTCGGTGCTCGAGCGCATGCTGCGGGCGTAGCCGGAGCCGATGACCCTGACCTGGTCCGCCGCCCAGGTGACGGCGCCGAGAGACTTCTTCATCCGGTCGAGCGAGACGAGAATGTCGGCCACCTCCTGGTAGAAGGGGGGGAGACGCTCGAAACTCGGGAACGAACTGACCACGCTCTTTAGCTTATCGTGGATGGCGCTTGCGACCGCTCTCACGAACTCTTCGTTTGCCCGATCGACGTTGGTCTTGAGTTTCTTCTTTGCCGCAGCCCTGCGAAGGCTGCGGTCGAGCACTTCATCAGCCGTCGGAACGGTCGGGATGGTTTCAAACTCCACTGCACGCACAACCTAATGTATTTAAACAACGTATTATGACTGATAGTTATGGATCTCTCCCCGATTCAGAAGGATATCCTGATAACCCTGATTACCCTATACCATCAGGCGTCTCATTCTATAAAAGGTGAGGAGATTGCGGATGTGCTGAAGCGCAACCCCGGCACCGTCCGTAACCAGATGCAGGCACTAAAAGCGCTCGGGCTTGTAGACGGCGTGCCCGGCCCCAAGGGCGGTTACAGCCCGACCGCACGCGCATACAAGGAGCTGAACCTGGCGGACCTCGAACACCAGTCTGAGGTGCAGATCCTCCGCGACGGTGAGAAGGTAAAGGGTGTCCGTGTTGCCGAGCTCAGTTTTACCACCCTCTGTCACCCTGATCTCTGTCATGCGATGGTCAAGATTATCGGGAGCGTGAAGCTCTTCAGGGTGGGGGATATGGTCTCGATCGGGCCCACACCGGTGAACAAACTCCTCGTCCGGGGTGAGGTCTTCGGGATGGACGAGAACCAGCAGTTGCTCCTGATCAGTGTATCGGAGATGATATCGCTGCCGAAACAGACGATCAGGCACTACATGAGCACTCCGCTCCTGACCCTGTCTCCTGACGCCACCTTCCGCGATGCGATCCGCCTCTTCAACGCGCACCATATTCACGGGGCGCCGGTGGTGCAGGACGGCCGCCTGCAGGGTATCGTGACGTTGAGCGACGTCGCCCGGGGCCTAGACGAGGGTCTGCCGCTGGACGCGCCTGTCTCACGGGTCATGACCGCCGATGTGGTGGAGGCGCCGCCGTCGATCCGGCTCTACGAGCTTGTGGGTCGATTCAAGGAACGCGAGATTGGGAGGCTCGTTGTTGTCGAGGATGGTAAGCCGATCGGGATCGTTACACAGACTGATATAATCCGGGTCTTTCCCTCACTTTGATACCCATCCCGTTCTGAATTTCTCCCTTCAACCCCTCTGGAGACAGTTAACTATTTATATGAGAATACCTATGGTGCTTCTGTAAAACGTGCTCTGTTTGAGATTACATTTCACAGAGCTCAATGAAAAGGGGGAAACGAGATCATGACTGATATACCACTGGCGCCTGTTGGCAGAATCGTGAAGAAATCTGGTGCGGAGCGGGTGAGTTCCGACGCCAATGAAGAACTCGCAAAACTGATGGAACAGTACGCGTCAAGGATCGCAAAAGAAGCGATCAAGCTGGCAGGTCATGCAGGCAGAAAGACGGTTAAGGCAACCGATGTTCGGATGGCCGCTGAGACCGTGAAATGAACGAACCCTAATCTTCTTATTTTCGATCCCCAAAGACCGCGCTTCGCTGACCGATACATGCAGGAGGAATCTTGGGCGTTTGTGTGAGGAGGTCGTGGCGCCTGCATGAGATGGGGAGAGGCCATACGGATGGAAACAGCCCGCTCCCCCGGGGGCCGGGGTGGGAGCCTCCCTGCAGGCGCCACGACCCGCGATCCCCCGCCCCGGAGTCTCACCCGAACCGCTTCGGGTCGGTCTCGACATCGATGATGATCGGCGTATCCATCTGCACCGCCTTCCTGACCGCCCCGGCGAGGTCCTGCGGCCGGGTCACCTGTATCCCGGCGCCGCCGCAGGTCCCGGCAAAGGCGGCGAAGTCGGGGTTCGTGAGGTCGATCCCGTAGGGCGGGTAATTCGCCTCCCGCTGCTCCTCCCTGATCATGGCAAGTTCGCGGTTGTTCAGGACCACCACGACGATCGGGAGGTCGTACTTGACCGCCGTGACGAAGTCGGCCATGACCATGGAGAACCCGCCGTCCCCGGTGATGCAGACGACGGTCTTCTCTGGATAGGCTAATTTTGCCGCAATCGCTCCCGGGAGCCCAAACCCCATCGTCCCAAGATAGCCCGACATCGCAAACCGCTGCCGCTTCATCCGGAAGTTCCGCCCAAACCACCATTGGTTATCCCCGACATCGACCGATATGACCGCATCCTCCGGCAGGGTCTCGGAGAGGACGTTCATGATGTAGGGCGGGCGGATTGGGACAGCCTCCGGGTCGGCCTCCCGGTCGAGCCGGTCGAACCACTCCCGTTTCCGGTCAGCGAGCCACTGCCTGATGCCCTGGTCCTCCCGCGGTCTGACCTCTTCAACGATCCGGGGCAGGGCGATAGCACAGTCCCCCCAGACCGCCGCGACGAGCGGGTGTTTCCCGAGCTGGAGCGGGTCGATATCGACCTGAACGGCCCGTTTATCCTCCGGGATCCCGGTGAGGTCTGAGAAACTCGCACCGCAGGCGATCACGAGATCAGACTCCAGGACAAGCGTCAAGGCGTGCGGTGTCCCGAGCTCGCCATGCACCCCGGCAATCCACTCGTTATCGTCGGGGAGGATGCCCTTCGCCCGGAAGGTGGTGACGATCGGCGCCTGGATTCTCTCTGCCAGGTCAAGGACCGCTCCGGCAGCATCCATGGCCCCGAAACCCGCGAGGATCACCGGCCGTGTGGCGGCGTCGATCGCCTCCACAGCCGCCCCGACAGCCTCGTCGGTCGGCGCAACCCTGACCGCCGGGAGGCAGGTCTCGCGCTTGCAGTAGGCAGGGTCAAGCGGCGCGGCCTGGATATCGTTCGGGATGGAGAGCTGGGCGACACCACGGGCGACGATGGCGTAGCGCAGCGCCCGGGTGAGGAGTTTGACCGCCATCGCCGGGTCGGCGACGGTGTTGTTGAAGACCGTGACGGGCCGGAAGAACGCGTCCTGATCGATCTCCTGGATGCCGCCGGGACCGGCGTACTGCGCCTTTACCTGCCCGTTGAGCGAGAGCACGCTTGTCCGGTCCTCCTTTGCGTCGTAGAGCCCGGTGGCGAGATTCGTGGCACCCGGCCCGGCGATGGTCAGGCAGACTGCGATCTCTCCCGTGAACTTGTTGTAGGCCGATGCCGCCATAGCCGCGGTCTGCTCGTGCCGGGTGACGATGTACCGGGCGTTTGGGTTCCTCCTGACCGCATCCACGAGCGGGAGCGACGACGATCCCGGGATGCCGAAGTATAGGGTGATCCCCCAGGCCTCCAGTTCCGAGACTAGCACGTCGGCCACGGTCGTGACCGATCCTTCAGAGGTAGTCTTCCTCATTCCTCTCCACCTCCCCTTCGTTAACCCGCACAAACGCTTCCTTTCCGACGCTGCAGCCGGGACACCGCCAGCCGCTGGGGAGGTCCTCAAACAGCGTCCCCGGCGGGATGCCGTTGGCAGGGTCTCCCGCCTCCTCGTTGTACTCATAGTCACAGATGCTGCACACCCATCGTGCCATACCGCTCACGCTCCGATGATGACACCCGGGCGTACCCGGTCTCAATGCATATAAAATTGCCCCCACACGGCGATTTCCCCGGCGAGCCATCCCCGGGAGTGATGATACCCGGCCGCCGGAAGCCTCCAGGCTACCCGGACGGGGTGACTTTATGGAAAAAAAGAGTGTGAGCGAAGGGAAGGGGCGGTCTGGGCCCCCTCTCACACAGCGGCGCCCTGGATCCGTCCCTTCTCTTCGCCCAGGGCCCAGACAACAAATTCATCCTCCGACGGGAACGGGTCGACCGGAATGGCACACGGAGCTTCCTCTCTGGTGTCAAGCCTCGTCGTCTCCCCTGCCTCCCCCGTCTGGTGCGCATACCTGACCTCGTAGGCCGGTTCCGGGCCTCTCAGTTTCGGGTGCTGCGCTCTGCCGTAGGCGATGGCAACGGCCCATTCCTCATCACTGATGTCCACATAGACGGTTCCGAGCAGCGTACCCCCGGCGCTCCGCACCAGGGTTTTTGATTCAAACGATTCCACGGCACTCTTCACGGTGCCTTTCGGAGAATACCCAAAATATCGTGCCATTTTTATCTCACCGCTGATTGTGTGTTCGCCTGCGGTCTTCGCAGGTATCAGGGTTCACTCGAACCACCGTGCAGGGAACCGGCGTGCCGTGCTCGCGCAGGCAGTCACAGCAGTCGGGCTCTCAAGTCCGGGAACATCTGTTGCCGGAGCCGTGGGAGGGGACCGGTTCCGCACAAGACAATTTTATTGTTGTTAAAACTATTAAATTTGATCATTTGCCTGATGGATGACCTCATCTTACTTTGCGGGTGTGAGGGGGCGGATCACCAGCCGCACAGAGAAGTGCGCGAAGTTCGGTAATGGATGTAGGGAACGTGGCCTCTGTGTGAGGTTATTGCCATTCCCTCTCACACATGAAGAATCAGCAAAATGAGGTAAAAAGTTCCAATGCCAAATCGGCGCCAAAAAAAGTATTATTCCTTCCGGCGCTCTGCTTTCTTCGCAGCCAGGCGTTCGATTGCGGCGAGGTCGACGCTGCCGCCGGTCGCAAGTTTCCCCTACCGATATCGTTCCCGATGACCAGTGTCGTGTAGCCTTCCGGCGTCACGTTCACGCCTCCAATGCCGTAGAGTGGGAATTGAGGGTTGTGATCATGGCAGGTCCGGCTGTTACTCCTCCTCTTCCCGGATCATCGCACATATCGCATCTTCCAGGGGCCCGAGTTTGGTCTGGATGATATTCCAGAGAATCGTCGGTTTCACTGAGTAATAGGAGTGCACACTGATATCCCGGAGCCCGGCAATCTTTCGCCATTCGATCTCCGGGTGGCGGGCAGTGACACTAGTGCATCGATTCTCAATTACCGGCACTCTCAACGGAGGAGAGTATCGATCTTTTTTCACACTCTCCGGGGTTTGCATCCCGGTATCCCCACATACTGCCCCCTTCCGGGGGCGGGGGCTTTGAGGAGGAACGTACGGGTACTCGCCTGCGGGGAGGGAGTTACAGGCGTATGGCTATCTGTAGGAATTGAGTCTGGACGCTGAAGACACGAAGCAGAGACAGGGGAGGGGGCGAGCCCCCTCCCCGTCAGCCCCACCCCCATGGCGATATCCACCACGGTCCACTGCACGGGGAGATCCCGGGGAAGAACCAGTTTCTAGCTGGTTCTTGCTGGCCGATTCTTCCCGGTCTTTCGGGAAACCGGCGTCAGCACCACCCCCTGGCGCGGCTTTCCACCGGATATCGCCATGACTGCCCCCGCCCCCGGGAGGGGGCGGGGGAGGAGCGCGAAGCGCGGGTGGGGTGGGGAGACGGATGGGAGCGCTCCGCGGGGGATGGGACGAAGGCCAGATATGATCTGCTAATTTGGAATCGGTGTACTAGCCGGGATCTGTTTTGTCGCCTCCCCGATGACGATAAACCTGAGTACGACAGCATCGAGGCAGAGGGGGTCGCCCACGAAATCCTCAAACGAGCAGTCCCTGACGTACGAGCGGATGGAGGTGATGGCGTCCCTGATATCCTCGAGGTAGAGCAGGAGATCCCTAGGCATAGACGACCTCACCGAGGACTGCATCGCGGATCCGGGGCTTGAGAGTATCGGCAATGACGAGATCCGTCTTCCGTCCCAGGAGGTCCTCAAGGTAGAACTTGAGGTCCATGAAGTGGTCAAAGGTCTCCTCCCCCTCCCGGAACTCCACCAGGACGTCGACATCACTTGCCGGGGTGGCTTCGTCCCGTACTACGGATCCGAAGACGCCGATACGGGCCACGCCGTAGCGTTCCCTGATGATGTGCAGATTCTGCCGGATCTGGGCGAGGGGGTTCATCGTTATTCTAGGATCACACATCTATCCTCTTATACTCTCCGACACCCGGGTCTTCGCTGGTCCGACCTCGGACGGTTGCACCCTGCCTTGCGCAGTAAGACGATCACGTCCTGAACGAATGAACGAGTGGACCGGTTCGCCGTATGGTGCAGGTGCGTGGGAGTGGTCGCCAGCCGCACGCAGACGCAGAAGTGTGCGAAGTTCGGTAATGGATGGAGGCAACTCCTCTTCGCGGCCTCCGCGTGAGACTCTGTTGCCTCCCTGTACTGAAGGCTCACGCGGAAGACCGTGAAGGGTTCCGATTGGGAGGAGGTACACATCCTTCGCGTCTTCGCGCTCTTCGCGTGAGGTTATTGACACTCCCCTTCACACATGAAGGGTCAGCAAAATGAGGTAAAAAGTTCCAATGCCGAAGCGACGCCAAAAAAAGTATTATTCCTTCCGGCGCTCTGCTTTCTTCGCAGCCAGGCGTTCGATTGCGGCGAGGTCGACGCTGCCGCCGGTCGCAAGTTTCCCCTGCCAGACCGCCCGGTCGACGAACCCCCTGCCGATATCGTTCCTGATGACCAGTGTCGTGTAGCCTTCCGGCGA
>Ga0209509_1003156_pt1 | contig 10228 bp, 9 predicted proteins | sample BioC13SIPDNA_FD_185743 | JGI IMG/M metagenome (GOLD analysis project Ga0209509, IMG submission 185743) | Anaerobic biogas reactor microbial communites from Washington, USA - Biogas_R1_A C13 SIP DNA (SPAdes) (version 2) | ecosystem: Engineered > Bioreactor > Anaerobic > Unclassified | place...
CTGATCGAATTCGCCCACGATGCCGCCGACCGCATCTACAAGGCCATTGTCGCGTCGAATGACGGCCAGGCGGTCCTGAAGCCCATCCTGCGGCCCTACGACACCATCGGCTCGACCCGCTACGTCGATTTCGACACGACCCGCCCGGTCTATGCCACGCGGGCCGACAAGTGCCACGTCTCGCACGTGGTCGCCGACACCGATTCCTGGGAGCAGAAGCTGGCGCAGACGCTCGAAGAGATGGACGAGGTCGTCCGCTACGTGAAGAACCACAATCTCGGCTTCCTGATTCCCTATTCGTTCGGCGGCGAGGCGAAGAACTACGTCCCGGACTTCATCGCCTGCCTCGACGACGGCCACGGCCCCGACGACCTGTTGAACCTGCTGATCGAAGTCACCGGGGAAAAGAAGAAGGACAAGGCCGCCAAGGTCAGCGCCGCCCGAACGCTATGGATTCCCGCCGTGAACAACCACGGCGGCTTCGGTCGGTGGGATTTCATAGAGATTGCCGATCCGTGGGACGCGGAGAACACAATTCGACACCATAGAGGACGAGATTAGGCTGTTGATATGGTTGAGAGGAATCCATGGCGCAACGAATAACAGCAAAGGCAGTAACAATCAAGGATCTACGAGATACACTGGCAGATCTGCATGACCGGTTTCCCAGCTTGGCCAAGGATGACTTGTTCACCCTGTGGTTCTTGCGTGCCTACATAACGGAAAGTGAGTCCGAAGCAGCTAACGCCGTGACAGGTACATCCAGGGACAAAGGTGTAGATGGCATTCTGATCGACAATCCGGCCAAGACGGTCTTCATTGTTCAGGCAAAGTACCGCGAACAAATTGGTGGCAGAGCAGAAAAGCGCGCGGACGTTATTAGCCTTGCAGAGCTGGCCACAAGGCTATCGGAACCCGATGAACGTGCGTTCAGTGACTTCATAAAGACAACTGACCCAAGCGTCGCAGAACACCTTCGTCAGGCCCGCAAGCGTGTGCTCGGGAACAACTACCGACTCCGTCTCAGCTACGTGACACTTGGCAATTGCTCCACTTCTGTTATCAAGGATGTGCAGCAACTCGTTAGAAAGGCCCGGTGCGATGCCCATATAGACGTTATTGCCGGCAAACGCGTCATGCTCCTCGTTCGGGACTACCTTGACGGTGTGGCCCCGCCTATTCCGACGCTTGCCTTGGAGATGGAAGCAGGGGCAAACGTGAGGGTCAATGGTGTCTCTCAACGATATGACCACCGTACAAAGATCGAATCTTGGGTCTTCTCCATGCGTGGCGATGCGGTGGCGTCAGTCTTCGAGTCCACCGGCGTCCGCCTGTTCGCACGCAACATTCGGGGGTTTCTCGGTCACTCGACTGCCGTCAATGAAGGTATGGTGGCGACTTTGGATGACGAACCGGAACACTTCTTCTACTTCAACAACGGCATCACGATGGTCTGCGATCACGCTGAGCTGCGCAGTCACCGAGGTACTGACATCCTTCAGGTCTCCAATCCACAGGTCATTAACGGTCAACAAACGACACGCACATTGGCCGCCCATCCCAAACTGGCAGCCAAGGCCAGTGTGCTCGTTAAGGTCATTCAAATTCCCAGAGATGAGAATGAGCAGGATGGTTTTGACACGCTGGTATCCAGCATCGTGGCCGGCACTAACTGGCAAAATGCCATCAGGCCATCGGACCTTATGGCGAACGACCGTTGCCAGATCGAACTCGAACGCAACCTCCGCAAGGTGGGCTTCATGTACTTGCGGAAGCGCCAAACCAAGTCGGAAATGCGGGTGTTTGGGGGCGGAAAGCAATACCACATTGTCAAGAAGGAGGAACTTGCTCAGGCCGTGGCGGGGTGCGAAAACGACCCCGTGGTCGCCCGATCCGGGCGTGAACGTTTGTTTGAGGATGAGCTTTACGCCAACATCTTCCCCAACAGCGACCCGAACTTCTACTTGCCACGCTACTGCCTGATGCGAGAGGTCACCTATGCTGCCAAGGGCTATCCAGCTCGCGGCTACGCGAAGTGGCTCGTGCTCAACTTCACATGGTCCCATCTGGCCCCATACGTCCGCAAAGGCCGCGACGCGCGAGCATTCTATATGATGTGGCAACGCAATCGCTACGACACACCGTTCAGATATCTGTCCACCGCCATCGACAAGGTCTTTGTCCAGGTGCTTCGATACTACAAGAAGAATGCCGGTAGGGGAGCCACTGCGACAGATGTTTCGACTTTCTTTCGTAACAAGAAAGGCCGAGACAAGGAGTTTGCCACCTTCTGGAGAACGCAGACGCCTCCGAATATCCGTCGAACGTTCGACAACTCGGTACAGAGAGTTACCGCTGCTATCGGCGACTTTGAGGGTTGACTGGTCCACGGATGAAATCGCTGGCCAACGTAGCCCTACGGAAAACAGAGCATGACGAAGAAACGAGAGACACGAAGCGACAGTGGCAAGTCCGTTGAATCGATCCGCCACAAGGACAAACGCAAGAACATCCCGACGGAGGAATTGCGGGACTTTGTGGCGGCGGATGAGAATGCGCCGAAGAAGATGCTGTATCCTCGCGATCCGTCGCTCGATCCGCAGTTGGTCTGGAAGGGCAAGGATGAGCAGGACCGCCAGGACCTCGCGGTGCCGGTCGTGCCCATCTATATCCAGGAGAAGATCCACCCGCAGGCGATCATCAATCAGCTCCCGCGCATCGATCATTCTGGCGGCCAGCTCGACCTGTTCGCCGATTTCAACGGCCTGCCTGCCGAGTTCTCCGACCGCGTCGATTTCTACCACCACGAGGGCAACTGGTCCAACCGCATGATCCTGGGCGATTCGCTGCTGGTGATGACCAGCCTGGCCGAGAAGGAGGGCCTCAAGGGCAAGGTCCAGACCATCTACCTCGACCCGCCCTACGGCATCAAGTTCGGCTCCAACTGGCAGGTGAGCACCCGCAAACGCGACGTCAAGGACGGCAAGGCCGAGGACGCCACCCGCCAGCCCGAACAGGTCCGCGCCTTCCGCGACACCTGGAAGCTCGGCATCCACTCCTATCTCGCCTACCTCCGCGACCGCCTCGTCGTAGCCCGCGACCTGCTCACCGAAACCGGCAGCATCTTCGTCCAGATCGGGGATGAGAATGTGCATCTTGTACGCTGCATGATGGATGAGGTCTTCGGTAGTGACAATTTCGTGAGCCAGATCGCTGTGCGGACAACGATGGGTGCAGGCAGCCAGGCAGGAACGATTGTGTTGCCGGCTGTTACATCATACCTCGTATGGTATGGTCTGCACGCCGATCACACAAAGATCAGAGACCTCTACGAAGACAAGGCAGACATGCAATCTGCTTCACTGTACTCGTTGGTAATGCTTCCCGACGGCACAGAGCGGCGTGCGACGGCAGATGAGTTGTCAGGGGAAACCAAGCTGCCAGTAGGTGCTCGTCTCTTTCGCCCAGATACGCTCGCATCACAGAGCCCACGAAATGACGGCCAGTTTCCAGTCACTGTGAATGGTCGTGCCTATACTCCTGGACGGGGGTACTGGAAGACCAATCGTGACGGCATGGCGAGGCTCTCGGCCGCCAGTCGGTTACGCCCAACCGTGGGCGATTCGTTGCAGTACATTCGATTCCTCGGCGACTTCCCCGTGGTGAAACGCAACAACTTCTGGCCCGATGGACTGACAGGTTCATTCACTGAGGACAAAGTCTACGTCGTTCAGTCGCCAACCAAGATCGTTGCCCGTTGCCTCTTGATGACGACCGACCCCGGCGACTTAGTTTTCGACCCGACCTGCGGGAGCGGCACTACCGCTTATGTTGCCGAGCACTGGGGCCGACGATGGATTACCTGCGATACCAGCCGTGTCGCGCTGGCGTTGGCCCGGACGCGGTTGATGGCGGCGAAGTACCCGTATTACCTGCTGGCCGATTCGCCGGAGGGGATCAAAAAAGAATCGGAACTCACCGGCCAGGTCCCGCCGCCGCACAAGACCGAGGGCGACATCCGCAAGGGTTTTGTCTACAAGCGTGTGCCGCACGTGACGCTCAAGTCCATCGCCAACAACCCGGACATCAAGGAGGGCATGACGCGCGAGCAGATCGACGCGGCCATCGCCCGCCACGCCGAGACGGAGACGCTGTACGACCAGCCGTACGAGGACAACAAGACCGTCCGCGTCACCGGTCCGTTCACGGTCGAGAGCCTTTCGCCGCACCGGACGATCAGCGTCGAGGAGAAGAAGCGGCTGGCCGAGGTCGGCGAGGAAGGCGCCACGATGAAGATGATCGGAGGCGGGCAGTTCGCCAACGTCATCATCGAGAACCTCATCAAGGCCGGTGTGCAGAACACGATCAAGAACGAGCGGCTCAAGTTCGACCGCCTGGAGGTTTTCCCTGGACAATGGATTCATGGCGAAGGCGAGTACACCGAGAAGAGCGGCGATGTGCGCCGGGTGGCCTTGTGCCTTGGCCCGGAGCACGGGACGGTCGGGCCGGAACTGGTCAAAGAGGCGGCCAAGGAGGCGGTGCAGGGGATCGGGTTCGATCTGCTGCTGGTGTGCGGTTTCGCCTTCGATCCGCACGTCTCGGAGGAGGCCAAGCGGTACGGCAAGCTCACCGTCCTGCCCGTGCGGATGAACCCCGACCTGTCGATGGGCGAGGACCTCTTGAAGAAGACCGGGGCGGGCAACCTGTTCATGGTCTTCGGCGAGCCGGATGTGGAGATCAAGAAGGTCAAGGGCGGCCAGATCACGGTCGAGATCAAGGGCGTGGACGTGTACGACCCGACGACCGGGGCGATCCGCTCGTCGAGCACCGACGATATCGCCTGCTGGTTTATCGACACGAACTACAACGCCGAGAGCTTCTTCGTCCGCCACGCCTATTTCACCGGCGCCGACAACCCCTACGACAAGCTCAAGCGAGCCCTGCGTGCCGAGATCGACGAGGCCGCCTGGAGCGAACTCTACAGCACGACCAGCCGCCCCTTCGACCCACCGCAGGGAAAAGAAGGCAAACCCGGCAAGATCGCCATCAAAGTCATCAACCACTACGGCGACGAAGTCCTGAAGGTGTACGAGTTGTAAGCATAGCGACGGGAGAGATCGCGATGAACAAGAGCAGTCCGCAGAAACGAGGAGTGGGTTTGCCTCACTGGCAAGGAGCATGGTGGTGGATCATCCCCACCCTAATCGGCGCAATAGTGGCCTGGTCGATCGTGTCGCTGACTTGGCGGCCCCTTCCGTCGGAAGTGCTATTGGCAGCGATGGCACTGATCCTTGGAGCGGCATACTTCCTCCAGCAACAGCATATCGAACAAGCGAGATTCTTCCGGGAGTTGTTCACGGAATTCAATCGCCGTTACGATGACCTCAACCACAGGCTTTTCGGGCATCTCGCACAGGATGCAGAGAAGCCATTCGATGTAGGGCAGGAACAGGATTTCATGGATTATTTCAATCTGTGTGCTGAGGAGTGGCTCTTCTACGAAGTGGGCTACATCTACGAACCTGTCTGGCAAGCCTGGCGCAACGGCATGCGGCAGTTCGCCCGAGATGCACGAGTCGTCAGACTGTGGCAAGAGGAACGCAAGACCGAATCGTACTACGGCTTCGATTTCTTAGGGAAAGCGAAGATTGATGCGTAGTTCGACGAGCAATCGAGAATCGAAGAAATGGCAAACGGCTGCCCGCAGCGCATCGCGAACGTGCCGTTGGGCCAAGACGATGACCTCGTGGCTCATTGACTGGAGTCGGTCGAAGGGAGCGCGATGGCACATCGTGGATTTCGTTGGCCCCAACGGTTGCGAGTCGAGGGGCATCGTCGATTTGCTGGCGGTGCGCAAGAACCACTCGATGCAGGACGATGTGCTCAAGCGGGGCGACATCCTCGATATCGTGCTGATCCAGGTGAAAGGCGGCAACGCCGGGTTTCCAACGCAGGAGGATATCGAGCGGCTGAAGAAGGTCGCCAGACATCATAGGGCGAAGGCCGTCGTGCTGTCCGAATGGAAACGCGGGAAATGCCCCCAATTCTACCTGCTCAAGCAGAACAAGTGGCTACCCATCGAGCCCCAAGAGGTCTTCTGACGGGCCAACACATGCGTGCGGCGCCTGAGTTCTCCACCACCCGTGACAGTTCCATCGCCGGCTATCCGAAGAGCCGCCCGAGTCCGTGTCATTGGCGGTCCCTCTCTCGATAGTCGGCCTGCTCGATCCGCTGAAGCGATCCAACCCGGCTCCTGCAAAACATACCGTACCACATGGGACCCGCCCCACGGAGGCCCCGAGAGCCCGCCGACGGGCCGATCATTCCGTATCTGCCCCGCCACGGGCCTGCTGTGACGCAGAACAGGCCATTACGCGGCGAACCGCGATGTCGTAAACCTCCTTATCGCGGGCCCCTGGGCGGTAGGGGTACAGCGGGCAATGATACACGCCACAGTCGCCCGCCTCACTCTGCTGCCAGCAAACGCAATCGAGGCACTTGCACTTGATCGCCGCCGCCTTGCTTCGGCCCTGGATCGCCCTGAGCCACAGTCGGCGGAAGGCACCGTGGTAGAGGTCCGGAATATGCGCGTACCACCTTCGCAGGTCGTCCTCGATCCGTCGGATTCGGTTTGCGGTTTCGTTGTCAGTCACGGTGTTGGATCTCCGTATCATGAGCGTTCTCCTGCCTGCCGTTTCGCGAAAGGGGCCCGACGCCCCGTGTCCGTCGTTTCTGTTGATGTCACTGGCTCTCGTCAGTGGCATCGCCGGTCTGATTCCACATCTCGGGCGGCCTGACGTAACACTGGGGGCGTTTCCTTCCCTGGCGCCGGACCCGGCTAATCATGCCTGCTTCGCTCAGTTTTCGAAGATGGCGTCTGATGGCCTTTGTGCGTAGCATCCCCTGCTCCGGCGGTGCGCAAAACCGGGCCAGCTTCGTGATTGGCGCGTCACACGGCTGTCTTCCGCCGTCCGTCCATTCACAGAGCCAGCCAAACACCCGCAGTGCCCCGATACCGACGCATCGGCCTGCGGCAGCGCGCCACGCCGGCGGAATGAGAAGCTCCGCGCGTGGGAAGGCCGCTGGTCTCTGGCCACTCTGGCTTGCGCTCGCGGCAGAGTCCTCGTGGGCATTGGACTTGGGCTCGGGTGTTGGCCTGTCCAGCGCAGGGTTTCGCCCAATTCTCGTGGGGAAGCTCAAACGCCAGTCTTGGCCGCTCGCTTTGTACACGTCTTCCCGACGCCCGTAGTAGCCCTTCCGGTAGGTCGTCACACGAGCATCGAACTCCACGCAGTCCCCTTCGTGCAGCAGGCCCAGGGCCTGGAAACCTTTCGTCTCCGTGAACCAGAGATGATCGGTCACATGGACGCCCCCATCCACAGGGCACACTTCACGAAACAAAAGCGTCTTCAGGGGCGCTCCTCGATAGGCGCTCTTCTGGCCGTACCGCACGAAGATCCCGCGGAACCTCATCCGTTGACCGTCCAGGCTCTTCCATTCGTCTCTTGGCATGTTACCTCCTCTCTGAGGCCCGACCTCGGGCCGTTCATCAACCACAGCGATTCACAAGCCGTCCGCGCGTCACCAGGTCCGCACGGAAAACGAGAGAGATAGTACTACCGGACAGGGGGTGGCGGGGGGGGGCTCCCCCCGGGGTGGGGGCGGGGCCTCGTCGATCCTGCCGCACGGGCCGCGACCTAAACACGACAACAAATCTGTCTTTGTCCAGAACTCTGTTTGCACCTTGCCGCCCTCTGCTTTATGCTCTGGGGTAGAGCGAGGCCGGCATGGTGCCGGCACCCAAACCAATCCCCGCAGGAGGATCACCCCATGAAACGCCACGAAGCTCATCATCCTTGCCAGCGTCGTCGGAATCCTGATCGCCATCGGAACGCTGCTCGGTCGCTGGGCCGCCGACCAGAGCCAGGCTGCCGGAGCCCGCTACAGCCAGGCCATGACCGTTCTGGCCGGAAAGTGAGGCCCACGATGTACGTCGCCATCGCCCGCCGGCTCGCCACGATCCGCGCCCTGCTGCTGCCCCATCAGGTCCTCGTCCTCGTCCCACTGGCCCACCTGGCGCTGTGCTGATCGCCAAAGGGAGGCCGACTCATCCTGCCAGCCGGCCCCCATCGCGTTCTCACTCGCCGGTCAGCGTCTCGGCCGCCATCCATGCCCCGAGCATCATCCTGCCTTCCTCGTCCAGCTCCGCAGCGCCCTGCTTGGCCGCGTCCATCAGGGCATCGTGGTACTTGTCGAGCACGGCGTTGAGCAGATCGGGGTCACCGCGATCGCCGTCCGACAGGGCCCAGGACAGGCTCACGGCCAGCATCGTGTCCAGTGGCCGCTGTTCCAGCCACGTCGCCACCAGGTCTTTCGGCTGCCTCTGCGGGGTCATCGTGTCTCGTTCGCTTTCCATCGTTCAGCCTCCATCCAAAGGAGTCTGTGCCGCCGGCCCGTCCTACGCAGGACGCCCGGATGGCACAGGGTTACGTTCTGTAGTTCTTGACCAGGTGCAGGATGTTCCGCTTCACATCGTCCGGCAGGTCCGGCCAGGCCGCCACGATCTTAGCCAAGTCGGGGTCGCTCTGGAGGTGTGGCACGCATGTGGCACACTTTGAGCGCAAAACACTATCGGAAGACTGTTCAGAAGTGTCGCATTCCCGTATAATCGCATTGTCGGCAAAAGTGCCTTCTGATGCGTTCTGTGGTGGTTTTGGAGTGATTGTGTGTTGATTGTGTGCGGGGTCCGATTCTGGACCCGATGGGTTTCGAATCCCCCCGCCTCCATTCCATGCCGCTTGCCGGAGCAGCGGCGAGCGCGAGGTTCACGGCTGGAGGTGCATCCGCATGAACTCCAGGAACACGGGGAAATCTGCGGGAGCAGGGCCGTGGCCACCATCGTGCATGAGATAGCCGATCGCGTGCAGAATGGGCTCTCCGGCGGCGGGTCCGCCGCAGGCGGTTCCCGTGTCCAGTCCCTGCTTGCCGAGCAACTCGTAGACCGGTCCGGCGGCGACCGCCGCCAGAAACTCGCCGTAGGGATCCGACCATTTGTCGGTGTTGCCGGTTTGCAGCAGCAGCGGGCGCGGTGCGATCAGCGCGATCAGCATGTGCGTATCGACCGGGAACTCGTCGACCTTGTCCGCCCACTTGCCGTAGTTGGCGCAGAACTGATACGCATATCGCGTCGGTGCGGCTAAATGTCCGATGGTTTCACCATAATTGCGCCGGCTCAGCGCCGCGCCGCCCTCGCCCGAACAACTGGCGATCACCATTGCGATGCGCGTATCGCGCGCCCCAGCCCATAGCACGGTCTTGCCCAGCCGGGACACGCCCATGATGGCGATCCGCCCGGCGTCCACGTCGTCATCTGTCTCGAAGTAGTCCACCGCCCGGCTTATGCCCCACGCCCAGGCGGCGATGGAACCCCACTCGGCCGGTCCGCCGGAGGCGGACTCCGTCTGTCCCTCTCTCAGATAGAGCTTCCGCACACCATAAGCGACCGCGCCCGGCGCATCGGGATCGACGTCGCTGTAGTTGAACGTGGCGAAGCCGAACCCCTTCTCCAAGATCGGCATCACGTCCATGAATCCGAAGCCTCTCGTGGCGGGCACCCTCTTATTCTGACGCCGGTCCCAGAACGTGCCAACCTTCACATTGGGGTCGTTCACCATCGTGTTGTTGGCGGCAAAGCCCAGATTCAGCAGCAGCGGGACGGGCTTGTTGACATGGGCAGGCACATAGATCAGCAGGTCCATCTGCGGTCCGGTCTTGTCTTTGGAGAGGTAGATCGTCACCTGTCTGCGAATCGCCTTTCCACCGAACGCCCGCCCGGCCTTGTCAAAGACGTCGAAGCTCATGTCAGCGGGCCGGCCCGGACTGCGGCCGTACTGGTTCTCTTCGAACAGCCTGACGATCTCGGGCCGGCGTTTCTCGAACCAAGTGGCGGCGTCGCGCACCGGCTCGCCGTTGGCGAGCTTCAAAACGTCCGGCAACGTATACATGCCGACTTTCGCCTCGGTGTAGTTGACGGGGATACCCGCAACGCTCTCGTCGGGCGAGTCGGCGATCTGTGCGTACGCAGCGCCGCAAACGAACAACAATACCAGGCAGGAAGTGGTAGTTCTCATCGCACCAATCCTTTCAGGACGTTCATTGACTTATTGTGGAGACTATCGTGACCGGACCGAGCAATCCCGATTCAGCCGGGGTCTGGGGGGCACCGAAG
>Ga0209509_1003158_pt1 | contig 10219 bp, 10 predicted proteins | sample BioC13SIPDNA_FD_185743 | JGI IMG/M metagenome (GOLD analysis project Ga0209509, IMG submission 185743) | Anaerobic biogas reactor microbial communites from Washington, USA - Biogas_R1_A C13 SIP DNA (SPAdes) (version 2) | ecosystem: Engineered > Bioreactor > Anaerobic > Unclassified | place...
GGACACCGTCCGCGAAACCCATCTCTATGGCCTTGTTGGCGTTAAGCCAGGTCTCCGCATCCATGAGTTGGGATATTTTTGCTCTTGAAAGGTCGGTCTTAATCTCATAAGCGTTGATGATACTCTCCTTGACCTCAGAGAGCATAGCGATGGCTTTCTGCATTTCCTCGCTGTCGCCTATTGCAACGGTCAGCGGATTGTGGATCATCATAAGCGAGGTTGGTGACATCAGCACCTCAGTCCCGGCCATCGCTATAACGCTTGCCGCTGAAGCCGCGATCCCGTCTATCTTGACGGTTACGTTCCCCGGGTAGTCCATGAGCATGCAGTATATCTGGCTTGCTGCGACACAATCTCCACCGGGACTATTCAGCCAGATGGTAATGTCTCCCTCACCGGCAAACAGCTCATCTCTGAACACCTTTGGGGTGACATCGTCATCAAACCAACTCTCCTCAGCGATTACGCCATCCAGGTAAAGGGTGCGCTGACCTGTCTCTTCATCCCGCACCCAGTTCCAGAATCTTTCCACTTTCTTCTGTGGGAACTTAGGGCTTTTCGCCTGTGTTGTTACTCCCATAAAAATCCTCCGTTTGTAGCGTTATTGAGCACACCGCATATCTCAGCGTGGCGCTCGGGCTTGCTTTTCTGTTTTTTCATCAGGGCCTCCTTTATTATTAAATGTATCTGCGAACGCACCGGCATCCTCGAGCTTGGTCATGGCGCCGTTTATGAGGTACAGATCGCCCCCCTGTTCTACCGGGATGCGGTTCAGGTTCTCTAGCATTCTCACATCATTGGGTGACATGAAACCATTTTGAATACCGATTGCATACCCGTTCATGCGGCTTTGGTAATCTCCACGCAGCAGGCCATCCACATTAAACTTAATAAAGTGGTCCTTCTTCTCACTCTCAGATAACAGCACCCGGTACATGGACTGCTCCCAGCGGATAACCCAGGGGTCGAGGGTGTACTTTACAAACTCCAGGGACTGCTGCTCAATATTTGAAAAGCTCGACTTCTCAAGGTCACCTACCATGTGAGGCGGCACCCTGAAAATCCGAGCAATCTCATTTATTTGGAACTTACGGGTTTCAAGAAACTGTGCCTGCTCAGGGGAGATACCAATGGGCTGGTATTTCATCCCCTCCTCCAGCACCGCCACACGGTGAGCATTTGAACTTCCCTGATACGCAGAGTTCCAGCTTTCCTTTACTTTCTGCGGGTCTTTAATGGTGCCTGGGTGCTCCAGCACACCGCCGGGCGCGGCGCCGTTGGCAAAGAACTTTGCCCCATACTCCTCTGTTGCAATGGCAAGGCCGATGGCGTTCTTGGCCATGGCTATGGGGGAGTAGCCGACTAAGCCATCAAAGCCCAAGCCGGGGATGTGCAGCACATCCGAGGGCGCAAGAATGACCTGACTGCTTTTACCGAGGGATGGGCTATCCCCCTCACTGCGCAGATAGGTGTAATAGAGGCTTCCGTTCTTATCCCGGTCAACGGTCATTCTGTTAGGCGTTAGGGGATACAAAGCAACGACCTCACCTCTGGCATTACGGATGACCTGGGCATAGGCATTACCCCATAAAAGAAGATGACCCATCAGTGTTTCTCTAAACACGAAGGAGGTCATCTCAGGGTTGGGCTCATCGTGGAGCAGGCGGTATAAGGGGTGGGTGAGGTCTTTTTCCTTACCATCTTCGCTATAGCGGTAAACATGGAGAGGCAGGCCGGCCAGAGTTTCAGATAAGATCCTGACACAGGAGTAGACCGCCGTCATCTGCATGGCAGAACGTTCCGTGACTGCCTTGCCGGAAGTTGTTCCTCCGAAGAAGAAGCTGTATCGGCTGCCGTTTAAGCTGTTTTGGGGCTTGTCCCGGGAACGGAATAGATTTCTTAATCTGGGCACTGCTTATATCCTCCTCAAAAATGATTGTAATATCCGACTTCTGATGTTAAAATAATAGACAAATAGAAATTTTTATGTTTTTTAAATTACAGAGGGGCGTCAATGGCTAGTAATAAAAATATGCAAAGGAATGCCAACCGCGGCTTCACCCTAATTGAGCTTCTTGTCGTAGTTGCCATTCTGGGCATTTTGGCGGTTGTGCTTGTTCCGACCTACATACAATATGTTGAAAAATCTCGGGAAGCAGTATGCCGAAGTAATCGCAGCGAATTGCTGCATGCGTACCAGGTGGAAGATGTCATGGTAAGGGTGAGTGGTGGTGAGGGGATTGAAGTCTCTTCACTTTCGGATTTCGTTGCACATCACGGTCCTGGCTGTCCGTCTAATGGGGTGTACTCTGTAAAAGACGGGGCGCAGGAGATTCTTTGTAGCCTGCATGATGATTCGCAGGATGATGGGGCTGGCTCGGAGGGGGAAACACCTGAATCTCCGGAAGATTCGAATGGAAACAGTTTCAAAGTTGGGTCTATTAAGAAATATAAAGGGGATTTATACAGATGTCTTAAAGATACAAAAGTAGAGCCACCAAACGCAGAGTTTTGGCAAAAAGTAACACCCGAGAACACACCTTCTTATACTTCCGGCAATAGCTATAGCCTGGGTGATGTTGTAACAGGCGGCAATAACAAATACTACATCTGCATTGACGCAGAAAAGGCCAAAACCATAAGCCCACCAATGGGTAATAATGCCAAGCGCAATGAGGCATGGGAAAAAATCAATTAACTATCTGTGGTTGAATTATTTTTGCCCGGTAAACTGCAGCACAATCAGCCCAGGTTCGTCATGATAAAGCAAAAACTACAGCACCAACAAACCCCGTTCATCATAAACACTCGCGCCGGCGGCACCGTTGCCACAGCGAATTGCCCTGTCAAGGGCCATAATGGTCGCAACAGCACCGTCGATCTTCTCGGTAGACTTCTCCTTGTCCGGCTTGATGTTGCCTGCCGGGTCGGTACGGATGAAGATGTTATCCATCATCCAGCGCAGAACGGGATGCCCACCGTGGGCGAGCTTCTGCTCCAGGGTCAGCTTCATCAGTTCCTTTGTCGGAGGGGACATATCCTTGAAGCCTTGACCGAACGGGACAACCGTAAAGCCGAGGCTTTCCATGTTCTGCACCATTTGTACTGCGCCCCAGCGGTCAAAAGCAATTTCCCGGATGTTGTATTTGGTGCCGAGTTCCTCAATAAACGCTTCAATAAAGCCGTAGTGCACCACATTGCCCTCAGTGGTTTTAAGGAAGCCTTGCTTCTCCCAGAGGTCATAGTTAACATGGTCACGCCGGACACGCAGATCAAGGTTATCTTCCGGTATCCAAAAGAAAGGCATAACGGCATATTTGTCATCCGCATCCTCCGGCGGAAACACCAGGACGAAGGCGGTAATATCTGTGCTGCTGGAAAGGTCAAGGCCGCCATAGCACATCCGTCCTTCAAGCGATTTCTCATCTACGGAAAAGGCACAGGCATCCCACTTCTCCATGGGCATCCAGCGGATGGCCTGTTTGACCCACTGGTTTAGACGAAGCTGACGGAAGCTGTTCTCCTCGGCGGGGTTCTGCTTTGCTGACTCACAGGCTGCTCTTACCTTATCTATACCAACCGTAATGCCCAGAGAGGGATTTGCCTTTTTCCATACCTTCGGGTCTGTCCAATCATCCTCCTGGGCAGCGCCGTATATGACCGGATAGAAGGTTGGGTCATGCTTTCGTCCTTTCAGAATATCCACAGCCTTTTGATGTACCTCCCAGCAAATACTGTTCTGGTTATCCCCGGCTGTGGTGATGAGGAAATACAGAGGCTGGGTACGGGCATCACCAGAGCCCTTGGTCATAACGTCAAAGAGCTTGCGGTTGGGCTGGGTATGTAGCTCATCAAAGACCACACCATGGATGTTAAAGCCATGCTTGGAATAGGCCTCGGCCGAGAGCACCTGATAGAAACTGTTGGTGGGCAGGTAAATAATACGCTTAGAAGAAGTGAGGATCTTCACCCGCCGAGAGAGTGCTGGGCACATCCGCACCATGTCAGCTGCCACCTCAAAGACAATACCCGCCTGCTGGCGGTCGGCGGCACAGCCGTAGACCTCAGCGCGTTCCTCACCATCAGCGCAGGTAAGCAGCAGAGCAATGGCAGCAGCAAGCTCAGACTTACCTTGCTTCTTTGAAATTTCCACATACGCTGTATTAAACTGACGATAGCCGTTGGGCTTGAGAACTCCAAAAAGGTCTCGTACTATCTGCTCCTGCCAGTCTATAAGCTCAAATGGCTTGCCTGCCCATGTGCCCTTGGTATGCTTGAGGGCTTCTATGAACGCAACAGCGTAGTCGGCTGCGGCCTTGTCGTAGACGGAGTCTTTGGCCAAAAACTGTGTAGGGCTGTATTTTTTCAGTTTTCGCAAATCACCGCCTCCTTCAAAACTGGCATAAAAAATGGCCTGCCAGAGGCAAGCCTTTAAAATTTAGAACTATGAAATTGCAAAATATTCAAGATATTTTTCTCAGCAACAACAAAAAAGAGTCTCTTAAGGAGACCCTTCATTGTCCTATGTTACAAAGGTAGGCGGCCCAAATAACGTAGCCCGCCGCATCCGGGATAACCAGCACACCATCACTGCCCTCTTGCTGTTGGACCAAAATGCAGTGCCATACACCATCTCCGTCAATGTTACACAAGTTGGCGTTGTCCTCCAAGAATTGACGCTCGACGCGAAGATCAGTTATAAAGTTCTCATAATCGACTTTGCTGATTATAACCTCTGCCACCGTCTCATAAGGGCGTCTCTCTTCGTAAAGATGAGGCCGCCACAGATTTTCTATGCGGGACGGAAACTTTATAAAATAAGCTGTGCCTCTCATGTGCTAACCCCTTTCTCTATGTTAGAAACATCTATAACTCTTACCTGCCGGAATTGTCAAGTTCTATGCTGGGCTTGTTTTATATGTTTTATCATAAAGATTCAGGGTTTACTGTGACTTCGTTACATTTGATCTCTTTTTCGGGAAAGTTCTGGTGATACCGTCTAACAATAACATCACAGAACTTTTCATCCAACTCAATCGTGTAACAAATCCTATCAGTCTGCTCACATGCTATGAGCGTACTGCCGCTGCCGCCGAAGGGGTCGAGCACAATGCAGTTCGGCAGGCTTGAGTTGAGGATAGGATAAGAAACAAGCGGTACAGGTTTCATCGTCGGGTGGTCGGCGTTCTTGCCAGGTTTATCGAATTCCCAGATGGTAGACTGCTTACGGTCGGCATACCAGTTGTGCTTCCCTTTTTTCTTCCAGCCGAAGAGAATGGGCTCATGCCGCCATTGGTAAGGACTGCGCCCCAGGACAAGCGACTGCTTCTTCCAGATGCAGGTACCGGAAAGATAAAACCCGGCATCGGAGAATGCCTTACGGAAATTAAGGCCCTCGGTATCCGCATGAAATACATAGATGGAAGCGTCCTGCGCCATTACAGCTTCGGTGTTCGTAAACGCCGATAGCAGAAAGGTGTAGAACGCTTCGTTTTCCATATTGTCATTTTTAATCTTACCTGCCGAGCTCTCATAATTTACATTATAAGGGGGATCGGTAACCACGAGGTTTGCCTTTTTTCCGTCCATGAGCAGATCAAAGGTTTCTGTTTTAGTGCTGTCTCCGCAGATAAGACGGTGATTTCCCAGAAGCCAAAGATCCCCGGGTCTTGTGATAGCAGGTCTCTGCAGCGCGGCCTCCACATCGAAGTTGTCATCCTTGACATCCTCTAAGTTACCCATGAGCTTATTGAGCTCCGCCTCGTCAAAGCCGAGGAGGGAAACATCAAAGTCTACCCCCTGTAATTCCGACAGCTCTACAGACAACATTTCTGCATCCCATCCTGCGTTCATGGCAAGACGGTTATCAGCTATTATGTAGGCTCGCTTCTGGGCTTCAGTCAGATGTTCGACAAATACGCAGGGGACCGCTGTTATGCCCTCCTCTTTGGCAGCAAGAACTCGACCATGCCCGGCAATAATGTTCAAGTCCTTGTCCACTATGATCGGGTTTATAAAACCAAACTCACGAAGGCTGGCTCGAAGCTGAAGAATCTGCTCTTTGCTATGAGTTCTTGCATTCCTTGCATAGGGCACCAGCTTTTCAATATCCACTTTTTCAAAGCGTTCTGTTGTGTTCATATCTTCCTATCATCCCTTCCTACTCGAAAGCAAAGCTTCCATAATGTCGTCCTGTGGGTTTCCGACAAATGCTATGGTGCAGTTTTGTTTCACGATGTCAAAAATCTCATACCAGATGAGGTTTGCCTGTTTCTGAAACGACTGGCTCATCTGAACGAAGGGGCTGGCAATCGCCCCGCCCGTGGTAGGGTGCTTTCCAAGAAAGCCATAAGTACTAATAGCTTCTTCACATTGAATGTAGCGTGTAAACGCCTGTGAATAAGCTTCAATCAGGCGGGGATTGACGAATTTCTCACACCCACGTTCCTTTAGCCATTTCCACGTCTCAGCATACAGCGCATCAGCTCCAAGCGGTTTTCCGTCCCTCTGTCTTGCACTGAGGTACTCACTCGGTGCGGGCATGTCCTCACCAAGCAAATCTGCTGTATCTTCCAATTCGTCCACCTCCAATTCCGATTCCGGCTGTAGGTCGGGTACTTCCAGTACCGAGGCAGACTTTCCCGCCATAATTTTATCTGCCAGGGGCTCAGGTTTATCTCCAGCACGCACGCGGCGTCCGCCCCTGTTTGTTCCATCCTTTGCCATATAAGTCACCTCCTCCTGTATCAGGGTTTAATCCCCTGTTTGAACCAGGGTTTTTAAGCGTCGTTGCACCCGCCCGGTTCTAAAATCTTTTCTGACAGAGATAGAGATACCCCAGGGGCCTTGCACGGCGTTTCAGGTGTGTAGACACGCTAAAACCCAGAAGCGCTCCTAGGGCCTTGTAGAGCCTCACAGAGGGTGTATAACGCTACATGTTGTTATGTCCACTCTCTATCTCACTACATCTTGTGCTTTCTTGTTCCAACGATCACCCATCTCAGCAGTGATGCGCGAGTGGCAGGACTTGCAGAGGGCCATCAGGTTGTCCTCACTGTGGGTACCGCCATGACTGAGAGGCAGGACGTGGTGTACCTCCTCAGCGGGTGTTATGCGACCTTCCTTCATGCACTGCTCGCACAGTGGATGGATGCTTATATAGCGGTCGCGTATTCGTTTCCACGCTCTGCCGTAGCGTTTGCGTATGGCAGGGTCGCGGTCGTACTTCTCATAACGTTTCGACTCCTCTTTAGCATGCTGCTCACAGAACCTACCGTATGTCAGCTCAGGACAGCCGGGATAGGAACATGGTCGCTTGGGTTTGTATGGCAATGGGATCACCTCGCTTTTCGGGCATAAAGAAAGCCCTCACAGGATTTTGCTCCCATGAAGGCCGTCCTCTATGCTATTTTCCTATCTTAATCATATCAGAAATGGATACTGTACTTCAATGGCTTTTGGTGGCGAGTTGAAATGATCATGCCGCTTTATCCAAAATCTTCTGTACTTCCTCCAGTGCTCTGCCGTGCAAACGATAGAGCCAACGGATATCGTATTGCATTTCGGCGGCAATGGCCTCCCAAGTCTGGAAGCACAAATACCTTTTCTCCAGAATAGTTTGGTACTCTAGGTCTGTTACCGACTTAATAAGTTGTGTAATCTCACGCTCCAGATCCAAATGATGAAAAGCAAGCAGATGTAATTGCTATAGGAAAAAGTCAAAAGATAATCCAAATTGGAATGGCCGCTGTTATGCTTGGATTGATTATCTTTTCTTTGGCCATTTCCAAAAAGTATACAAATCAGGTTGAAAAACAAAGAGAATTGGAACGAGAAATAGCATATCAGAATCAGATGCTATCGGATCAGGCAAGCGAGATTGATTCGATAAAACTTTAGTTGTTAAGACTCAAGACCAGTGTTTATCTTTAGGATTTAAAGACAAGAATGGCTGCGCCATTTTTTTAGACGAGAATGATACAGAGACACTTTTTGTTGGTGTTTCGCCAGAGAGTTCAAAAGCAAATAAAGATAATACTCTAAACTTCTTTACAGTTTTTCTTATTAATACAAAAGTTGAAGAAGTTCAGAGAGTTAATAGCACCACTACTTCGTCTATAACATCGAATGGCGAGAACAGTTTTGGGCCAGATACTTTTGCAAAAGAAAAAGAGGCTAATAAATATGAAGACAATTTTTCAAAAACTAATGAGTCAAAGGAGACTTTCGATTTTAAGAATCCTATTCAAGATTCAGCCGATACGTCTTCACAAGATAACCAAGGCTTACCTTTTGAAGAACCTCTCTCCAGAACGAAAGAAAACCGCAAAAATAGAATTACGAAAATTGTGTCCGTAATTACTGCTGCATTATTTATATTTTTTTTAGTGACGTACTTTTCAGCAAATGAAGCTTTAAATGAAGGTCGGTTTTCAGATGCGAAAAGTTTTTTCGTCACAATTCCATTTGCCAAAACATTGATACCCGATAAATATGCCTATGCCGATGTTGGTACACATGCAGAAAAGGGCGAAGTCTCTGAAGCTGTTGAAGCATATAACCAATTAAAACAGTCAACCGTACCGAATCCGGTTTTAGATGAGCTAAACAAAAAAATGTATGAAATGGGTCAGATAGCTTATAGACACGATAAGTTTGGCGACGCCTTTTCAACTTTTGATGCTTTGGGAGAGTATGAACGCAGCCTCGATTACTTGACATTAATCTTCGCACGAAACGGCGGTGTGTTTGAAAGCAATAAGAATTCCGCCATTGATTTGATAGGTTTCGAAGATGCCTCCGATATTGTAATTAACAATCCATTTACAGCAATAGAATATCTAACCGGCAGTTGGATAGATGAAACTAATACATATTATTTTGTAGTAACAAAACAAGATGATTCTTATTGGTTTTCTTATAATACACCTGCAAATGCAACTGGTCATTTCTATTTTAATGAAGGAGTGTTTTCCATAGGCACAACAGAAGATACAGCTTCGGAGCAATTCAAATTCATTATACAGAATCCTGATAAAGTTTTAGTTATATGCTATGCTGATAATAGCGAACATTTTCTATATAGACAAGATCAATAAATCAGACTCATTATTTTGAGAGCAATGCCAATAGTCGTGAAATAGATTTAGAGGATTGGTTAGCTGGTGAATATGTGCCTTTGCCATCTTTGGTTAGTGCTGCTCAAACAATATATAATAATGAAGATTTACCGTACATACGTAAGGCAAATAGTGTAGGTATACCCGAAGCGGTGGACACTCTTATAGGTGTTACTAAACATGCAAAAGAAAATGATAAAAGAGTTTTGGCTTTAGTTGACCGACTAATCCACCATTCTCACATTGTAATCTTCTCCGGCGAAAGCTACCGGCTTACACAATCCATGCAGCGCCAGCGCACTCGCTGAAAAGGCGCTCCAAAATGTGAGCGTTAGGCCCCGACCTGTTAGGCCCCGTGGGTCTCCAAAATGTGAGCATTGGGTCCCGACCTGTTTGGCCCCCACAAGGGCCTCGACGATGCATACACAAACAACAAATTAGGTGCTCCAAGGTACTAACCTTTTCGGGGACCTTTTGCTAACATTTTTACTTGACGAACACAATTCACAAATGACATGAAAATTACCAATGGTATGTGTATCGGATGTACATATTTTGAATCGAATTAGCCAGAAAAGCGCGTTGATTGCAAAGCAGTTGTCGCCATGGATTTTTTTCTTCTATATGAAATTTTCATCCGTCGAAGTAAAGAGAGTAGAAAACTGGGTGCAAACTCTAAAATGCACCTGTTTGCACCCATTCAAAGACAACCGTTTATTGTATCAACAGTACGGTGGTTAGGCATATTTGGACTTGACTATTGATACAATGGTTAAGTCCTTTTTTTGTTTGGAAAACGCCCTAAAAGCCCTTAAATTAGGTAATTTTACCATATAAGTTAATACTGCGCTTGAGCATTTGCAGCCACTGGCCGCAGAATCAGCTTTTTTGTGGGCTGAAAATAGTTACATATGCACCCATTTTTGTTATCGTTTAATAGGGGCAAGAGTTCTTGAAATTGCATGCGGAAATAGGCAGTAAGGTAGGTTCGGGGGGCAGGTTACATATTCTTTTATCGAACAGCATGGCAGAATAAACTATTATTCACCAAAAAAACTAAAATAATCTAAAAATTTGAAATTTTTTGTTTAGGTTTTATC
>Ga0209509_1003163_pt1 | contig 10210 bp, 4 predicted proteins | sample BioC13SIPDNA_FD_185743 | JGI IMG/M metagenome (GOLD analysis project Ga0209509, IMG submission 185743) | Anaerobic biogas reactor microbial communites from Washington, USA - Biogas_R1_A C13 SIP DNA (SPAdes) (version 2) | ecosystem: Engineered > Bioreactor > Anaerobic > Unclassified | place...
AGTGTGACTAGCCCATAGGAGTGCGTAACAGTGACGCCTGAGATCGCTGAAGATGACGTCATATTGCAGACCGTCGGATCGTATTTCACGGGTATCTGGAACGCCGTAACGGGTGCCGTGCTCGATATGTTCGTGATAGTGATGTTTACATCAACATCACCGCCGGTCGAACCGGCTACTCTCGGCAGGACGATCGTCACCGGAGCGACGGAGCCAATGCTCTCTTCATAGGTGTTGTTGGCGTAGTTCGTCTCCGCCTCCACCTGGTCGGCGTTGACCTCGACACGATACGAATTGATCGCGCGGCCGATTTCGGGGGAGGGTGAGACCACCATCGTCCAGCTCTCGTTCGGTTCCAGTCTCGGTACGGCGTGAGGTTGCGGGGGTTTCCCAGTCACCGAATAATTCAGGGTGGTCGGGACGGAGAAAACATTGCCGATGTTCTTTGCCCCGATCGTCACCCTCCAGACACCGGGAGTAACTGATGTATCGAGGATGGTCGTGTTGCTGGATGGGATTCCATGGACAAACTCCATCTTCCAGATGGGAACCAGGTCCGGGCGGGTGATCTCGACCTGTATCTCCTCGTAGTTGTTCTCCTCCTCGTTAATCTCGTCGACGGTGTTGTTGACATCGATGGCAAGCCCGATTGAGTAGTCTCCGACATTGACGTTTCCGCCTGTAGTGACGTTGTACCATCTCTCGTAGTCTCTCTCGGTGATAACGACGTCCGCCTCGCCGTAGTCGAGCACGACGTTCATCGTCATATGGTAGGTGATGTTTGCCCCGGGAGCAATGTCATCCTTGATCTTGAGGGATTGCTTACTCGAACCGAATTCCGCCTGAATCTCGAAATCCTCGGTGACGATCTTGGTGCCGATGTTCTTGATGATCATCGTCTGGGTGAAGAGCAGGCTGCCATCGGCATACTTCTTCACGTACTTGGGCGGGTCGACAAGAATACCTATCAGGTCCGCCTTCTCAGGAGTGACGATGGAGATCTCTCCGTTCTCAAGTGATGCGGCCGGGAAGCTGATTGAGACGTTCTCACAAGGGACCATATACGAAGTCCCGGAGATGTTCATCGGGGTCCGGCCCGATGTGGCGTTTGCCCTCATCGTGAGGTCGAGAAGAGGGGTCCACGACGCCGTGTTCAGGTTTGTCATGTTCCCGAGATAGGCGTACAGATACCCGGTCGAATTATAACAACTATCAAGCGTCACGCCCGCATCCCGTGCGGTTGCATTCAGGGATACCGATGTGACATTTATAATAGCCGAGTTCCATTCGGTCCAGAGATATGCTTCTTTTGCGTTGTTCAGGGATCGGACCATGAGGGGAAGCACTTTCTGCGACCCGACGTCAACCGTGCCCGACGGGGCTTTGAACTCGCCGAGGCCCGGATAACTGCCGCCGCCGTTGGTTACGATCTGGCCGGGGATCTGACGATCGAAGAACTGTGTCGACCCATTCTCATCCTGGTACGTACAACCCCAGTAGAACTCGAGATCGCTCGTGCCGGTACGATTGGTCGGCCGGAACGTGATATCGATGATATCGGTGTAACCCGTGGTGGTAAGGCCCCCGGGGATATCCAGTGCCACCAGCATCATATTCCCATGAGGGTACTGCTGTAGCTCCAAGCCCACCTCTTCGGGCACGGACGCAAGGGCGAACGGTTCAAACTCATGGATGCCGTTCGATGCGAAGGCCTGGGTGATCACCGCACCCGGCAGCGCAGGCGCGATGTCATCGATGACGAGGTATGACCCGTCATACATCAGTTCGAACCAGATCTTCGTTACACCGGTGACGTTGTCCACGCCGACAGCAAAAGTGCCGGGCTGCCCGGAGGTCAGCGTGCCGGAAGGTGCCTGGATCGTTGAAGGGTTCCTGACCGCAATCGTCCCATTGTCAAACCAAACAAATGGTTCAGGGCTATAATCCTGACTGTAAGTCGGGGTCTCTGCAAACGCCACCGTCGATTTTCCCTCGCCTCCAATAGAACGGAACGTGATATCGACAAGCGGCAAGACCCCTCCGACAGTTATGCCCTCCGTGTTCGTGACGGCCACCTGCACCCATCCCATCTCGTTATTGATGTTTGCAGTGACAGTGGAGCCAGGAATCGTGGTATTGGCCGAGACGTTCTCGACCGATAACAGGATGCTGTCAAACGTCAGGTTAAAGTGAACCCCCTGGGCATCCGTCAGATCGCTAACAGCGACCGGGAAGACTCCGGTCGAGCCCGGCGGCACGATCCCCACCTGGGGGTGTCCCGGGGCCATAATTAGTGATGCAGCACCCGCGGCCGTAACCAGCATGCAGAGTGCAAAGAACAATACTGAAAGTGAATACTTCTTCATAAATGTCAACCTCTTCTGCGAGAACCGTTTGCGCATTTCTCCATACGTACCTCGACTCCAGACCGCGCATCTTTCGGGAAGATCTACGAGGCCGCCTTACCCGCTAACCGGCGATTGCAACCATCCGGGATACAACGCTGCCCGAACCCGGTTCAACGCCTTTCTGCACCAGCCTTGATCAAACAGGCTATGCAGGAGTTGTTCCATTCTGATTACTTAAATCTATCCAATTCCTTCCAGGCTGTACAACCAGCGTTTCTAAAAAAGATCACTCACCGATAAAATCCATCACTATACAACCGCAGAGAGATGTGACCTCTCGTCACTCCAGGAGATAAACACTACAGAGTCGGTAAAAAATCCGGGCAGAAAAATGAAGGCAAGAGATCTGCACATGCACTAACCATTCAGGAGCGGCGATACAGCATAAGCGCGGCGCCGGAGAGCCCCGCAACAAGAACTATCCCCGTACAGAAGCCAGGAGCTGCCTTCGGCGTGGCAGGCAGTTGCGTACTCTCCGCGGTTGCACCCGCTGATGCGGCAGGAAGGGCTTCGGAGGTATCACCCGAAGATGCCGACTGCAGGGTCGTTGCCCCCGGGAGATCCGTGGTGACGACAGGGGGAGAAGTACTTCCGGGGTTCTGGGTCGCCACCGAAGCGCTGGATGATGAAGAAGAGTCCCCTGAGCCGGAAGGCGATGTGGCGGTTTCCGCCGGCATCACGGTCTCGAGGGAGACGATCTTCCCGTTGAGAACGGTATCAAAGGTGTGCGTCGTAAATTGCGTATCGCTCCACCGGGGATCCTGGATGGCCACGGTGCTCCCGCCGGACCCGACGCGGGTGAAGCGGACGACGACAAGAGATGCCGGTTCCATGGCGGAGATCCCCTGCGTATTGGGAATGGCCACCTTCGCATGCCCCGCGTCGTTATCGATGTTTGCAGTAACAGCGGAACCCGGGATCTCGCTGCTCGCGACGATGCTCTCGATACGGACGATGCTTCTGTCATAGGAGAGTTCGAACGACACGCCCGTCGCCGCCGTGATCCCGGATATGACGACGGGAAGGTCGGCGGTTTCCTCAAAGGAGCCTTCCGGGATTGCAATCCGGGTCTCCGCGCTCGCATGACCAACCAGCACACATGCCACCAGGCAACATGCTATAAGGATGGGAAGTTTCATCTATCTACCTCGTTGATGTTTGTTTTCGATTTTCTCTGCTATTATACTTGCGTTTTGGGCCCGGAACTACAGATGACCTTTTCTCGAAACCTGCATCAGGGGTGAAATGAACCCCGGACAGGAGTTATACGGCTCCGGATCTTTGGCAACACAGTGAAAACCGGGATTGTTGCGCAGGAGAGAGGGGGTCGGGGATACCCCCGGGTAATCTTCTCACAACGCCGGGATCTTCTCGACGAAGAAGTAGGCGATCTTTGCGGCATCCCCGATATCCACCCTGCAGTTGCCGTTAAAATCGGCGGCAGAGTCGGCCGCCGTCTTCCCGACGACCATGTAGGCCACCTTCGAGACGTCGCTGATATCAATGATACCATCGCCGGTGACGTCACCTCTGACCGTGGCGGTGATGTAGCCGGGCCGGGAGAGCGAGGCGGAGTCGGTCCCGTTGCCGACCGTGAGGCCCACGGTGTAGTTCCCCGGCGCGGTGTAGGTGTGAACCGGGTTCTGCTCCGTGGAGGTCGCGTTGTCCCCAAAGTCCCAGAGCCATGCAGTCGGGTTGCCGGTCGAGATATCGGTGAACCGGGCGGTGAGCGGCACCAGGCCGGCAGTCACGTTTGCAGTGAAGTCTGCGACAGGTGGGGGAGTTACTACCCTGATGTAATCGCTCTTAGTCGCGGTACTGTTCCCGCCGGCATTGGTCGCGGTCAGGTTGACGGTGTAAGTGCCGGGGGCAATGTAAGTGTGGGCCGGGTTCTGCTCGGTGGAGGTCGCGCCGTCGCCGAAGTCCCAGAACCGGTCGGTCGGGCCGCCGGCCGAGGTATCGATGATCAGCGGCAGTCCGGGCCCGGCAAGGGCGGCGATGACAATCCGGTTCACGGTGATCTCCGTTCTCGTAAAAAGGTTCAGGGGAGGGTGATGACACAATCCCCGGTCACCGCACCCCAGTAGCCTTCCCCTGGTTGTAACTCAGTAATCTGGACATAATTCTCCACCTGTGGGTCGTAGCCATACACAAACGGCATCGCCCACGTTCCTTCGGGGGTTATCGCGATGCTGCTAAAAGCGCTTCTGCAGGCCGCGCTTCCGATCAGGTTCCAACCCGACTTGAGCTCTGCCGCGATCGGGCTCGCTGGCATCCCGGTCACGGTGATGGCGCAGTTACGACCCGAAGCGATCCAGTACGCCCTGCCGGGCACCAGCGACTCGATCCGGGGTACGGTCTCATAACCCTTTGCCGAGGAGTTGTAGCCGTAGATCGCCACGATGGAGTCCGGGGGAACGGTATACGCTGCATTGTTGAAGGGGGCGGAGACCAGGTTCCAGCCCGCCTGCAGGGAGAGATCCATCTGCCGGGTGGTGCCGGCAGTGATGGCGATGCTATAGCTTCCAGCCGGGAGGGTGGTGCCGTTCGTCGCCTTCATCGCGATGGTGCTCGCCCCATCATCCCAGGTCAGGAAGAGATCGCTATCAAAGAGGCACGCCGTATCCCACACGACCTGCACCGGCTCATCGGAGCGGAGGGCGAGTATCCAGGACTCTTCGGGGTTGGCGCCGTCGACCGGGGGCCTGTAGTCAGTGGCAAGCTCTCTAAATATCGGATCTGTACAGGCGAAATGGACCGATTTCTTTGCTCCCGGGGGATCCGGGGGTATGGGGATGTCCAATCCCGCGTCAAATCCACGGGTGGCGGACTCTGCCGAACCCAGGGTCACCATCTGGCTAAAAGTTCCGCTGGTAACGCTCAGGGGGACGCTCCAGAGAATGTTATATTCAGGTTCCGGGGGGACCGTTCCGGGGGTCGTCAGATAACCGTAGTCTCCCTGCACGAGTTCGCCATCGTGGTAGCAGGCCACCAGATAGGGAATCTCCGATACATGAGCAAGACTCTCTCTGAGCGCCTGCTGGCCGGCGGTCGGTGCGGTGAGCGTCAGGGTTACCTGGCCGTTCGCATCCGTGTAGCCGGTCGCGATCACCGTGTAGGGGTCGGGGAACCAGTCAGCGAGGAGGATATTCGCATCTCTCGGATCGTTATTGAATGAGAACCAAGAGGTATCCCCCGCCGCGCCGGCCGCGAGCACGACGCGCGCGCCGGCGATGGGTGCTCCGTCACCGGTCGATACGTTGAACGTAATCGGCACCGACGTCCCGACCGGGACGGTGTCCGGCATCGTGTAGGAGACGAACCTCTCCGGGTTGCGGAGCGCGGTGGAGAGGTATCGGTCGATGCTCCGGGTGTTCGGGTCCAGGAGACCGTAATTGATCTCGTAGTTCCCTTCCGCCGCGGGAGTCACCCGCCGGGTCTCCGTCCCGGCGAAATTCACGACGGCAGCATCTTCGATCGCCTCGGAATCCCACATCGATACCGTCGATCGCCTGTTGAGAGTAAAGAAGCCCTTCTCGTGGATGGGTTCGCCGGCAGGCCCGTAACTCCTGGCGATCACGTTGTAGGCATCGCCATCCCGGATGACGTCAGCGATGCGCGTCTCGGTGTTCGGATAGAGGGCTCCTACGTACGCCGGCGCGGCAAACCCGTTCGTTATCATCCCCGGGCGGACGGAGTACGGATTAACCAGATCGAACGGGGTGGACCCGATCGACGTACCTACGAACCCTGAGACTCCCGCGGTGGCAAGGAGATAGTCCATCCGCGTTTTGCCGGTCGCATCGACGGTGAAGGTACAACACCCGTCCACATTGGTTACACCGGTTCGGGCACCGTTCTCCGTGTAGAGGTAGACGGTCTGTCCGGGTACATTGCCGTATGCTCCCGTGGCCCGGTCATAGGTGTAGACGTACGCAGTGATGGTGGCCTCATCGGCAGGCGCCGACGCATACGCGCTCTGGTCCCAGGTCGCCGGCCAGTCATAGTAACCGTAGATGTACGTCAGGTTCCCGTCATAGAAGTCCTCGTGCACCGGCGGAGTGCTCCGGTGCATGAGCCAGGGCTCGAGCGTCCCGTAGACGAGAACCGTGGTCTCGTAATCATCGTTGACGAACCGGACGATCGCGATATAGCCGTTCTCCGGCATCGTGAAGTTGATGAGCCCGACGCCGTTCGTCAGGCTGACGGTGCCCGTGCGGGTCTCCGGTTTCATCCCGGCGATCTCCGCGAGGAGCGCCTGCATATCGCCCTCTCCTGGGGCGGAGAGCGCCCGGGCGCCTGCCGGCGAGAGCGAGAGGATCTCGGTCTCGGTCAGCGTGGTGACGTAGACGTCAAATTCCTGGCTCACGGTCTTCTGCCCGTAGTGCGCCCGGGCCATGAGCCCGAGGCCGACGCTCCCCCCCGGCGGACAGATGGCGCGTGAAGGGAGGGGAACGATCTCCGAAGGGATGTATCCCCCCTCGCCCACGGAGATGCTTCCTGCGCTTCTGTCATTGATCCTGAGGTACAGATTGGTCTCATCGAGGGGCCTCCCGGCAAGATCGAGCGAATAAGATATGATGCCGCCTCCCGGGACAAGCACCTCGTCGACGATGATCGCACTGTAGTTTCCGACCGTGAAGGTGACGTTCTCCGTGTAGGGCGAGCCGTCGGCGGCGAGGAGCGCGTACCTGATCGGGACGGTCGCGTTATGCGGCACGGAGTAGTAATCTCCTTCAAAGATGGGGATGTCCGGGTTCGGCGTCGGGGCCGGTGTGACCGATTGCTTATACGCATAATCCTCCATCCAGAGGTCGCCATAGGCTATCCGTGTGTAGATATAGTTGCCGTCGGGGATGCCGGATATATCTGCACCATAGTAGACGTAACCGTTCGCATCGGTCGTGAATGTCTGGTTTACGACGTAGACGAAGTGGGACTGGTAGTTATAGTAATTGTCATACCATACGCTGACATCAACGTCTTCTCCCGCCATGGGCCCCCCTGCGGTCGTGTTCCAGAGGACGGCCATGATCGGGAGAGTGTTGCCGGTCAGGGAGTACGATACGAGGGGTCCGCCGATGAGCTCGCGCAGGATGCCGCCCGATGGATGAATTCCGCCGAGGCCGCCGGTGGCGTTCACGGCTTCGTAGGCGTTGATCCGGCCTGCACCGTAGGCGTTGTTCGGTTGCATCGCCGGCAGGATGGCTCCATCCTCACCGATGTGGACCGCCGTCTCCATCAGGGTGGCCTTCACATCGGCCGGCGTAAGCGAGCTGTTGCCCGAGAGCATCAGCGCCGCGGTCCCGGCAACGGCCGGACAGGCCATGGATGTACCTGCCATGGAGGCGTACTGCCCATCGGGGTATGCCGATATGATGCCGACGCCGGGCGCCATGACATCGGGCTTGATGTAGGGGGCAGCCCGGTTCACCGGCCCCATACTGCTGAAGGATGCATGGTAGTCCATCAGGTAGTCGGTCGCACCGACGGTGATGGCATCTTTCGCGGTTCCCGGTGTACCGATGGTGGCGGTGCCGTACCAGCCTTCGTTCCCGGCAGCGAGAGCGACAACGGTACCGCCCCTGACCATGTTGTTGATGGTGGAGTCAAGGATGGTCTCCCCGCCGGACTGATAGCACTCGGAGAGCCCCACCCGGTCGATGCCAACCGGCACCGCTCCGGTGTTGGTGATGTTGATCTCCCAGACACCGTCCCATCCGGCGGTGTTCGAGGCGTAGGGGGCCTTGAAGTAGTAGCAGTTCTTCTTCGAATCAAAACCGAGCCAGTCGATCTCAGCGCCGCTGGCGATGTTGCCCCGGGCGTCGGTCAGGGTGATGGTGAGGTTCTCCAGGAGATCCGGGGCGCCATACCCGGCCACCGTGGTGTAATCCTCGACCCGAACCAATCCTATCACGAACTGGGGCTCGTACAGGTTTTCGGAATCTCCAACCATCTCTGATGAGACATTGAGAGAGACGGTTCGGTTCTCACCCTCTCCAAGGGAGAAACCACCCTCGTAATTATCGTCGGTGACGTAAGCCCCGAGGCTCATGGAGACGACATCGGCACCGTTATCGATCGCCCACTGGGCACCGTCGAGGACGGTGTTGAAGTTGCCGGATCCTCTACTGTCGAGAACTTTCGCCCCGATCAGGTTTGCTCCGGGCGCAACGCCCAGGGCCACGTCGTACTTATCGCCGTAGCGATCGATCGTGACCGTGCCGCCTGCCGCCGTGCCGGCGCAGTGGGTCCCGTGGCCGTGGTCGTCGTAAGCGGAGGAGTTGTCACCGTTGATGAAGTCAGCGAATTTGGTGATACGGTCGCCGAACGCGGGGTGGCTGCCGTCGATACCGGTATCGATGATGGCTATCGTCACGCCTTCACCGGTGGTCCCGTTCTTCCAGACGGACGGCGCCTCGATGTAGTCCACGCTCCAGACGGTGGCGTACTCGGTCTGTGGCCGGCGAATATAATCGGGGCCGATCGTCGATGCAACCTCCGCGACCGGGTCGCTCAACGTGACGGTCAGGTCGGGTTCGATGTGATCGACGCCCGGGAGCGCGGCAAGCCGGTCCAGGGTCGCCGGGTCGGCCTCAAGCCAGACTGCGTTTGCGATCCAGTAGGATCGGGCGGTCTTCGCAGCTGTCGGATCGACCGCCCTGACGGATTGCACCACCTGGGTCTGTCGACCCAGGGCATCGGTTTTGAGCTGGTTGAATGACACAAGTTGCTCTGGCTGTTCACTTAAGACCAGGAAGATCGGGACGCGTTCTCCTGCAGGCAGGGGATCGTGTATGATAGTCCGGTTGTCATCCGGCAGGGCGCTTGCCATGCCCGCCAAAAGGAGCACAAAGAGCAGAACCATCAGGTATGCTCGTACTTTCAGTAACCCCATGGTAATCACCAGAAATCAGAAGATAATAGGGTAAAGAATCCATCATGAATATAAATTTTTTGATCTGCTAACCCGAACGTAACCTGATTTCAGCAGAGATTAAGAGTACATAGCTACCTATTCCCGCGACACATGCCCTTCCATCATTCGCTTTTAGTGCAGGTTGGCATATGTATATTGAAACAGTCATGACGGAACGGGAAAGAGCAAGGAGGTCGTTCGTCTTACCGACGACCAGCGATCGGTTCACGACGGTCACACCGGTCGCGGGAAACGCGGTGCCTCCGCAATCCGACACGCTTACACCCTGCAACGCGCCGATAAACCGGATAACAAAGTTGCCGGGATCGTCCGATGCCCCGCCGTCGGTCTCCAACACCCGGAAAACGTCTGTAACCCGGGGCCTCGACGCGGCACTGCACCAGAAGACCCACGATGAACCTCCACGCCCTCGAAGGTTGGAGGGTGACGGGGATGTCTGCCTTATCCAGATCGCCCGCAATGGACCGCAAGAAGGCTATAGACTGCATCCGGCAGGATATTACGCACGATCCCGGGCTTGTGCTTACGATACCGGGTGCGTATCCGTTTCATCGACCTCTGTCGCGATGACTTTCAGGTTTGCGACGGCCCCGGCGTCGTCGCAGGTGAATACCGCGCCCGACCGGGCAGGGTCGACGGCCGGTATCAGGAGAGAGGCTGCCGGCCACCGGCATGGTCGTCCGCGTCAGGCAGAAGATGTCGACGGATCTCGCCGACGGAAGTGCGGGTCAGGGCAACGGTCACGCATGGGAGATAGAGGGTGAGCGTGGTGCCGGGAGGCCTTCACCTCAGGGCATCTGCTCCGCCAGCATCGGGATCGGCACCAGGATCATGAGGGGGGGCCTGTACCTCGAGGTGATGC
>Ga0209509_1003165_pt1 | contig 10206 bp, 8 predicted proteins | sample BioC13SIPDNA_FD_185743 | JGI IMG/M metagenome (GOLD analysis project Ga0209509, IMG submission 185743) | Anaerobic biogas reactor microbial communites from Washington, USA - Biogas_R1_A C13 SIP DNA (SPAdes) (version 2) | ecosystem: Engineered > Bioreactor > Anaerobic > Unclassified | place...
CGTTGCCCTTAGTTGGTCGTAGAATGTTGGCTATTATTTTGAGCAGTGTACTTTTTCCTGAGCCGTTATCACCTATTATACCGATGCATTCGCCCTCATCCACCTCAAAGCTGATATCCTTTAGTACGGTGTAAGTCTCATAATGGTTCGGCCTAATCATACCCACTATATTCTCAAATAGTGTTGTTCGTCGCTCATGAGGTATCTGGAATGACTTCCAGAGGTGCTCCACCTCTATCGCCATTAGATAGCCTCCGCGAATTTTGGTTCCATCCGATCAAAGATAAAGTAGCCGAGAAGAAGCACAACTAAAGCGGACAGGGCTATATATGTCAAGTTTAGAGGTTCAGGAGGGATCCCGTACAAGGTGCAGTCTCGCATTAAAGTTAAGATCTGTGCCATGGGATTAAGCATCACTATCCACCGTACGTTTTCAGGAAATATAGTTATGGGATATAAAATCGGCGTGGCGAAGAATCCTACTTGGAGTATGAGCCGCCATATAAATTGCACGTCTCTAAAATAAACATTGAGAGCTGATAATGCTGCCGATAGGCCCACAATTATTAGAAACTCAAACATAAATAGGATTGGGAAGTAAACTATGGTCGTCTCCGGCATGACCCTAAAGATAGCCATGAAGGTTATGAATACTATGAATTCTAATGCAGTCATCATTAGCGCAGTAATGCAAGTGGATAATACGAGAATATCCCGGGGGAAGTAAACCTTCTGCACAAGGCTTGGCTTTCCGACTATCCCCCAGATGCTCATTGATGTCCCTCTGTCCAGAAAGTTCCAGAGAATGATTCCCAGAAGCAGAAAGAGCTGGTAGTGCTCAACTTGTATGCGCATCAAATTGCTAAACACAATATAGAGGATAACAAGCATCAAAAGAGGCTCCAAGAGAGACCAGAAGAAACCCAATGCTGAGTTCTTGTATCTCAGCTTGAAGTCACTCCAGGCAAGCCGAAGTATCAATTCCCTGTACATCCATAGTTCACGAATATGACTCGAAGTCAGCAATGTGAATCCCTGCAATAATCTATATCCAAAGCCTCTTTGTATGTCCCTGAGTTACTAGATATCATTTTCGCCGTCACACCTAGCCTGCCCTTTCCTATACATTAGCAGGCCCATTCAGCCTCGCCGGATTGTCTCCTTAATGCATCATTCGTTGCCGCTATAATTGGCTTTCTGTTGGCCATGGCGTCTGCAAGGCATTAGCTCGAAGCCCTCGTTTCGCTTCGTGCATATTAAACCTTTGGTATGTGTTCGGCTGACTGGTGCTTCATCTCGCCACCGGCAGGGAAGGCTGGGATGGATGCTATTAGCGATGAACCGAAACGTTTAAGCGAATGAATCTTCTTGAATTTGATTTATCCTGGCGGCTCACCCAGCAGTAGTTTGATTTGAGTCAAAGCTAAGATATTGTGGGAGCTGTAAGGCATTCCTCTCCGGCTGGTTTATATAAAAGGTATTTATCAATGGAAGAAATGTAGAACAAGTAATGATATGGTGCAAGGCGAGTCTGAAGAAAAATATGGTACACTAATCCAGGAAATGAATCGAAAAAGTGGTCAAAAATGTATTCACCAGAAGCAGGAAGCGAAGAGAAGATACCCAAGCAGGAAGCGAAGAAGGATCCTCAATTCGCAAAGTCTGATATGATTGGTGCTGGAACGCGTTATGGCAAACAATTATATTCGCTTACGGTTCGTGCCGACACGTTTAGGCGATGCATTAAAGAAAGAGACAAACGCATCAGTGAGCTCGAGGATCTGCTCAGAAGTTCAAACGAGAGGGCAGATGAACTGGAACGCATGATAGTCGACATGCAACAAAGCCTTTTATGGCAGCTATTAAATAGATATCAATCTGGCTTTGTAGAGAGGATGTTACCACGTGGCACAGGGAGGAGAGAAAAGTACGATTTTGCCCAAGAAGGTGGAAGGATTCTGTTCAATAAGGGTTGGAGAGCCTTTTACAGGAGTTTCATTAATCCTCGTAGTATGGAGAGCGGTTTTAATTCGGAGCATTTAGGAAAAGAGGCCTATTTGCTTAAGGAGAGAAACGGACAAAACGAATATAATTTAAAAAAGTATATCCTTTTAAAAAACGCAGAAATCAGAGCAGATAAGAATTCTGTGAAGACTGAATTAGAAAATATAATAAAAATGTTAAATGCTGAGATCTGATATGGAAAAGCTTGTATCGATAATTGCAGTCAATTATAATGGGAAAGATTATCTGGAAGATTTTTGTAATTCTATATTAAATACAAACATGGATGATTTTACTTGTGAGATTATTATCGTAGATAATTCATCTAAAGATGATTCTGTGAATTTTTTGGAAACAAACTATCCAAAGATAAAAGTTATTGAGAATAAAATAAAAAATTATGCGAAGGCAATAAACCATGGCATCAAGAATGCAAAGGGACAATACATTGCTATCCTGAATAGTAATACCGTCGTTGAGAATAATTGGCTGAAAGGGCTCATGGATATAATAGACCAAGATGAAAAGATTGGGGTTGTACAGAGCAAAATGCTTTTTTCAGATGAAGAGATGATTAAAAGCGCAGGCGTTGAAGAGATAGCGGATTTTTATTTCAGCGATATTGGGTTTGGCGGGAGGGATGTGGGCAAATATAGTGATATACGAGAGCTTGACTATTTTGCCCGCGATTCCATCTTACTAAAGAGAAAATGCGTGGACGAAGTGGGGAAGTTCGATGAGGATTTTTTAATGTATATGGAGGACGTAGATTATAGTATTAGATGCAAAGATTTGGGATGGAAAATATTTTATTCTCCGAATAGCGTGGTTTACTGTAAATACCATAGCATTACGTCATCCGCCAAATGCAAATATCTCCGATCGAGAAACAGATTGCTCCTTATAAGCAAACATTTTCCACAAAAATTGGCAGAAAGTATCGAGACGTCTCATTTTTATATTAAAAGAGAGCATGAGAGTCTATATCGCTCATCGATTCAGGCGGTAAAGAAGTTAGCAGAAAATAACGACACCAAAACAGTCAATCGAACCCTAAAGGAGTTAGCTGATGTTATACCAGAGATTTTTGGAGCGCAAAAAGCTCTGAACTTTTTTTCCCAGCTCGAAGTTGCATTGGATTTGAGGAAAATTAGGGTAGGAATCTATGACCACGCGTTTCATTTCGCGGGAGGGGGCCAGAGATATGTCGCAGAGCTCGCACAGATACTCCAAGATAGATATGATATTACATACATCGTCAATAAAGATATCAGTCTGGAAAAGTACCGCGAATGGTTCGACATTGACCTATCCAAATGCAAGCTAAAGATAATAAAAATACCCTTTTACGAGGAAAGAGATATCTACAGCATAGATGAAGGCATGATAGTTCATCAAGACGAAAATCCTTTCGATGTTATAAAAAAAGAAAGTATTAATTATGATATATTTATAAACGCAAATATGCTTACAAAAGTAAGACCTTTATCCGTCCTATCTGCATTTATATGCCACTTTCCAGATAAAGATAAAGGTAAGTTTTTCAACGTAGATAAATATGATTATGTGATAACAAATAGCAGCTATACCACTCATTGGTTAAAACAAAAATGGGGACTTGACTGCACATTGCGCCTATATCCACCAGTCAACATGTTCAATGATACAAGTGACCTTGGTGAGAAAGAGAAAATGATTCTGTCTGTGGCCAGATTTGAGACAGGCGGAAGCAAAAAGCAGTTGGAAATGATTGACGCATTCGTAGACCTATGCAAAAAAGATAAACGTATAAAAAAGGAATGGAAACTGGTCCTCGCTGGCGGTACGCCAAAAGTAAATCCATACTATGATAAAGTCAAGCAAAGGGCGAAAGGAATGCGTAATATCGAAATTGCCATAAATTTAAATAATTATGAAATTAAACAATTGTATAGCAAAGCATCCATCTTCTGGCACGCGTGTGGTCTTGATGAAAATGACCCTCACCTGATAGAGCACTTTGGCATGACTACAGTGGAAGCGATGCAAAATTATTGTGTGCCGGTTGTAATCGATGGCGGGGGGCAGAAGGAAATTGTCGAGCATGGAATCAGCGGGTTTAGGTTTACATCAAAAGAGGAACTTAAGTCGTATACATTGAAGCTGATCAACGAAGATTATCTCCGCGAGAAGATGGCAAAAAATGCGTATAATAGAAGCAAAAAATTCACCAAAGAGGAATTTGAGAAGAAAGCTTTAGAGTTCTTCTCAGATATCGAGAATAGATTAAGGGGTGGAGAGCCCATGGAAGTGAATCGTTAAGCTTGCCACCTGTCATCAAGATACAAAAGCTCCTTCGGGCTCTGGTGCATCTAGCATAAGCCTGCTAAAAACTTAATAATACTGCATAACATTTCTGCGTGGGTATAAACACCAATTTTAAATACCCCCTGGAGTAATTCACTTGCGCTTCAAAGATAATTGCATAAATATGAAACCATAAAATATTGCTTCAATATAAAGTAATGTTTCCGGGGGCAAATCTACGATGAGCATATTAGTCACAGGAGGCGCAGGCTTCATAGGTTCTAATCTGACAGAAGATCTCTTGGCGTCGGGAGAAGAGGTGGTTGTCTTAGACAACATGCACACAGGCAGCAAAACCAATCTGGATGATTTGGATGGTCGCCTGAAGGTAGTTCAAGCAAGCTGCAACCAAATTCCCCGTCTGGACCTGAATCCGGAAGAGATCTACCATCTGGGAATACCATCTTCATCCCCCATGTATAAGAAAGATCCCTTCTTGGTTGGTGAAGCGATCAATGGAACTACTGCTATCTTTGAGTTGGCCCGCAGGACGGGTGCTAGAGTTATCTACGCATCGTCCTCATCCCTCTACAACGGCCTTCTTCCTCCCCATCGTGAGGATATGGTCATTGGGGTGACCGACTACTACACCGAGGCCCGGCTGGCAATAGAGAGGATAGCGGAGCTCTACAAGCGACTCTTCGATGTTAACTCTGTGGGCATGAGGTTCTTCTCTGTATATGGACCAAAGGAGAGGACCAAAAAGCAGTACGCCAACATGGTCACTCAGTTCCTGTGGGAGATGCAGGAGGGCAGGTCCCCAGTGATATTCGGAGATGGATCCCAGACCCGAGACTTCACCTACGTCAAAGACATTGTAAGAGCCCTTCAACTGGCCATGGACTCAAATTATCACGGAGTTCTCAACGCAGGAACTGGGAAGGCATATAGCTTCAACGAAGTAATAAGAATGCTAAACCAGAAGCTTGAGTCTGCCATAAAGCCCAAGTATACGGAAAACCCGATTAAAAATTACGTGCGTCATACGCTGGCTGATACGTCCAAGTGCAGAGAGATCCTGAAGTTTGAGGCACAATTTACGTTGGAAGAAGGGATAAGCAAGCTGGTGGATTATTATTGAGGATTGGATATGTGTTTAAATAATAAAAATATTTTGATAACTGGTATCAGCGGATTCGTCGGGTCCTATATAGCCAAAACACTCATTGATCAAGGGGCAAAAGTCTATGGGGTTTTAAGACGAAGGGCAGATGGGCGCTGTGCCGAACAACCTGAAAAGGCTTGGCATAGCCCGCGGGGTTCACCTCCTGGTGGGGGATCTCGAAAATATATCCAGCCTAGGGAGCGCGCTTTCTGTCAGCCGCCCGGATATAGTCTTTCACCTTGGCGCACAGTCTTTCGTTCCCCGATCCTTCATAGATCCCCTGGAGACCATGAGTGGGAACTGCGGTGGTACAGCAAATCTCCTCGAAGCCATTAGGATCAAGGACATGGACCCTGTAGTTGTTTTTGCAGGGAGCAGTGAAGAATATGGCCTGGTAATCTCTTCGAAAGATCAGTACAAACGTGCCCTTGAAAAATATGGAACAGTTTTTCCCGAGCCGCATATGATTCCTGAGGTTCCCATATCTGAAGCAAATCCCCTCCGACCGATGTCACCCTACGCGGTGAGCAAGGTCTACGGTGACTTCCTCATGAGAAACTACTGGCACTCTTATGGTATAAAAACGGTAGTCTCCAGGGCATTCAACCATGAGGGCGCTGGACGCGGAATCATGTTCGTCACTTCAGTTGCGACGAGCCAGGTGATGAAACTAAAACTTGGGGAGACTGATTCCATAACTATTGGAAATGTCAATGCCTTCAGGGATTGGAGCCATGTCTCAGACATAGCCGATGGGTACATGCTCTTGGCGGAGAAGGGCAAATATGGAGAGGTATACAACCAGGGGTCGATGAGGACCAACTCTGTCTTGAGCTACCTGCTGATAAGCCTGGCGGAAGCGGGCTATCCTGTCAGTAAAATCGAGACTTTTAATGGAGGCAAAGTGGTAGAGGATCCAATCGCGCCGGACACCAAAGAGATTTTCGGCATAAGCTTCGAGAAGACTAAGATCGATGACATGATGCTTCGCGGAAAGCTTGAGTTCACGCTGGAGGACGGTGGTATCGTGGCTTATGCGGATTCAGAGAGAATAAAAATAGCCTTTGATCCTAATAGATTCAGGCCAGCAGAGGTTCCGATTCTCTTATCGGACACTACGAAGATCGAGAAGCTAGGGTTCAATGCGAAATGCAGTCTAAAGGAGGTTGTGAACGACCAGCTAAACCATTACCTATCTGAGAAGGAGCGCAAGGGCTAGACGTTGAAGATCGCTATTATAGCTTGCATCGGGGAAAGGGCATACGTATTCAACATAAGTTTGAATCAACTTAACCTGTTCTAACTTCATTCGGCGGCGCCTTGGATGCCCCGCAGCTTCCTGTGCGGGTGCGCCGCCGCAGTTTCGCATGAAAAACCCCAAAAATTGTATTAGCCAAACCCTCCTCTGCTATCGCTCTTCGTAACAACATAACCTGCCCGCACAATGCAGTCAATCATCTCTTGCATCGACATCTTAATGGGAGACGGCGGTGTTAAGACCTTCTGACGCATATTCTTCTTATCTCTGTCTTCGAGATACATTTCTTGATTCATGAGAAGATGGTGAAGAATGCATAGGACCTTTCTTGCCAGAGCAACCGCTGCTACTTTAGATCCCTTCTTGGCCTGAATCCTCAAGAAGAATTTCTTCAGCTTCGAATCTTTGGTTCGCGATATGGCATATGCGACCTGAATCAGCATTCTTCGAATATGCTTGGAGCCTTGTTTGGTTATCCCTCCGAGAATAGTCTTTTCTGCGGACTGATATAAAGAAGGAACAAGGCCACACCATGCGGCAAGTTGCTCTGGCTTTTTAAAATCGGTGCAGTTGCCAATTTCCGCCAGAATAGCAGTGGCAGAGACAAAACCTGTCCCTGGAATGGACATAGCAATGGCTAAATCATTCTTACGATACTGAATTCTGGCGCTAATCTCTCCATCCAGCTCATCTATCCTCTCCTGGATGGATTTCATCAAGCTCAGAGAACCCCTAATCAAAATGACCTGGGAGATTTCTAGACGACTTTTGATAGACTCTTTAATTTGATCCGCCTTTTTCTTAAGTCGTCCAGATGGAATGCCTTCAATTATCTCATCGATATCTCTTCCTTCTAGAACGCAATTCAAGAGATACATCCCGGACTTGCCAAATATATCAGAGATAACTGAGGCCAACTTGATGCATGCAGAATCAAGAGATTGGTGGATCTTGTTCTTTTCCTGGGTCATCTGCTTAACATAGCCCTCTCTTGCTCTCGTCAACCTCCTCAGCTCTCGATCATCTTTAGGGAAGATCCTGGAAGGCTCAATCATGCCATTGAGACAGAGTTCAGCAATCCATTCGGAATCGCCGACATCAGTCTTTCTTCCTGGTGTGTGCTTAATCTTATAGGAATTCGCCACAATCAAATCGATCTTTCCCTCCAGAACAGAGTGTACAGGATGCCAATAGATTCCGGTTGATTCTATAGCCACCTGTTCACATCCATTTTCGATAACCCAATCTCTAAATTTTAAGAGATCTTCCAGGGTAACACTAAAACGCTGAGTATCCTTCTTCCCGTCTCGGAAAAGGATTGTTGCTATCAGAAATCGTTTGTGCACGTCAATGCCACAAACTTTATTCTTCTGCAGTTCCATGATTGTTCCCGTCCTGATATGGGCGGATAACTTAATCCTCAAAGGGTGCTCATTCGCATTCGCGTTCTACTGACGCATTCTTGCATCCGCGGGATTTGGCTAGTTTGATATGAAAATGGGCCTTACGCATACCTATGCAGCCGCTATTTCTGAGGTGCATGTCCTTACGACCTCGTATCCTGCCTTTTCAAGTAATCTGATCATCGACCGTTCTTTTCTCTTCGTCGCTCGTTCATTAGCTTCCTCGGCGCCTGTATCTTGATAAGGTGCTCCAGTTTTGAGAACACGGTAGATGTCCATGAGCATGCGATGCGCTAGAGCCACAAGAGCTCTTTTCTTGCCTCTCCGTCTGACAATATTTTGATAGAAAGCGTTATAGGTGGAGCGTTTGACCTTTGAGGCAGCCCATGCGGCCTCAGCCAACGTTCCTTTCAAAAAAGAATTTCCTTTTTGGGTTTTTCCGCTCTTTTTCTTGCCAGCACTTTCATTATTGCCTGGACAAACTCCCGCCCAAGAAGAAAGATGTGCTTCGTCAGGGAACTGAGACATGTCTGTCCCGATTTCTGCCAGGATGGCAGATGCGCTGACCTTACTGATTCCTGGAATCGATTGGATCAGGTTAGACTCCTTTTGAAAAGGGATCATTTTTCTCTCGATCTGTTCATCGATTTTTGCGATTTGCCTGGCAAGATGATCGAGATTCTCCATATGCATTTTTAGGAGGAACCTGTGATGATCAGTTAATTTTCCATCAAGGGCTTTCTCCAGCAGATCAACTTTCTTCTTGAGTGAGCCTTTAGCCAACTGAGAGATTTCCTCTTTGGAAAGCCTATCCTTTTCCAGAAGAGATCGAATCATAGCCATTGATGAAACGCCAGAGATCTTGGATACAACCGAGCTGAGCTTGATATTCGATGATTCTAACACTTTTGTCAGTCGATTCTTCTCTGAGGTCATCATTCCAACCAGCTTTCTTCGAGTGCGATTGAGATCACGCAACTCTCTGATTTCTCTTGGCGGAATGAAGCTGTTGGGAAGCAGTCCATATCTCAGCAATTTGGCGATTCTCTTGCAATCCATGATGTCGGTTTTCTTTCGAGGAATGGCCTTGAGGCGCTGAGCATTGGCAAGAACTATTGTGAACTCTCCTTCCATTATATTGAAGATCGGTTTCCAATAGACGCCGGTGCTTTCCATGCCGATTGTTGTGACATTATATTTCTTCAGCCAGGATTTCAGGTCTTCGAGATCTGAGGTCATGGTTGAGAAGGTCCTGATCTCGAACTTCGGAGATTTCTCAAGAGGGCCATGAGCAATGCATACGTCTACTTTCTTCTCGTGAACATCCATTCCAGCGCAACTATCCAGAACCGGCTCCATGCTAAATCTCCTTGAGATGGGCAGAGCAACATGTTATTTCTTTAAATTTGATACGCGTGCCTGTATGGCGACATTCATGGGTACTAACTGTTGCTCAAGGCAGTTTCACTCACGGGGACTTATGAATCCTCCAGAAACGCTTCGCCTTTGATTACCTGTCTCATAATTTAGGCTGATGATCATTCCTGGATATAAACCTAAACCCACATTTTCATGCCTCATGGGTGCCTGGCCAGGCATGACGGTTTCACTAACGAGGTCTACGCCCCTAAACGGCGGACTGCCTTCACCGCCCATATCAAAGCAATTAATGGCTTTACTATGATATCAGGTTTTCATCCTTCTTGCATGAGCAATGTGCTCATGTGGGTTTCACTGCAGGATCCCGGTTTCTGCAGACGAAGCTTGCGAACCATTTGGCTCTCCCAACAATCTGCTAACACATTCGTCCCCAGGGGACGTCCCGTTTTAAATGCCGGAAGTGTTTCATTTCCTGCTCTTTCTGATGCCCGTCGCGCACGCATCCCTGTCCTTGAAATTCGCGCTATGGGCCAGATCGCGCCTTGAACGGGCCGAGCTAAGCCCCCAATAGCGAAGCTCTGAGGTTTCACAGATTTCTCTCTACCTGGCGGCCTGCCTTGCGTGGAGATCTTGACGCCGTTGTTGCCAAGTCTTTCCACTTGACTCAGACCATTCCCTTGCGGGAATCATGCTACGCAAAGCGATTGTCT
>Ga0209509_1003188_pt1 | contig 10152 bp, 7 predicted proteins | sample BioC13SIPDNA_FD_185743 | JGI IMG/M metagenome (GOLD analysis project Ga0209509, IMG submission 185743) | Anaerobic biogas reactor microbial communites from Washington, USA - Biogas_R1_A C13 SIP DNA (SPAdes) (version 2) | ecosystem: Engineered > Bioreactor > Anaerobic > Unclassified | place...
ATCCGTCGCCGCACAGCGGATTTCGACATCGCTGACCGCCCCGTCAAAGCCAACCACGGCCCACAACTCGATGGCTGGCAGGTCGTGAGGCCAGCCGGCAGGACTGCCCGCCCCCAGCACGATCCGCCCCTCCGCCTCCGTGGACTTGAGCATGTTGATTCGAGCCGCCTTCAGTCCGGCCAACTCGATCGCACGGCGGATGGCTCGCTTTACATCTGCACTTTCCGAAAACAGCAAACCAGTTTGATCTTGGTGGAAATCGTCAAAGCGCGCAAAAATGGTTCTCCCGTTCGGGTGTTTGCCGCACCTTTGTTGAACAGGAGAACCAAGGATGGTTCAGTATCAGCCGCCGAGGAATGGCAGCAGTGGGTCGCTTGGCTCGCCGCCGGATTGCACGGTCGAAATCGCTGGCGGTTGTCTGTCATCATCATGGGGATCGTGTTCGCCAGTGGCCGACGAACGGTCACCACGTGGCTCCGTGCCGTCGGAGTGACTGACGACTTTAGTGACTATTATTACTTCCTGCAGCCCCTGGGACGCAAGGCCAAAGAACTGGCCCAGCGACTGCTGGGGTTGTTGCTGGTTCGGCTGAGCGACGGGGACCGCGTCCTGTTCGCCGTGGATCATTCGCCGACCAAACGCTATGGCCCGAAGGTGGAGGGAGCAGGAATCCATCACAATCCGACGCCCGGTCCAGCCGGCCAGAAGTTCGTGTACGGGCACATCTGGGTGTCCACTGCATGATCTCGGCGCGTCGGTATGGTGCCCCAGAGTTGGAGAGATTGCTGGAGACGCAACGCGTCGGCCGCCACCCCGCAATGGGCGGCGAAGGCCCGCACCTTGGGGTTCAGTTCTGGTTCGAACCAATCAGCGCGCTTGACCGCGGCCCGTAGATTGTCGATGACCAACGTCTTGGGCACCCCGCCAAACGCCTGGAAGGCGCTTTCCAACGCCCGCACAAAGTTCTCCGTGGACTGCCGCTCGACCACCACGCTGTACGCCTTCCGGCTGTGGCTGAGCACCACCCGCAGCACGTAACAACGCTGACGACGCCCTTCGCTGCTGACGATCGGCGCTCCCATCCCGAAGTCCACCTGCGCCTCTTCCCCGGGGCCCACCTCCATCCGCCGGAAAGGCAAGGGACCCTCTCCAAAAATGGCGGATTTTCAAGCGCCCATCCCCGGCCCGTTTTGGGCGCCCACTGACAGTTCGTCAACGAGATATCCAACCGATGGTGACTCCACTTTGATTTGCCAATCCCCCAGCGTACGTCAGACGTCAATATGGCACACATCCTCTTCTGCCGCCTGCACGACGAAAGACGTTATGAGTCAGGATCTGCATCTCTCTTTCTCAGCGGTGACCCCATCTAGGCAATTCCCTACTGGCCTTCCGGTTTCGCCGACACGACTTCGCGGCGCAGCACGCCGCCGCCGATCGAACTCAGACGTTCCACCACGAGGTTTCCGTGTACGGTCGCCGCATCTTGGGGACGAATGCGGATCGCGCCGTGGGCCATGTCCGCAGCCACTTTAACCACGGACCGCTTCACCTCTCCAGCCTCGCGCGTCGCGATCCGGATCGCGAGTGGCCGCGCCGGGCCGGGGTTCTCGATGATCAGTTCAGGACCGTATTTCGCCGCTCCGATGCGGGTGGCGGCGTTCTTCGCTATTTGGAGGGTCACGTCGAAGGACCGGTAGTCGCGCCCGCGGTCGTCCAACAGCACCGCGTACTTGAAGCCGCCGACCTTCAGCTCCTCGGTCGTCGCCGCCTCCACTAGAGGCCGGGTCGACCGCAGTTCGGAAAACCGCACGTTATCGCGTGCCTGATCCGCGATGGGGAGGCTGATGACCACCGCGTTCGTTGCACTGCGCAGGTTCAGTTTGTACTGGCCGTTCTTGACTCCCTTGAGGGCCATCTCGATTTTGCGCGCCAGGTGTCCCTGCTGCGCGTACAGCTCGACTGCCTGCGGACCGGCATCCAGCAGCGGAATCCTGGCCATTCCCGGGATGCCGTTCGGCCGCACCTTGCGATCGGCGCCGGAGTAGAAATCGGCACCATCGCCCTTCAATCCCTCCGTGGCCGCGTCGCCGAACACGATCAGCACGCCTCCAAGGAGGAGACTAAGCCCCTGGACGATCTCCCAGAAGGGTGTGCGTGGTTGCCCGTCTAGCACGTAGAACGGTGTATGGTACATGACGGTCCCGGGCAGCAGTCCGCCGACGATGGTCTGGCTCTGATACCGCACGGTGTCGTTGCTGACGAACCTGAAGGTATCGTTGTTGCGGATCTCCAGGTAGCTCGAGTCGTTGGCGGCTTCAGTCCACGGGCAGTTGGGATCCGCGACCAAAATGCGCGGCGGGGACGCGGTATTAAGCACGCTATGCGCCAGCACAGTGTGGCCACGGAAGTCGCTCAGGTCGAACATCGAAATCAACGCTCGCTCGCCCCGTGCGAGCAGTTCGCGCACGCGCGCCAGAACCTGGGTGGGCCGCACCGCTTCCAGGTTAGTGAGCTCGTGGATGATCCAGCGGATACTACTGGCGCCGATCTGGTAGCCGTGCTTCAGATTCAGCACCTGCTGCGTCGCGGATGTCAGCGGATACCGGTAAATCGGCTCGGCAAACAGGGACGCGGAGTTGAGCGCATACAGCGCTTCGAGCGACATCCCGAAGCAGGTTCCCTTGGCTGCCAACTGGTCGTAGGCCAACTCGTAAAACAGACTGTCGAACGGATTGAGAAACTCCTCGAACCAGTTGCCGGTGACATCGACATCGCGGAACGTGTTCGCGTACATCTCGCGGCTCAGTTTCTCCGTCTTGGGGTTGTCGAATCTCCACCAAGCCTGTACGCGGAAGTGCTTCTTCGGATCCAGCAACGAGGGCGGTGAGATCCGGAAGTCGTACTTGACCGTATTTAGACGGGGCGCGTCGCCGCTCTTGTGGGTCGAAGGATGGCCGGCATAAACGCCGTCGGCCCCATTATCCATCCCCCAGAAGCTGGTAATGTCGAACTGTTTCTCAAGGGAAGCCAGATAGTCGTTGTCACTGCATTGGTCCCAGTCGTCCACACGGATCTTGAAACGGATATCGGTGCCGGCGCGCATCGAAGCGAACGGGTAGCGCGCGTCGATGTTGTAGCTGTCCCCGGCATGACCGCTCGGCCGGCGTCTGTCCTGCTCTATACAGTTGCCGTCCACCCACACGCTCGTGTAGGTGATTATCTCGCAGCTCGAATCGAATATCCCGTCGTCCATGGAGCCGGCTCGGACCCAACTGAGGTACAGTTCCAACTCGGTGACCGCCCGCGCGCCCGATTCCGGGCTCCAGACAACCACTCCTTTCTGGAAATCGTTGTACCGGATGTTCGTGCCCGGCCACGTTTTCTCGTCGGAAATGGGGTACCCAAGTTCACCTCGCGGCCCGCCCAGCACCTTTTCATAAAGGTTGCGAATCTCGCCGTGCGTTTCGAGCGCGCCGGTCTGCTGGCTCCAGTAGATCGTGCCGCCCTGGAACCGCGAAAAACGGCCCGGGGTGGCGTGCCCGTTAGCGTCGAGCACCGGCATCTCGTCCGAGATCGGGAAGCCAAGTAGTCCGTCGGGACCGCCCAACGTCAGATACTTCTCGCGGATCGCTCCATGCACCTCGTGCGCCGTCGAATAGCCCGACCAGAACATCGTTCCGCCTTCAAACTCGCGCTTACAGCCGCCGTGGCAGACTACTTCGTTGCTCGTCGGCAGGCCAAGAAAACCTGCTTCGGCGTCTAGCTCCAGGTAATGTACAAAAACCATGCCATGCACTTCCTTGGCGCCAGTGCCCGGGGACCAGTAGATCGCGCCAACCTCGAAGCGGTTCTTCCTTGAGCCGGGCCGCGCACCGTTCTCTTCGTCGGTGGTCGGAAAACCGAGAATGCCGGTTGGGCCGCCGAGCGAGTTGAACGATTGGAGAATCGCTCCCGTCACGACATGCGTGCCCGAATTTGCCGACCAGTAGATAGTACCGCCCTGATAGGTCCGCATGCGGCCCGTGCCGATCGTCGTCTCGGCCGCCGTCGGGTTGCGGAGAAAGCTCGCCGGACCGCCGAGCGAAAGGTACTTACTTTCGATAGCGCCGAGACCTTGGCTCTCGCCCAGCGAGAGCGCGGCTTGGTAATCGAGCGGGACGGTGTCCCACATCTGAAGGTCGGTCATCTGCCCAAGGAACTGGTTGCGGTGACCGTCAATCCAGGTGCCGAGCACCTCGCCGCCGCCGCCCACGGGTACGAGCACCGGCGCCCGAAGCATCCGCCGTTCCACAGCCTTACCACCGGCAAGCAGCACGATGTCATCGCCGGTGAACAGCAGCCCGACTCTCAACCACTGGTTTAGCGCCACCAGCGGCTTGTCCGTCGCGGCTTCCTGCCAACCTCCGTGGACGCATACAGCCCCGTGCAGGCTGTATCCGTCGTCCAGTCGTTGTAGATACAGCGAGTACGGCGGGTCTTGACTCTCGACGATATTCATCCGGTCTTCGCCGTGCGCCGTTACCTTGATTTTCACGTCGGCGGCGAATGCCGCCGCCTCGCGCAACTGGCTCATCGCCGGGATCGTCACCGAACTGTCGGCCGGACCGAACTCCAGAACGTCGAATGTCGCGCCGCCAGCTGGCTGTACCGTCTCGTGCCGGCAGTTACGAACAGCGCCGACCAAGGTTCCATCGGAGTTCTTCGCCTCGCCATCTTTGAATGTGTAGTGCAGAATCGGGGGTGTTTCGGGCAGCTCGAGCGTCGCCAACAGGGCGGATTTCCCAAGCCCCAAGGCGTTTGGACTAGCAGTGTCGGTACTCATCGTGTCTCCTCACGTTACCGGTGCTTTCAACTTTGTTGTCTATTGGACTGCGCCTGGGTAAGAAACCAGCGCCCAGTCCCGTGAGCCTTCTCCTCATTTTCGGGGAGAAATATGCAAACTACGTGCCGCGGGTGCAGTATGGCCACTTGGTGTGGCGAGCCTACCTCACATCGTTAGCGGACCGTCCAATTTGAACTTGTTGGTATTTGACACTCGCCGACTCCGTAACCTGCAAGTTCGCCGTAATAACACTGTCATGATGAAAAAAGACTGGAAGGTCCACTGAGGTGGGGAGCGCGCAGCGTTATGAGCCCACCTGAGAGGTTGCGAGGCATGGTCGCGCCGTGGAGAGGCTGCCCGAATTCGCACAGATGTGTGCGGATTTGTTCCACGCCGCTCAGTGATTCGTCGTCCGTCGTGTCATCGTTTCTTGGTCTCTCGAGGCAGGCGGCGGAACAAGTCCCCGTATTCCTAGACGGAACGCGGGCAGATCGGGTTGTCGCCTAGCACCGACGGCCTTGCGTTCCTGTGCTTCGGAAGGCGGCTGCCTTTGTGCTTCCGCCTCGCAGGAACTCCCGGGCGTGGAAGCGCCTCCGTTCCTGCGAGTCGTACAAAGCCGGGGGTAAAGGTGCAGCCATCGACTCCCATTGGACTGAAGGCCCATGCCTGTCCCGTGACCGGCATGACCCTGTTCGTTTGCAGTTTGGAGCCGGGGAACGTTTATGCGAGTTTTTGCGAAAAGTGATTCGGCTCGACAAACTGCCTTTACCAAGAAACGACGCAAGCCCTTGTTTCACAAGGGCTTACGAAGCGCGCCCGGAGGGACTCGAACCCCCAACCCTCGGTTCCGAAGAAGCCCCCGGGCAGCCTGCCAAAAAGCTCGAAAGCCGTTACAGGGAGTCAGCTTACCACGAAGGCGTGGGCGTTGCAAACCGTCTTATACCGTCTTACGAAATCCCACGAAAACGCGGTAAGGCGGCCACGAATCCGGTAATTACCGGGTTCGCTTTTTGGGGCGTTGGCGGCGGAAACAGTGCGGGGCAAGCCAGCGGAGAAAGCAGTTGCCTGCCATGATCGACAATGCTCCGGTCGGATGCTCCAATAGCCAGCGGCCGGGAGGTGCGGGGCCATCGGCCCCGAAGGCACTCGTTGCTTACCCTCCCGGCCATTTTGTTGCAGCGTCCTGGGTCCCGACCATCCGACATCGACACCCAGGCACTGCCGTTCCATTGGTGAAGTCTCCCAACTGAGCGGCTCGACCGGAGAATGACATGCGTCTGTTCGAGGGTACTCAGTGGGACAGGCCGCCCCGCTGCGACCGGTGTGGCGAACTGGAAGAAGCCTGCACCTGCCCGCCCCTGCCCAAGGTGCTGACGCCGCCCGAGAAGCAGACGGCCCGTCTGGCCGTCGAGAAACGGAAGAAGGGCAAGGTCGTTACCGTGGTCCGTGGCCTGCCGGCTGACGATAACGATCTTCCGGCTCTACTCGGCCGCCTCAAGGCCGCCTGCGGGGCCGGCGGCACGATCAAGGACGACGAGCTGGAAATCCAGGGGGATCACCTGGAGCGGCTGCGGGGCTTGCTGGCGGAGATCGGGTACCGCGTCCGCGGCTGAAACAGAGCGCCCCCGCTCAATTGCTCACGCCGGGGCCAACGCCGCAATCCGAGACCTGGTTTCCTTGTACAAGTCCGATGGCAAGGGGCCACGAGCCGTGGCGGTGAGGTTCTCCGCCAGATGGTCCGGGTTGCAGGTGCCGACGATCGTCGTGTGGCAGTGGGGGTGGGAAAGCGTGTACCGCAGGATCAGCTCCGCACGCTTCATTGCCCCTGGCAGAACCTCATCCAGTCTGGCCCGCGTCCAGATGTCGTTGATCGCCGGTCGCTGAATCTCGGCCTCGGGGCCGCCTTGAGCGATGCCGCCCCGAATGATGATCCCGGCTCCGGTCTCTGCGGCCCTCGTGATCCACTCGTGATGTTCCGGGGCCAGGCAGGAATACGGGATTTGGAACGTGTCAAACACGCCCAGGTCGATCAAGCCAGACAGGTGCGGCAGCGAACTGGAGACGCCGAGGAACCGGATGATGCCTTGCTCGCGAAGATCCCTCAGCAATTCGATCAGCCCCTCACGCTGGAGCGTCTCGGCGTCGCCGCCGTGGAATTGCAGAACATCGACGTAATCCGTTCTGAGCCGCCGGAGGCTGGTCTCGATGTTTCGCTGGATGACGTCCCGCGTCCAAACGTGTTTGACCTCCAGGCGATCCTCGTGCTGGATGGGCGCGCACCCGCACTTGGTCGCCAGGTAGAACTCGGCTCGTCGCGCGCTGAGATACCGGCCGATCCGCTCCTCGCTGACGCCGTAGTCGGGCGCGGTGTCGATGAAGTTGATGCCGGCATCGACCACCGCGTTCAGGAAACGGTCGGCGTCTTCATCGCTGACGACTCGTACGCCCCACGTCCTTGGGCCACGGAGTCCCATGCTGCCGTAGCCAAGCTGGGTCACTTCGAGACCCGTGCGGCCAAGTGTCTTCGTGATCATTTGCTTGCTTTCCACACGAGGGGCGTATGCCGTCAGGGGTGCATCAAGGCATTGTCTTGTTTCGCGCCATTGTATCAACCAATGGCCAGCGGTGAGCGTGACCGGTTGCTCAAATCGGTGGAGCGGAGCCGATCCGCATGGCGACGACGAGGCCGAGTCGCCAGTCCGCATCCCGACGCCGGGCTTGTGCGGGCTGGCGGGGGCGTCAGGGACCGCGTTAGAGCCGCGTGATTCGCGTTTGCCGTCTCGGGAGGCCAACTAGGCGGCGACTTAGCCTGCGGCTGCGTCCGCGCGAATCTGAGGGCCTTGCTGATTCGTTCGGTCGGCGAATGTCAACAGTCCAGCCCCGGTCTGTCGTTCTCCCACCGCCGCAGGGCTGTATTGGGCGTTGTCTGCCCCATGATAGGGCCGTCTCCGTCGTCTCGGCCTGCTCCAGAATAGGTTTCTAATTACCTATTCCGATTCTGGCCACCACCCGATCCAACCGATGAACTACCGATGAAAGACCGTCGCGCCAGCATCCAGTCCGCCTGCCCGGTATGATGGAAGGCAGTGCCTCGTGGCCTATCCCGTACCCCGATGTGGGACAACGCCGCTGGTTCTTGCCGAGGCCACGATTTCCAGAAAGGGCCGATCCCGATGAGCAAGCCCAGGAAACGCCCCCAAACGCCGCACGATCCAGCCGTCCAGCGGAAGGCCGACGAAATGATCTCCAGGCTCCGGGAGTACCACCGGCTGGGACTGGAGTGCAACCTGCTGCCCACGCGCAAGGAACGACGGGAGTTCGCCGACCAGCACGCTATTAGCCAGACAACCATTCGCAAGGTCCGTGCCCTCGCCCGTGAGTACACGTCAACGGAACTCGACGAACTGTGCAGGTTGCGGAAGCCGGACAGGATGCCTTTCCACTTCGGCTATATCCCCTACTTCCTGTGTTGTCACGGGAAGAAGGAGCGGCAGAAGCTCCAACGCCAAGCCGCGGAAAACGGCTGGACGGCACCCGAAGTGCATGTTGCCATCCGGCAGATGCGTGGTGGCCGTCGGGGCGGCGGCGGGCGGCCGATGAAGAAGCCTGCGACCGCGGAGGCCGGGCTGGTGAGGATCACCGCCGATGGTCATCTGTGGGTACGGCGGTGTGAGCTTGTGCTGACGGCTTTCAAGACTGGAAAGCCGGATGGTGATCTCCGGGATTACGCGGAGGAAGCTGTGCTTGCTTTGCGTGCCGTCGAGAAGACCGCTCGATCTGCGACGAAAGAACTGGAAGCCATGCTGGGACCGCGGTCCGGGAGATAGCGGTAGGGAGCTGTTCGGGAGTAACCGTGCCGACAGGATGTCGCCGACCACCTGCATCCAAGCCGATCATCAGCGGGCCGAGGCACCTACCTCATCGCCCGAGTGCTGAGCGGTACCGTCGCCGCCACCTGAAACACGTCATCGGGTGGTTCGTCCCTCCAAATCAGGCTGATGCCAGACACAACGAACCGCACGGGCTGCCAGGCGGCCTGGAGTTCGGCGACCAGCCGGAGCATCTCGACGTTGCCCTGGACCTGCCCGACGCTCAGATGAGGCTGGAAGCGGGGTGGCCGGCCCCCGCCGGCTGCCTCGCCGACCGCAGCCCGCTGCACCACGGCCTGTAGTCCGATCAAGTCCGATTCAGGCTTGGGGGCAAGCCAGATCGTGTGGTTGCCTCGCCGGTGGCGAAACGTACGGAAATCGGCCAGCTCGACCTCGAAGGCGGGTATGTCGCGGCATGCCGCCGCCAAACGCTCCTGGGCCGCTGGAAGATCTGCCACCGGCAGGCAGGGGTACACGAGCGTGATGTGGGGCATCCACCGGCGAACCTTCGAGTCGTGTTTCGTGCGGATGGCCTGGATCGCCGGCCAGACGTCATTGGGCGGGATGACCACGATTGCGGTCGTGAATACGAGATTGCCCATTCCGGTGCCTTTGGGGCGCCAACGCTGTGGCTCACATCATCTCCGCGGTTCCAGGCCGGCTGCTGCACAGTAACCCCGTTCCTGGACCGGCTGTGGCAGCAGCCGCTATTCTCTCCGCGGCGGCATGCGTCGCGTGGCTACTTGTGGCCCCACGCCGAACGAAGATTTTCTCGAAGTTGCCGAACTGACTCTTGACGATGTGGCCGGGAAACGGCTATATGTATTCTAGGTGGCTAAGACCACGCATCGCGATGCGGGGGCCAGGAATCCGGCCCAGTACACCTGCGAACATGACGGTTTGCAGCAGCCGAATGGCGGGAGTCTCCCGCACCATCCCCGGACCTGATGTCCGGGGAAGCACTTCGGACTTTTGGTCCCTCTTTACCTGCCGCTCAAGACGGGCGTACTCGTGGCACGAGCAGTGCTTCTCGTTGAATCCCTGCGGGGTGCCCCGAATCTGACATTGGGCTTGCTGCCCGCAATACGCTTTCCGCCACGGCGTGTTCTCACGTGGGGTACAGCCACCCGTAGGCACGCCGTGGCCACTAGTTCCCACGACAAGAAAGCGAGGAATGTATGACCACGAAGTTTCGCCGCAGAGCAGTCAAACGCACATTGGAAGTCGATCTGACTTGGCTAGAACCCTTGACACCAGCAGTGCTGGAAGTTTTCGAGTGCATGGAGAAGGACACCATCGACGTATTTCGTCCCGACGACGAAGACGCTTTTGCCGTAGTGCGAGACGACGCCGGGGGCTGGGATATTCGCGCAAAGGCCAATCTCTCCGTGAGCATCCCCGACTGGTTTTGTGTAGCCTGTCAGCGAATACGGCGGGAGAACGAAGAAGATCAAGGAC
>Ga0209509_1003202_pt1 | contig 10122 bp, 8 predicted proteins | sample BioC13SIPDNA_FD_185743 | JGI IMG/M metagenome (GOLD analysis project Ga0209509, IMG submission 185743) | Anaerobic biogas reactor microbial communites from Washington, USA - Biogas_R1_A C13 SIP DNA (SPAdes) (version 2) | ecosystem: Engineered > Bioreactor > Anaerobic > Unclassified | place...
GCAATTCCAACGCTTATCACATCCTAGCCATAGGTGGGTGGCACCACCTGTGGCTAAAGTGCCAAATACGATTTCATTTTAAAAGAAGCAACGGTTGATCGATATGAGTTAACGCAAAAAACGGCGAGGGTTCACTTCATCCCCAACCTGAAGGTTGGGGTATTCGTGACCCTCTGCACTCCCGATGTAATAAAACAGCCTTCTCTGCCCATATCGACCATATTAAGCCAGGATCAGGTTATCAGGTTTCTCATGCTCCGTGTATGAGTCACAGAATCATAGAGGTTTTAAACCTATTCAATTCCGAACAGAGTATATTGGCATTTAGGTAGAGTTGATGCACATTTTGCGTTTTCCGCCATCGCCATGATGCCATTCCATGCAGCATCGGTTAAGAACCCGCATGTATAGAACTCGTCTTCTAAGCTTTTTTAATGCCGAGTTTTGGATTAATGGCTCATGCCCACTGGCGATTGATTTCAGAAGTTTTCGGAATTTGGTTCAATCGCAGATTGTAAAATGAAATTTTAATATATTATCAATAAATCCTTAACCGAAGACGTATGGAACGCCGCCTTGTCTTCTTCATGCACTTCCCTCCATGAGTCGGCATTGCTCAGCTTTTTGTCCACTCGAAGGAGTTCACTCCAATAATTGACGTTTAACAAGAACTAAATATAGCAATGAATACATTGCAGGCAATAACAACCTTAGAAGCGGTGACCTAGATGAAAAAAATATTATCAATCGCATTAATATTTATATGCTTGTTAATAACCGCAGCAGGCATGTCAGTAAACCGATTTAATGAGACAAACGACATCATACTGATACACCAGGTCAAGAACATCCTAACAAGCTACGAGTTTACCAATCCATACACACCAAACGAATTTGACAGCTTCGACATGAGCCGCGAACTCTCGGACATTCTGAATAAAGAGGGATTCGACACCGTACTGATCTACAAACTCGACACCATAGAAAACACCGCTCATGCCTGGATAGGTATCTTGGACAAGAAAGGCGACGTCTTGATGGTCGACCCAATGGAACACGGGCCATCTGACATCGGGACTATAATGTGGAAAGAAGATCACCCAGAGTACCACACATTTATCAATGTGATGGATGACTTCGATGACTATCTGGCACGGACAAATGACACATGGACCAATAAATCACACATAAAACCTGTAACACACACACAAAACAACGATGAAGACAGAGAAGAAACAACACTATTGGAAATAATAATGGAACCACGAGAAATGGAACCAATTACAATAATAGACTCCTCGCCATTTGATATGGGTGAACTTGAAGGCTCTTCGCTGAGTTAAGTGGGTGGGCCCAGCGGAGATTATGGCCTCTGTTCCTCTGTGTCTCTTTTCCAAGAAAACACACTTAAACCGGGGTATATCAGCCACATTCCCCCGAATTCCTTTTAAAGAATACCCTGCAGCCTGCAACTTGGAAGTTAATACCGGTAAAAAGTTAGCTAGCCTAGCAGTTTCCAGCTCGGCAATCCAAGCATCGTTCTTGCACCGGTTGCCTGCCATTGCCGCTGAACGCTCTTTCGGGATTCTCGGCTAGTTCGTCTCGCCACCGGCAGGGAAGGCTGGGATGAATGCCATATTCGCGGGCAATCTGGGCCAGAGGTTTGCCGGACTCAAGCTCGGCTACTACCGATATCTTGAATTTTCGGTCGTAGCGCCGTCTGGTCTTTTTCATGTGATTCCCTCCATGAGTCGGCATTGCTTAGCTTTTTGTCCACTCGGAGGGGTTCACTCCAATTTGCATGCTAAAGACTTTCATTTATTTCAAGTATGATCTAATGAAAGAATATTCTATTTACCTCCATTTTTTTCAACAATTATTGGCAAGTAACTACCATCATCATTAATATCGATTTTAATATTCCCATAATATTTTGTGGATAATACTTGCTTTCTTGCTAATTTGCTGTAATATTCGTAGTCATAATCAACTTTTTTTACCACTGACACTATTACAAAGCTGGGATCGATTGCTTTGAATGCTTCTTCATGGATGCAATTTTTGCTGCCGTGATGTGGTGCAAGAAATATATCTGCCTTAAGGGACTCTGTGCCGTATTTGTCAACGATATCATCCCATGTTTCCATGCTAGCATCACCGCTAAGCATGATTTTTACCCCTGCATGTTCTATCATTAAAACATAACTTAAATGATTATACTCGCCTGTAGAATCGGACATTTCAACTAGGCTGGCAGATGGAGATAATATCTTAATATTATCTTGAGTCCAGCAGCAATCAGAAGTTTCGCCTCTTAGAGGAGTTATCCACTTTGGATTCTCAGTCTTTCCCCTTAAGCGCAAATAGGTATCCCAATCATTTCTATTGTATGGAGAATTTTCCCAATCACTATCACTAAATGTTCGATTATGTTTTGTATCCCATAAATTAGATATATTAATTTTTTTTACTAACTCATCAAAGCCAGACAGGTGATCCATATCTGGATGAGTGAGTATAAAACGAAACAACGATCTATCTGTAAATTTTTTTGAATAAAAATCAATTGGATCAGTCAATTCTTCATCGTCATCCTTAATTCTGGAATTATCTATATCTATCATAGATATGCGACTTGATGGAAAATCGATAATTGTGCAATTCCCTTTTCCTACATTCAAGAAATGAAGGCTTAGCATTTATTACCCACCAGCATAAGCTTTCAAAGAATTACTGCTATTTATGTTTATGCTATATATCCTAGCATAATCTTTTTTATAATTTTTTATATATAAGGCATTATGCATAGCTCCAGAACAACCCTCTCACATATAATTCTCCACGTCTTCTCGCTTTAAGTATAAATATAATACATAGCATCATATTGAGGAATATCATAGATATTGTAACTTTTGTCATTGAGATAATACCTAGATGCAATTTTATTAAATCAAGTATATCCATTAAGGCTAAAATTAGAAAGACAACAGAGAGATTACGGAAAAAACCATAGAAGGTGTTTTGCAAGTGTGCTTTCTGTGCTTGCGAAGAATCTTGCGTTTTAGCATCAATTTTACGATATATCGCCTTGCATAATTCAACAGCTTTATCCTTCGTTTCTTTATTAGAAGTTGCTGTAGTATCAGAGAGGATCGCCAGTTCATCATGGGCAAAGTCCAATTTTTTTTCAGCACATATTATACATTTATTAAATTCTGAAGTTGAACATAGTTTATAACCTGGTATTAAAAAAACATCGGAGAAAAAGTGACCTTTCCAAAAGGTGATTTTCAATATAGGCTCTATCATATATCTAGATAGAAATTGTAGTACGTGTCCTATAACATAGCTAATGGCTAATACAAGAAGTGGATCAATTATTGTATTGCCTGTTAATAGGATGGGTATCGTATCTTTTGAGAACGGGCCAAGGACAAAAAGACCCCAAATTAATGTGAGCCCTGGTATAAAATTCGAAATTATATCGTAGTATGTAAATTTGCTTATCATTTTTCAATCCTGCCGGATAAAGTTTCCCTTTAGATTGCCATATTCACGCCAATTGCGTAAATGGCTAATGAACTTATTGGTCAAGTCATGGCAAAAATCAAACTGCGTGCGGCCACCCCACCCTATGGGGTATGCTTCGGGCCGCACGCCCTCACGCCCGGTTTTATGGAATCCCTAAATCGTCGAGCTTTCGTTGACCAGATCCCCTTGATCATAATTATCGTAACTCTGTTTTCGGTTCCCAGAGAGTCCTTGTTAATCAAATCTAAGAAAATATGAAAACCGGGCGAGGGTTCACTTCATCCCCGACCTGAAGGTCGGGGTATTCGTGACCCTCCGCGCTCCCGATGTAATGAACCTATAACTAATTATTTTCTATATAGATTATCGAAACTGATAATAGGAAGATTCAAAAACGAAGGTTCAGCTCTCGCCACACTAAAAGGTGTTCTGGATGCCGTTTCTCATGATGAGTACTATTATGCAGTGGGATTCAGACATGGAAGTTGCCTTGACGAGAGATTTAGAGAGATAGATCCTCGAACCTAGGAGTGCTGATGGAGAGAGGGCGGCCACGTGTCGGCGTCGGCGTGGCTATGGTGTACGTCCCCCCTCATGAAGATCTTGGTTGCCTGGTATAGCAAGGACGAGTTTGCCTCACTTTCCGGCATGCTGCTAGCGGTTGGCAACATCGGAGCCCTGAGCGCCGCTGGCCCTTTGGCCTTGATGTCCGACGCCCTGGGCTGGCAGCAGGTCTTCATAATACTGGGCGTGATCAATGTCGTCCTGGCGGCTTTAGCCTGGATTATCACTCGTGACCGTCCCTTGGACATGAACCTTCCCAGTATTCAGGAGATCGAGGCCTAGGAGAAGGGCGAGTCGGTCCCCGAGGCCAAGACGATGGAGAAGATCCCCATGGGCAGGGCTCTCAAGGATGACCTTCGGGGCATGCATGAAGTTCTGGCCATCCGGTTCTTCTTCATGTACGGTAGCATTATGGTCTATCAAGGACTGTGGGCGGGACAAGGCCACATACGGCCTAGTGCTCACCTTTATTGGGATAGGCATGATCTTCGGCTGATCAAGGAACTATTCCCCATTACCATTGTGAGGACGAGGACCGCCGCCAGGGTCGCCTCACGAGTACGCCTCCAGAGTCCTCTGCTCTCCAGCCATCCTCGCCTCTGCCTTCCCCCGGCCCTTTGCTCCAGCCGGCTCATTGTAGATGCAGAACACCCGGTCGGCCAATTCGGTCATCTTCTCTAGATGGGGATCCAGAGCAGGGGCGTAGAGAAGAATGGTTGCCTCTCTAGAGGTCTGTCGTAGATGCTGGGCCACGTATTCGATCATATGTTCAGCGTCCTCATAGAGTATCGGATCATGTTCAATGATCAGGAAGCTGTGGTGGTTCTCCTCCAGAATTGTCATGAGCTGAAAGGAGGTGAAGGCTCGGCGCACGTCCAGCTCGGTGATGTTCCGGTTCAGCCGGCTGAGGATGCGGGAGTAGTTGCCGCTGATGAAGAGGATCTTGTAGCGCTGCAATTCAGGATGGCTGTTGATGGCACCGGTCATCACTTCCACCGGGGCGACCAGGACGTTGAAGGTCTCGGGGAGGAGGGAGACGGCCGGGCAGAATTCGATCTCCATGAAAGAGAACAGGGTGCTTCGGGGATATCAGGGCGAGGCAAGGGGGTGGGGCGAAAGTGAGTGCGCCTCTTAATAGTAGATAATTGCCTTTCCTTCATTCAGAATAAGCACTTATGGCCAAGAAAACAATGCTACTTGAAGAAGATAACATAGGACTCCATAGGACTCTAGGTCACCTTACAAGAGGGCTTATATATTTATTATTCACTCTGTCATCGATGTCTATAAGATATGTCCATTTAGGATATGGCATCTGATATAGGTTGGAAGGAAAATGGTAGGAGTAACCTGGCTTCATCTTTCGGATTGGCATCAGAATGGCATACAGTTCTACCGGAGGGTAGTCAGAGATGCATTTAAGGAAGATATTGAGAACAGAAGTGCCCTTAGTCAAGAGCTATCTACGGTGGACTTTGTCATATTTAGCGGCGATTTGGCTAATAGGGGGAAATCTGAAGAATTTCAAAAAGCGAGAGAACAATTGCTTGATCCTCTATTAGATGCATGTGGGCAAAGCCCAGATCGGCTTTTCATCGTGCCAGGTAACCATGACTTGGATAGAGATTTGTTTGATCAATGGCAGAAGGAGTTCTGGGACTCATGTTTCTCAAATTCTTATGATCGTCTTACAGAGTGTTTAGATCAGGATGAATCTAGAGAAAGGATATTGGAACCATTTCAGGCATTTTCGAGCTTTGTGCAAGATTATAATAGTCAGGATAGTCCTAATTATGGTTCCGTGCGCATATTGAATATTAGGGATAAAAAGATCGCACTCTTGGGAATCAATTCTGCTCTGGCATGTGGACGTCATAGAAATGAGGGATCTAATGAGATAGATGATAGAGGTTTTATTTTCGTTGGCGATCCTCAGATTTATGATAGATTGAGTTCAATCTCAGATGCGAATCCGGATATTAAGATTGCAGTTCTACATCATACCTTTGATTGGCTGAATGGAACTGATCTTGATCGTGTCCGACGCAGATTGATGGAAGAATTTAATTTCATCCTTCAAGGCCATCAGCACAAGCAAGATGTATCAATAATTAATGGTCTTATTGGAAGTTCCACAATCATCCCAGCCGGTGCCAGCTATAATCATCCTGTATCAAAAGATCCGCAGCCTACATATGCATATAACATTGTCCATTTTGATTTTGATTCGGGAAATTTAACTGTTTTCTTGCGTCGCTGGAGTGAAACACGAAAGAAATGGGTTGAAGACGTCGATTCCTACGATCACGGTATATTTAAGTCAGAAGATTGTGTTCGACAGTTGCCTCAAAGAACTGGCTCACTATCATTAACGATTAAGATAACCGCCTCGACAGATGATCAGCTTCAGGGGAGAAGTTTTCCAAGTATCCAAGAAGCAGTTGAGGCTGCGAAACCCAGAGATACCATAACAGTAAGTGCTGGTGCTTTCAAGGAAAACATACATATCGACAAATCGCTAACAATAAATGGAGCTGGAGCAAGCAATACATTAATAGATGGAAGTCAGGCGGGCTCGGTATTCACTATAGGAGAGAACGAAGCCAATATCGATGTGACTTTATCTGGAATAGCTATCAAAGAAGGAAGTGGCACTTTAATTAAGGTCAACGATAATGAAGCAAACAAATACATATGTGGCGGAGGGATTCTCAACTATGGCAGACTTACCATAACTGACAGCATCATCTTCAATAATACTGCATTTAACGGTGGCGGCATTTTTAATAAGGGCACTGTGAACATAAATAAGGGAACAACCGTGTCCCGAAACATTGCCAACAACGGTGGTGGCATTTTCAACAATTGCGGAAGTCGAAATACAGCAGAAGTTAGACTTAATGAGGGTAGTTCGATAGAAAATAACATGGCGAATCAAAGGGGTGCAGGCATCTACAGCGGGGGTTATCAAGTCGGATGCAACACCGTGAATATCAATAATGGCTGCAATATTTCTGGAAACATCGCAGGAAATAGTGGGGGCGGAATTTGGATAATTGGTGGGGGTACCTTGAACATGAATGGCGGGGCTATTTCGAACAATAAAGGCTGGAACGGTGGCGGCATTTATAGCCACGGTAGCCACGCTAACTTGAAAGGAGGCTCTATTCACAATAACATGGCGATGAATGGTGCAGGTGTTGTGAATGGGGGGGGCTGGATGACTGTAGATGGTTCCAGAATATATAAAAATAATGCTAACAAAAATGATTACGGCTATGGTGGAGGCATTTTGAACAGCGGAATATTAACCCTAAAAAGCGGTTCAATAGAATTTAATACTGCATTTACAGGCGGCGGAGGTATATACACGACAAATCCCCCTGTTGGCAAGGTATCAGGCTTATGGCAACTTGTGCATGATAACTATAGTCAAACTCAGGATAATATTTCCCAGAAATCGGAGTAGATTCAACAGTGCATAAGTCTTTTATCGAGAATGGAGGGCTAAGACAGTTTTCATGACCATCCCCTCAGAGTTTACCTAGAACAATTATTTTAATAGTCGCCGCTCATCAGCATTTGGACTGATCTCCTCATGATAGACCCCAATCCCCTCTCCCCCCCAGCTCCTCGCCGCTGGCCGGCTGGATGAGTCTCGCAGATAGATGAGATTCCTAGCGGGGCAACCATTTTAATATTGGCCCATCATCTACCTCATTGATGGATCCCTTTGAACAGGCTTTGAAGTTCATAGGTTTATTCTGGATGCAGTCCCAGAACCTCAAGGTTGAGATTATTCGCCCTGAGGCAGGAGAAAAGCAATGAGATTTGAGTTTCACCGACAAGTCGCCTCGCCAGGCAGCCTTTAAGTCAGCCAGCCCCGCAATGAGGCAGAAAATAAAATGGCCGAACTTGAAGGATGCTGCCCTCCATCTCGGCCTCTATTGGGAGTCGTAGTTGGCCTCAATCCAAGCTCCGTTTTACCTACCCTGCCTAATTCTTCGGATCAAACTTTATAGCTCTATCATACACGATCTCCGAGTAAGATGGCCCGGTCTTTGTAGCCTTTTCCAGGTACAGCCTCCAGGAAATCATAAGAGGCTGATCCAGAGCTATGCCGTAAGCCCCAGGACCGGTGGGAACCTCGAAGCAATTTAGATCGCCATTGCAGTTCCTGGCAATCTTGTAGACATAGAGGTATTTCGCGTTGGGATTGTCCGGGAGGTAATCCTTAGCAGTTCCATTGAAATTCGCATCGTGGACTGTTCCAACACCATTCCAACCATCCGCTCCATATATGGTAGCGCTTGAGTATGTTGCCTTTCCGGTGGCTACATGGTTGATACCGTAGATGATTATGAACTCATTTGGATCGCTTCCCAAAGTAACTGTAGGATGCGGTTGGAAATCATAGTACTTCGAGAGATCAGGGAATGAAGGTGTCGGCGAATAGGTAGTTAGGTTTGATGTCCATAGGTAGCATGCATCGTTGTCTGGCCCCATGGCATTGATTCCCCTCTGAATTCCATCTGAAGGGACTATCATACTTGTTGGAAGTTCTGTAGCACTCAAATTGCTATAAGTATCGAGAATCGCCTTCTTCAGCTGTTCTTGATCATCCATAAGGTCAAACTCTGTAGTTCCAGTCCCGCGGACTCTTTGCTTTGGGTAATCATACGGATCTAGTTTTGTAGTTAGGTTGGGTGTAACTCGGAAAACAATTGCAGGTGTATTATTGAGATAGTTATCACCTGCCTGTTTGTCTTTGTAGAAAGCGGGACGCATGGCGATAAGAAATTTGTCTGAGTTATTTTCTACGCCCAAATTCAGCATTGATGATGGAAGCACCTGGGTGTTGATTATGTTGTCTGGATATCCTGCGGATAATACAGCAGCCCTAATGCGTTGATCGATTCCTCTGTCAGCCGTAGCGACTATCACCGTAGTTTGATTGAATGGATTTCCGGCCGCTCCATTTGGCGTTCCTTCAGTATTGATAACTAGATTATTCACTGTGTCGCCTATGTTGGAGAAAATCCATCGGGTTTCATTTCCATACGTCCTTTCCACTAGTTGAAGATCAAAGCTGAAGTATCTGCATTCCGGTGGTGTCTTTCCCACGAATACAACGGCTTCATCAGGACCAAGATTCCAGAACGCAGTTGCGTCCAGGTTTATTCCAAGAGTTTCGGCAATTTTTGTAAGCTCTTCAGGTACCTTCTGGCCAGGTGCCGGTGGGACAAAAAATGCCAGATATCTTGTGCTGGGATTGTTTCCAAGTGCATTAGGCAGCACTCCCAAGTCATATAACTTGGCTCCTCGCTGTTTCATGTGGGTAAATTGAATTTGAGTTTCCCGGTCCTAAGATAAATAGTAGTAATGAAATTTTTTGTTGATCGGAAACCTCTGGCGCTGTCCTTTGCAGCCTGAATCAGACTATTTGTTCCTTCCAGGATACCATTATCGATTTTTGTTTTAATATAATTAGTCACGCCATTCCAGTGATTCTTTATCATTTTAGCGCATTCGATCACAGGATCGAGTCTGCTATGCGTAGCCCAATAATACCAGCGTTTGAGATAGTCCTCGGCGGATTTCCGATATTCATAGCTCCAAAAGTCGCGAAGGGCTAATTTAATATTATAAGCTCTCATCGTTTTTAATCGGATACTTTTTAGTGGCGTTAGCATCTTATTCTGATTGGCTGTGAGGTTCTCGGGATTTTTGAGCCAGATATATCTTGTTCTTTTCAGCAAAGCATTATGTGATTGTTCTTCACGTCTGACTTTATCAACGGCTTCATTCATCAATTTCATAACATGGAATTTATCAAACGTTATCGATGCATTAGGAAAACTATTCTCTATGCCAGATATAAAAGCTGGCGACATATCGCAACAGAAATTTTCAATATTTTCGCTAGATCCGTTATGCTGCTCTAGATCATCTTTAAACGATCCGATAGTTGAGGCATCTTTTCCTTCGCATACATGGATAACTCTCGACTCATCTAGATCTATAAAT
>Ga0209509_1003217_pt1 | contig 10087 bp, 7 predicted proteins | sample BioC13SIPDNA_FD_185743 | JGI IMG/M metagenome (GOLD analysis project Ga0209509, IMG submission 185743) | Anaerobic biogas reactor microbial communites from Washington, USA - Biogas_R1_A C13 SIP DNA (SPAdes) (version 2) | ecosystem: Engineered > Bioreactor > Anaerobic > Unclassified | place...
TGTTGGCTCCTAGCGGCGTCGGCAGCGCAGGCGGCACAGCAGCTTCCGCAGTCGCGGGCAACGGGCCGGCTGGTAGCACGGGGCGGCCTTTGTCGCTTCCGGTTCCAACACGATCCAGATGTTGCGAAAGTGGACGGGATTGCCGTGGTTTTGCAGCAGGATGGGCAGCAACTCCGCGCTTTCCGGCTTGCCGGCGCCCGTCTTGGCGACGATCTCGCGGTTGTTGTGGATGGGCACGCCGTTGTGCAGCACCGTGATGCGGGCGTTGGCCAGCTTGTGGCCCTCGTCGTCAAACCGGGCGGCGGTGAACCAGATGTCGTAGGTTTGCCAGACCAGGGGCGGCAGGCACATGTTCACGTCCGGCGCTTGTTGGCGATACAAGCCGCCGCATTCGTTGGCGACGCCTTCCAAGCCAAACGAATCCAGGATCTGCACTTCGTAGCGTTGCTGGATGTACACGCCGCTGTTGCCGCGTGCCTGGCCGGTCGCATGGGGCATGTACGGCAGGCGGAATTCGAGGTGCAGCCGGAAGTCGTGGACCGGGAGTTTGGTCGTTCCGCCCACTTGCAGCAAACCGTCATCGGTCATGGGAGCGTTGTGGAACTGGTCGGCGGACGTGCCATCGAACAACACGACCGCGCTGGGCGGCGGAGCGGCGCCCAGGGTAGGGCTGACGCGCTGTTGCCGGGTCAAGTTCCCGCGCCGCCGGGCGTCCTGGCTGTAGACCGATGCCACGTGCCCGTCCGCGATGACCGACCAGCCGTCTTCGGCGTTCAGCACCAGCACGCCGTTGTGCAGGTTTCCGGCCAGCATTTGCCGGGTGTGGCGATCCCAGCCGGAGCCGGGCAGTCCGCCGCGGTACAGCACGCCGTCGAATCGGCCGCTGCCGCGGGCGATGACTTGCAGGCCGGTCCAGATCCAGCCGCAGCGCGGTTCGCACACGCAACCGGCGTACTCGCCTTGGTACGCATAGTCGTCGTCCGCTTGCCGCAGGTCGGTGACGGCCTGCTTGGCCGCGTCCGGCGGTGCGGCCGGTTCGCCCGCGCTCGAACTGGCCGACGCCAACAGGATGTAGGTGGCTGCCCATCCGCCCAAGAACGCGAGCCGCTGCATTGTTTCCTCAATTCATGCTGGACAGAACGAAAAAAGGCCTTTTCCGGAAGGGGGACAGGCCCGCTTTGCCGGAACGGCCCCCTTGTTCGCGAACCCCTATTCAGCTTGATTCATGCCCGGCCGAGATTCAAGGGGCTGCCGCCCCGAACGCCGCCGTTTTCGGCGGGCCGGCCAGGCAGTATACTAAGCCACGTTGGCAGAAGCCGGGCTTTCGAGCCGCCAAGTTGCGATTGGAATCGTATGCCTGTCGATAAATCGGATCAACGTGTCCAGCAGATGTTCGGCGAGATCGCCCCGCGGTACGACTTACTGAACCACTTGCTGTCGTGCCACGTCGATCGCTATTGGCGCTGGCGGACGGTGCGGATCGTGCAAGCGTCCACCGATCGTCCGATCCTGGACGTCTGCACGGGAACCGGGGATCTGGCGTTCGCCTTTTACCGCCGGACGCGGGGCCGGGTGCCGGTGGTGGCTGCGGATTTCTGTCCGCAGATGCTGGAAATCGGCGAGGCCAAGAAGCGGAAGGCGGGCATCGACGGGGGACTGACGTTCGTCGAAGCGGACGCGCAGCAGTTGCCTTTTGACGACGACCATTTCCAGATCGTCACCGTCGCTTTCGGGCTCCGCAATGTGGCGGACGCTGATTGCGGCCTGCGCGAGATGACCCGCGTCTGCCAGCCGGGCGGCCAGGTGGCGGTGCTGGAGTTTTCGATGCCTCAGCGTCAGCCGCTGCGCGCCGTGTACGGCTGGTACTTTCGCCGCGTTTTGCCTCGCATCGGCCAGTCGCTGATGCGCAACAGCCAGGAGGCCTACTGTTATCTGCCCAGCAGCGTGGGCGAGTTTCCCTCGGGCCAGGCGCTGGCGGACCGCCTGCGTCAGGCGGGCCTCCGCGAGGTGTGCTTGCATCCCTTGACCGGCGGGATTGCGACGTTGTATGTCGGCCGGAAATGAAGAAGTCTGCCTGTTTGCCATCAGAGTTTGGGAGCACCAGCGATGGATAGGGTGACGGCATGGTGGGGAATCGCCGTTTTGGTTTTCGTCCTGGGTTGCGGGTCGTCGGGACCGGCGCCGCAGAGTCCGCCTGGGCCTCCCGGGCCGGAATCAAGTAGACCGCAGCCCGGCGGGTCGGACTCCGATTCTGCAAGCCTGCAAATGTCGGCGGAATCGGCGGCGCCGGCCGCGGCGAAATCTGCCTCGCCGCCGGCTTCGGTGCCCGCGGCAGCTCCCGCACCGGTGCCTGCGTCGGCCCCCGCCTCGGCTCCCGCGGCCTCGGCGCAGCCTGAGCGGTCGGAGCCATCCGCGTCCGGCCAGTCGGAGCCGCCCCCGGCCGCCGGCGGGGGCGCAGCGCCGGGGCCGGACCAGCTGCGGTCTTGGGCTGCCGCTTTGGTGGGCAACGACGTCTCGGCGCGCGAAGCGGCGTCGGAGAGGCTGGAGCGGGTGTCGGTCGGCGGTGGGCAATCGCTGTTGTCCTTGCTTCAGGACGCGTCGCCCGACGTGCGGCGCGGCGCGGTTTTCTATTGGCTGGACCGGTTCGACCCGGCCGATGCGGCGGTGGTCGCCGCCTTGGCGAAGCGGCTGAGTGACCCCGACGCCTCGGTGCGGAAGCTGGCCCTCACGGCAGCGCAGCGGTTTCCGCTGGACACCATCGTCCAGTCGCTTCCGCAGTTGACCGCCATGCTAGGACATCCACAAGAGAGTGCCGAATCGCGGGCCGCGGCCGCGCGGCTGATCGGGACGCTGGACGCCGCGGCGCACGATGCCGTTCCCGCGCTGGCCAAGGCGGCTGCAGCAGATCCCGATCCGGCGGTGCGTTCCGCCTGTGTGTTGTCGATCTGCCGCGCGGCTCCGGCGGCCGACGCCGTGGCGGCACTTCGGCAGGTGCTCCGGCAGGATTCCCAGGCGAATCTGCGCGGTTTGGCCGCGACGCGGTTGGGCAAGCTGGGTCAGGCCACCGCGGCGGTCGCGCCGGAGTTGGCCGAAGCGCTGGCCGACCGGGACGACGGTGTGCGGCGCAAGGCGGCAGACGCGCTGGCTTTGTCAGGTGCCGCCGCCGTCGCACCCACGATGCAGAAACTGCAGGCCCCGGACGTGGCCGTGCGGCGTTTGGCCGTGTTCGTGCTGGCGAAACTGGGACCGGACGCCAAACCCGCGCTGGAGGCGCTCCGCAAGCTTCAGCAGGATCCCGACGCGGAGATCAAGCAACTGGCCGAATTGGCCGTCCGCCGGATTGAAGGAACGCCATGACCGAACGGCAAGCGCCAATTCACGTGATGGAAAGCCCGCCGGGCGCCCGGTGTACGATCGACGGACGTTCGTATTTGTACTTCGGGGGCACCAGCTACCTGGGATTGCACGGCCATCCGGAGGTCATCGCTGCGGCTTGCGAGGCGACGCGGAAGTACGGAATTCACTCGGCGACCTCGCGTTCGCTGTACGGCAACACGCCGCAAGTTCTGGCCGTCGAACGGATGGCGGCCGAATTCTTCGATCTGGAAGGCGCGTTCTATTTCGCCTCCGGCTATGCCAGCAACGCCATTCTGCTGCAGACGCTCGCGCCGCATTTCGACGTTTTGTATCTGGACGAGTCGGCGCACTACAGCGTCGCGGAAGCCGCCTTGGCGGCCCGCTTGCCGCTGGTCCGCTTTCGTCCGCGAGACGCGGAAGATCTGCAGCGCGGCCTGCGGCAGCATCTGGGAAGCAAGCAGCGGCCGTTGGTCCTGACGGACGGTGTCTCGTCGAGCCTGGGCTGCGTGGCCCCCGTCGATCGTTATTGCCAGGTCCTGGAGCCGTACGATGGGTCAGCGATTCTGGTGGACGACGCGCACGGGCTGGGGGTGATCGGCGATAACGGTCGCGGGACCTTGGAATTCTGGGGTCGGTGGTCCGGCGCCGTCAACGACGATCCGGCGGTCGCGGATCGTCCGCCGGGGCGGTTGTATGTCGGCGGGACGCTCAGCAAAGCGTTGGGCGGCTTTGGCGGGATCGTGCCGGGCAGCGCCGCGCTGTTGCGTCGAGTGCGCGCGGCGACGCACTACTACGAAGGCGCCAGCGCCCCGCCGACGCCCGCAGCGGCCGCCTCAGCCCGCGCGCTGGAGCTGATCCGGCAGCATCCCGAACTGCGGTTGCGGTTGTGGGAGAACGTGCGCGCGGTGCGCAACGGCCTGCGGCAATTGGGTTTGTCCGTGGACGATTCGCCCGCCCCCATCGTGCCGGTCCAGGCGGGCACGGCGGAAGACATGCAGCGCTTGCAGGTCGAATTGCAGCAGCGCGGGATCATCGTTCCGTACATGGCCGCGTACAGCGGCCTGGGCTCCGCCGGCGCGCTCCGCGTGGCCGTCTTTGCCACGCACACGGACGACATGATCCAGCAGCTGCTGGAGGCGCTGCGACGCGCGCTGTGAAAACGGGCCGCTTGAAAAGGCGTGACCGCGCAGCCGCCGAAGGCCGTCCCTGCCGTGCGCCGCCGCGCGTCCTGGCCCCAGCGCAGGCGCTCGACCGCGATCATCCCAGCCGGAACTTGGGAACGAACCGGCCTGCAACGAAAGCGGGGCTCGTTCAGCCCGGCCATGCACTCCGGCAAACCGTCACTGATTCGCCGCCACAGCTGGACCAGATCCCAGCGTGACCGCAGACGGCGGCACGAGCAGCCGCCACGTCCACATCACCAACACGACGACCACGGCCAGGATCACCGCCGCGTTGGTTTGATGGGCCGTCGTGATCACTGCCGGCAGCGGCGCCACGGGCAACTGGCCGGCGGTGGCCGCCAGCATTTGTGCGCTCGGCGACGCGTCCACCGGGGGCGTGCGGAAGATGAGTGCCACGATCCCCAACGTCAGCTGGACCAGGACCAGCAGGAGCAGCATCGCGCCCCCGCGGCGGAGAACTGTCCGGTTCGGATTCGAGCCCCAGGCCCTCACGCCCGCGGCCAAGGCCACCAGGGCCACCAAGGCGGCCACGGTGATGTGCGCCAGCAGGCCCGTGTCGAGTTGCCGGACCAGCGTGCCCAGCAGCGTCTGCAGCAGCACGCAGGCGACCAACAGCGTTGTAAAGAACCGGTCCGTGCCGGCAGAGAATCGGCACTCCGCGCCGATCCGGTCCGGCCAGTCGCGGGAAAGCATGACCGCCGCCGCGATCAGACTGCCGAAGACGACGTGCGCAAAGAACCCGTGGATCACGGCCAGCAGATGATTGTCGGCGGTCACGCGCAGTCCGCCCATCACGCCCTGCAGAACGACCGCGGTCAGGGCGGTCCAGAGCAGCGCGACCAGCGGTCGCCGCCGCCGGCGCGTGGCGGTGCCGTAAATCGCCAGGACCAGCGTGGCGCAGCCCACCAGCGTACCTAGCAGCCGATGCGCGTGCTCGAAAAACACACCGCCGGTCATCCGGGCCAGCGGGTACAGAAACAGGTTGGTGCCAAACGTGTTGGGCCAGTCGGGAACCGCCATGCCGGCGCGAAAGCCCGTGACGAGGCCCCCGGCGATGATCAGCAGCAGCACGGCCAGGCAGGTGATCCAGGCCAGCCCGGCCGCCCAGTTGATTTCCGGCTGTCGCAGGCCGCTGCTGGCTCGTCCCACCGCGGCCCCGATCACCGCCAGGCCGGTACTGAGCGCAAACCAGACCGGCAGCCACAGCCACGCGCCTTCGGCCACCTGTCCGCTCTGTGGCCTGGCCAGCAGGCTGCCGAGGATCAGCAGGTTCAGCGCCGCGGAGATCAAGCCCACCCAAGCTCCACCGCGGATGCCGCGGGCCGTGTGGCGGCCGGCCACCCACCCGCCGGCGATCAGGCACACCAGCATGACGCTCACGAACACGATCGGCGGGAGCCGGGTCAGCGGCATGTGGCCGACGTAGCCCACCGCCCACATCGCAACCGTCGTCCCGAAGCTGATCGCCAGCAGATCGCCGACGCCAACCGAGGCCGCGGGGTGGCCTGTGGCTGGGGGGCGTGCGTTGGAAGCTTGGCTCTGTATACTCACGGGCTCGCCGCCTATAAAGTAGAAGTTGTCTGTCGGCATTGTTATAGGGTTTGTGCCCAATGTGCTGCAAGTGTTACCTGGAACTCGCCAAGATCCGTCTGACCGCGATGGTGCTGATCACCACGGCCGTGGGCTATCTGTTAGCCGCATCGCGGCCGCTGGCCGGCTGGGGCTTGTTGTGGACCGTGCTGGGGACGGGTTTAGCCGCGGTCGGCGCGAGCACGTTCAATCAGATCCTGGAGGTGGATCGGGACGCGAAAATGGTGCGGACCCGCAATCGACCGTTGCCGGCGGGCCGCATTTCGCGCGGCCATGCCTTTGCGTTCGCCCTGGTGACCACGGCGGCCGGTCTGGGCGTGTTGAACGAGTTGGTCAATCCCCTGACCTCGCTGTTGGGCCTGGCCAACGTGCTGGTTTACACGTTGGTCTACACGCCGTTGAAGCCGCGGACATCGCTCAATACGCTGGTGGGTGCGATCTGTGGAGCACTGCCGCCTGTGATGGGCTGGACGGGAGCCTCGAATGAACTGACGCTGGGGGCCGGGTTGCTTGCCGCCATCCTGTTTCTCTGGCAGGTGCCGCATTTCTTGGCGTTCAGTTGGTTGTATCGGTCGGATTACGCGCGCGCCGGCTATCGGATGTTGCCGGTGATCGACCCTTCCGGCCGGCTGACGTGTCTGCTGATCGTCTTGTACACCCTGGCGTTGCTGCCGATGGGTTTATCGGCGACGTTTTGCGGGATGGCGGGTTATCTGTTCGGGGCTCTGTCGCTGGTCCTTGGGGTCGGCTTCTTCCTGCTCGCCCTGCAACTTCGCGCGGCCAAAACCAACGAGAACGCTCGGCGGTTGTTTCTGGCGAGCATCATCTATCTCCCGCTGCTGTTGCTGTTTCTGGTGGTGGATGCCCGGCCGGTCGTGACCGACCCTGCGATGGCTGCACAAGCCACCCCCCGCGCTGTCGATTTGCCGCTGATAGAATTTGTCGGGGTTGTCGGGTTACGACAGGTTGAAAAACGAGCGGCGGCCGCCTAGAATCTCTCGACTTTCGGTGTGCGCTTCACGGCCGCCCCGCCGATCAGCCGGAGGCTTGATTCCTCCTAGCATGGCTAACTCAGCGAGACAACCCCGCGCATGGACTCGAAAACTCCTCTGATGTTCCCCAAGTGGTCCAATCGGGCGACGGTGGGGGTGGTGTTGGGAATCGTCTTCGTCCCGGCGTATGTCGGCCTGCTGCTGGCCTACGGTGCTCATCCGACCACGCTCTATGTCGGGTATGCGCCCGAGCAACCGGTGCCGTACAGCCACGCGCAGCATGTGGGCAAGCTGGGGCTTGATTGCCGCTACTGTCATTTCACGGTCGAGAAGTCCGCTGTGGCGGCGATCCCGCCGACGGAAGTGTGCATGAATTGTCACACGGCGATTCTGCCCAACACAGCGAAGCTTGGCGAGGTCCGCCGGAGTCACGTCGAGGGCACGCCGATCCGCTGGGTGAAGGTCCACGATCTGCCCGACTATGCTTACTTCCACCATGCCGCCCATGTGAATGCCGGCGTTGGTTGCAGCGAGTGTCACGGCCCCGTGCAGCAAATGGCGGTGGTTCAGACCGTCCAGCCGCTGAGCATGGCCTGGTGCCTGGATTGCCACCGCAACCCCGAGTCGCGGCTCCGGCCGCGGGACCAGGTGACGAACATGGAGTGGAGGCCGCCGGAGGACAGTGCGGCGCGGGCGGCGCTGGGCCGCTCGCTGCGCGACAAGTACCACGTCAACCCCAACACAGACTGCGCGACATGTCATCGATGATCTCGGAGACCGGCATTCCGGCGGCGGCCGCCGCGCGTCCCGCGGGGCGGCGGTACTGGCGCAGCCTGGAGGAGCAGGCCGACACGGCGCCGTTTCGCGAACCGGCAGGCGAGTTTCCGCCGGCCGCCGCCGAGATGTTTCAGGCCTCCCGCCGCGGGTTTCTGAAGATCATGGGGGCGTCGCTGAGTCTGGCCGGACTGAGCGGTTGCGTCCGCTATCCGCAAGAGAGGCTCGCGCCTTATGCCCATCAACCGGACGGCCGCACGCCCGGCGTACCCGTCCGCTACGCCACCGCTTGGGAAGTCGCCGGCGTGGCCCAGGGGCTGCTCATCACCAGCTACGATGGCCGGCCGATCAAGGTCGAGGGCAATCCGGCTCACCCGGTGAACCGCGGCGCGGCGGATGCCCAGGCCCAGGCGGCGGTCCTGGAACTGTACGACCCGGACCGCAGCCGGGGAGCGATCCGGCGCGAGGGGGTCGAGCGCACGCCGGTCGCGTGGGACGATTTTTTCCGTTGGGTCAAGCAGGAACTGGCGGGCGACGGCACCGGGGTGGCGATCCTCAGCGAGGCGTCCAGTTCCCCGAGCGTGGCCGATCTGCGCGCCCGGCTGCAGAAGGCCATGCCGAAACTGGAGTGGTTCGAGTACGAGCCGCTGTCGGAGGACAATGTCCGCGAAGGCGTTCGGCGGGCCTTCGGCCGGGGGCTGCGGACAGTGCCGGACCTGGCCTCCGCGCGGGTTGTCGTCTCGCTGGACGCCGACTTGTTCGGCGGCGGGCATCCGCTGGCGATCAAGCACGCCCGCGACTTTGCGGCGGGCCGGCAGTCGGGCGGGGCGGCGGGCGAGGCGCCGAACCGGCTGTACGTCGTCGAGTCGATTCATTCGATGACCGGGGCCTGCGCTGACCATCGGCGGGCGGTCCGGGCCAGCGCCGTGGGGGTGGTGGCGGCAAGGCTGGCCGCGCGGCTGGGCGTGGTTGGAGCGGTGGAGCCGGAAACCAATCCCGACGGCGTGGAGGCCGCGTTCTTCGAGGCGGTCCAGAAAGACCTGGAAGCCGCCGCCGGTCGATCGCTCATCGTGGCCGGTGCCCGCCAACCGCCCGAGGTTCATGCCTTGGTCGCCGCGATAAACGACAAGCTGGGAAACACGGGCCGGACCGTCTTGTACTATGACGATCCCGATTCCGGCCGGCCGGCGCACGCCGAGGCGTTGCGGACCCTGGTGCGGAAGATCGACGAGGGGGCGGTCGCCAAGCTGTTGATTCTTGGAGGCAATCCGGTCTACAACGCGCCCGCGGACATCGCCTTTGCTGAGGCGCTGCGGAAAGTGCAGTCCCACGCCGTCCATCTGGCGCTGCACGAGGATGAAACCTCGCTGCTGTGCCGCTGGCATTTGTCGCGCGCGCATGCGCTGGAGGCCTGGGGCGACGCCCTGGCGTACGACGGCACGTACACGATTGTCCAGCCGCTGATCGAGCCCTTGTTCGACGGCAAGAGTGTGCTGGAAATCCTCGCGGCGCTGGCTGGCGAGACGGTTGATGCCGGCGGCGGCTACGAGCTGGTGCGGCGCACGTTTCGCGGTTGGGTCGGCGAGTCGTTCAGCGAGTGGAAGTGGAAGAAGACGCTGGCCGACGGCGTCTTGGAGCGGGACGCCGGAACGGCGGGAGCGCCCGTCGACGTGGGCGGCCAAGCGCGGCCGCCGGAAGGCGTGCTGCCCCAGGGGGAGGATTCGTTCGAGGTCGTCTTCTTTGCCGACGGCAAGATGCATGACGGCCGCTTTGCCAACAACGGTTGGCTGCAGGAACTGCCTGAACCGATGACGCGGCTGACGTGGGACAACGCGGCGCTGATGAGTCCTGCGACGGCGGAACAGGTGGGCCTGCAGCGCGACGAACTGGTATCGCTCCAGGCGGGCGATTCCGCCGGGTTGCTCGCCCCGGCCTACCTCCTGCCCGGCATGCCGGACGGCGTGATCGGTCTGGCGTTGGGCTACGGGCGCACGGCGGCGGGCAATGTGGGGAGCGGCGTCGGCCAGAACGCCTACGCGCTGCGGACCACCGCGGGCCTGGGTTGGCGGTCCGGGGTTTCGGTCCAGGGCACGGGCCGGATGCACCCCCTGGCGACGGTCCAGGATCACCACATCGTCGATGCGGTCGGACGCGCCGCGGTGCAAGAACGGATTCCCGAGTTGATTCGGG
>Ga0209509_1003231_pt1 | contig 10067 bp, 12 predicted proteins | sample BioC13SIPDNA_FD_185743 | JGI IMG/M metagenome (GOLD analysis project Ga0209509, IMG submission 185743) | Anaerobic biogas reactor microbial communites from Washington, USA - Biogas_R1_A C13 SIP DNA (SPAdes) (version 2) | ecosystem: Engineered > Bioreactor > Anaerobic > Unclassified | place...
CACCGTGCTCGGATTTCTCGGGATGGTGGTCGCCGGGATTCTTTGTGCTTCAGGTTCATTCTTCCCCGCCGGGATTGTTGTTGCGGCGTCGTGCGCCTTTGACGCGCTCGACGGGGCGCTCGCCCGGGCGAGCGGTGCGGTCTCTGTCTTCGGGGCGTTCCTTGACTCGTTCCTGGACCGCTACGCCGAGGCTGCGGTCTACGCCGGGATTCTTATCTACTACACCGGTGCGGGTCCGGCCTGGGGTGTGGGGGCCACATTTGCCGCCGCGATCGGGTCGCTGATGGTCAGTTATGCCCGGGCCCGGGCCGAGGGGCTCGGGGTGGCGTGCCGGGCCGGGCTCTTCGCCCGGCCTGAGCGGATCGCGGTCATTATTGTTGGGCTGGTCATGGGTCTCGTCCTCCCGGCGCTCGTGGTTCTTGCAGTCGCCACGAACGCCACCGCGGCTCGAAGGCTTCTCCATGTCAGGGGGGCTACGCTCCCCCCTTCACGGCCTCCTCGGTCACCGTGAACTCATCTATGTCGCCGGGAATACGGCAATTTATGTTCACCTCCGGGTTCGGCTCGCTCTTCCAGATCGCAAACGCCGTCTGGGCGCTGGCCCTCTTCCTCGCCGGGATGCAGGTCGTCTTCTCCGGCATCTTCACGAGCATGGTGCTCCTGAACCGGGGAGAGGGGCAGGAATGACTGTTTCTGGGGCTTGCCCCCGGGTACTTAAAGCCGCTGGTACCATCACCCGGGCGCTCTCCTCGTTGTCCGAGAGCCGCCCCCTCACAAACAAAACCATCATCTGCGGCGGGTTTGAGAGTATGAACATCCGGCGCAGAAACTATTGCCGGAGTTCACGTGGAGCCCCGTCCTCAAACGACTGCAGGAATCTTTCGACCTCCTGCCGGAAAAGAGCGAAATCCCCGATGTGCTCCGTCAATATCGAGAAGGCAAGTGCGTCGTCGATTGCTCCGTAACGGTGGACGACGATATTCCGGAACCCTTTCATCGCTTTCAGGTTCTGCCGCATGTCGGGGCCGAATACTCCGTGCTGCACGAGGTTCTCGAGGATATCCTCGTCGGTACCCGGGACGCCGAGGTGAAGGTCTGCATTTACGATGGCGCAGATATCAAAGACGTTCTCGATGGCATACTCTATGCGTTTGTAGATGCCGTCCTTTATGATGCCGAGCCGTCCGAACGACTCGACCGAACCAGGAAGGTGCTCCCTGACCATATCGACGCTCTCGGCCATCTCCTGGAGTTTGATGCGGATGACCGTGTCCCTGACCTCTTCCTTCAGGTCATCGCCTCCTTCCCGATGTAATCGTACAGTCTATGTTTGAAGTCATCGAACTCCCGGATCGTCCGATACGCGACGTCGTAGAGGAACCGCTCGTCGGTGCAGTAGAGAACCTTTCCGCGGAGGACTTCCGTCCGGACGTAGAGCGGCAGGTGAGAAAAGATCTGGATGTCGTAGCGGTCGTCCGCAAGTTCGGAGAGCGCCGCAAATCGGAACCGGGCGGCCTCCTCACGGTCCCCGTCGTAGTAGACGGCGAGATCGATATCTGACCCCGCTTTCGCCCGCCCTTCGGCGACGGAGCCGTAGAGGATGATGAAGCGGACCTTCTCGAACCCCTCGACGGTCTTAAGCCGCTCAAGTGCGTGCCGGACGTCCCGCTCCGCTCTTCTCATCCCGAAAACTCCCTTGTCCATAGATGGCATCTGTCCCCTAATAACGTTTGCATGGGAGAGCATTCAGCCTGCTCTCCCTCGCCGGGGTGGCGAAGAGGATGCGGGCGGCCTACGGGTCGATAGACCCCTGTTCACAGAGGTATTCCTGTATGGTATTATGGAATGCTTTGAGAACACCGAGGTCCTGGTGCAGAATGGCGTAGACCTGTTCGAGGTCCAGACCCCAGTAAATGTGAACCAGAACATTGCGAAATCCCGCCAGATCCGAGAGATCGGGGACGAGCGATTCCGGGAGGATCTCCTCTTCACCGAGGATCTCGAATGTTTCACGGTAACTCGCAGGCCTCCGGAATCGCTCCTCGGCGATCAGATCGGTTGCAATATCGATTGCAGACTGGATCCCGAGCATCATAGCGTAGAAGACCATATTCCGGGTATCTCGGTCGGAGAAGAACTGCTCACGCGGAATGCGCTGATACCGTTCCCAGTCTCGCAACGCATCCTGCAGTTCCTGCATGGGGCGGAGTACTCTCATTGTCCCACCGGAGTAAGAAGCGCCCTGTTCATCCTGTCGTAGAGATACTTGAGGTCGAGATACTTCGCCAGTACATCGGCCTCGAATGCGACCCGCACGTTCTCGTCCCGGGCAAAAACGACCTGCCCTGTCTTCACCACTTCGTACTGGAACTCTAAAGGTGCCGTGTTGAGGACCCGGAGATCCACCTCACATCTTGGTGTAATGCATCGCTCCAGGTCTGATGCGATCCTCATGGCATACTTAAAGAGTTCATACGGTGTGCGTTCCCCGGCAACGAGTAGCCCTATGTCGATGTCGTTAAAATCGTTTTGCACAAGGAATGAGCCATAGAGGTAACCCAGCAGGAGGTCCTCGACGCCGGAGAGACACCGGCTGATCTCTTTTACCATGCGTTCTTTATCAAGTTCGCTCATCGTTCCTCCCAGGCCATCCGGGGACGCAATGGCTGTACCTGATACTAGACTTGCATGGTAGCCGCATAAAAGTAGCGCCAATTTCAAGGTGCAGGAGGGGTCGGCCCATCCGGAAGTCGTGACCGGCCTTGTTGCCGCATGTGTAGCGTGTGGCCTCGTCGGTAACCCTTCTTCTCATCGTGGCCTTCGCGTGAATTTGAGATAGCGATGACGGTAACGCCTTAGGATTTTCGTGAACTACCCTGGCCTGAAGGTCGGGGTCTTCCCGCTCACGCCGCCGACGAGCTCCGCAGAGATAAAAGAGATGTATTTACGCGGAGTCCTTCTGCTCCGCGTCCTTCTTCCGGTAGCCCTCGAGGAGGACCGTCACCAGGTTCTTCACGGGCACATCCGTGCAGTCGGCGATATGGAACTCGCAGAACGGGCAGACCGTCACCACCACATCAGCGCCGGTCGCCTTCACGGCCGCATCACGCTTCGCCCCGAGCGCCTTCGCCTCCTCAGGCACCCCCGAGCGGACACCGCCGCCGGCCCCGCAGCACTGTGAGGGCATCTCCACGAACTCCCCAACAGCCTCGCGGAGAAGCGCCCGAGGCTCCTCGCTGATCCCCTGACCCCTGAGGAGGTGGCAGGGGTCGTGGTAGGTCGCCGTGATATCGAGTTTTGCCGGGGGCTCGATCCCGTACTCGGTGAGGACCTCGGTGACATCCTTCACCGCAAACGGCGTCTCGTAATCGTTCTTCAGCGTCGCCCCGCACCCGGCGCAGATCGTCATCACGGTCTCGATCCCGCGGTCGGCGAAGGCCTTGATATTCTTCTGCTTCAGGTCGGAGACATTCGACGTCTGCCCGGTCCTGATCAGCGGCGAGCCGCAGCAGACCTGGTCGTGGGGGACGATCACCCGGATACCGTTGCGCTTCATGACCTCCATCGCGTCAAGCGCCGTCTGCGGCACCCGGCCGTTGAACATACACCCGACAAAGAACCCGACCTCTCCGCGGACGGGACCGTCGGGCTCGATCACCTCCGGCACCTGCTCTAAAAACGTCGGCACTGTCCGCTCGACGCTTCTTCCTGTCTCCTGCACCAGTTTCGCCACCTCCTGGTGGCGGGGCAGGGTCAGCCCGCGCCGGTTCGCAAGTTCCCTGAGTTTCTCAATAGCCTTCCCAGGGACATCGATCTCCTTCGGGCAGACCTCCAGGCACCGCTTGCAGGTCGTGCAGTAGAAGAGCCCCTTCTCGATCGCATCGCCGATCCGGTCCCCCGAGTCCCGGGGATCGAGGGCGAGGCGCATCTCCTGCCTGAGCACCGTCGGCCCGGCGAACTCGGTCACCTGGAGCGCTGGGCAGGCCGATACACAGCAGAGACACTCGATACAGTCCCGGAGCGGCTTGATCGCCTCGATCTCCTCCTTCGTCGGGAGCCCTGCGTCCGGTGCCGGGCATATCCGGGCGATCTTTGCTATCACCGGCCCCATATCCACAGTCAGGTCTTTCAGGACCGGGAGATCCAGCGGCTCGACCGTCATACCGTCGCGGGCCTCCTCCATGCAGGCAAGGACGGGCGTCCCGTCCACCTGGACGGCGCAGCTCCCGCACTGCCCCGATCCACAGCAGTAACGATAGGCGAGCGTCGGGTCGTGGTCGTCGTGGACCGCGTGGAGGGCGTGGAGCACCCGGGCGCCCTCGTTGACCCGGACCGTGTACTCCTCAAAGTGAGGCTCCGCATCCTCGGCAGGATCGTAGCGGGAGACCCGGAGCGTGATCTCTCTCATGCCGCCACCTCCCGCTGCTCGATCCCTTCCCGGGAGAGCGAGACGTAGGTGTGCCCAAACGGCGACTTTGCCGGCTCCCAGGTGGTGGTCTCCTTATCGTTCCTGACGTGAGCCCCCCGGTTCTCGGGCCGCAGCAGGGCGCACCTGATGATCAGGGATGCCGTGGTGCACATGTTCCTGACCGTGCAGCACTCCGGGATGTTCGCAGTCGATGCTGCGAAGAGCCGCCGGTCGGCGAGCCTCTTGACGCTCGTAAGCGCTGTCGCAAGGTCGGGCGAGTTTCTGAAGATCCCAGCATGGTTCCACATCGTGAGTTTCAGGTCCTTCCTGACCGCAGCGGGGCTTATCGCCCCTTCGAAGAAGTCGTCGAGCATCCCAAGTTCCGCCTCAATCCAGGCCTCATCGACCCGGCCGCTCCGTTCAGGCGACTTCCCGGCAAACTCCCCTGCCCGCTTCCCGAAGACCTGCGTATCGGCAAGCGCGTTCCCGCCGAGACGGTTCGCGCCGTGCACTCCGCCGGCCACCTCGCCGCAGGCGAAGAGGGCCGGAACGGTCGTCCGGCACTCTGGCGTGATCCGGAGGCCGCCCATGATGTGATGAGCGGTGGGCGCCACCTCCATTGGCTCCTTCCTGATATCCACGCCGAAGGCGAGGAACTGTTCGAGCATCACCGGGAGCCGGGTCTCGATCCGCTCCGCGGGGAGGTGCGTCACGTCCAGGTAGACCCCGCCGCGCTTCGTCCCCCGCCCCTCCAGCACCTCGGTCGCGATCGCCCGGGCCACAACGTCCCGGGTGGAGAGTTCCATCCGGTCGGGGTCGTAGCGCTTCATGAACCGTTCCCGTCGCGCGTTTAAGAGGAGCCCTCCCTCCCCCCGGACCGCCTCGGTCACCAGCCGGCCGCGGGCGTCGTAGGGGTAGACCGCACCCGTGGGGTGGAACTGGACCATCTCCATATCGATCAGTTCCGCCCCGGCCCGGTAGGCCATGGCAAATCCGTCGCCGGTCCCGGCGGCTGAGTTCGTGGAGATATCATAGATCTGTGTCCCTCCGCCGGTCGCAAGCACCGTGGCGTCCGACCGGAAGAGGATGACCTCCCCTTCCCGGTCCAGGGCGATCGCACCGGCGACTGCACCGTTCTCATCCTTGACGAGGTCGACGACCGTAACCTCGTTGTAGAGTTGCGTATCGGTCGCATCAAGGCGGTCGAGGAGGGTCATCATTATCTCGTGGCCGGTCCGGTCTCCGGCGTAGCAGGTCCTCGGGAACCGCTGCCCGCCGAACGGCCGCTGCGTCACCTGTCGGTCATCGGTGACGTCAAAGACCGCACCCCACCGGACGAGATCTCTCAGGCGCTCCGGCGCCTCGCGGACCAGCACGTCCACCAGGGCCGGGTCGTTCAGGTACGCTCCACCGGAGAGCGTATCTTCGCGATGGACCTCGATAGAGTCCAGGTCCCGCAAAACGGCGTTGAAGCCGCCTTCTGCCATCGTCGTACACCCTCCTTTGCCGGCGATGGTCTTGGAGGCCAGGACCACGCTGCCATACCGGGAAGCCTCGATGGCGGCCCGCACCCCGGCGCCGCCGCTCCCGATAACCAGCACGTGAGCGTCCACTATCTCGTCTACAAGCATCTTATTAGTCAGTGCGTTGTATAATACCATAAAGTAATTGCAGGGGACGAGTGAGCCAGAATGAGGCTTTTAATGAAATTTGGCGGCACATCCGTTGGGGAAGCAGACTGTATCCAACGGGTTGCAGATATCATAGAACCACACCATGCAGCGGGTGACGAGGTTGCGCTGGTTGTATCGGCGTGCTCCGGAGTTACCGACCAGATCATCGCGATGGCCGATGAGGTCGCAGTGAGCAAGAAACAGCCCCCGGTCGGGACATTCCTCCAGGCGATGCGGACCCGGCACACCCGGCTCCTTGCCGAGGTCGCCCCCGACTACGTCGACGAGGTGACGGCGGTCATCGAAGACCGGCTCGGCCGGCTGCAGAACATCCTCGCCGCCGTATACACCTTAAAGGAACTGACTCCCCGGTCCCGCGACTACATCATATCCTTCGGGGAACGGCTCTCGGCCCCGATCGTGAGCGCCGCTCTCCGCCAGCGCGGTATCCCCTCGGTCGTCCTCGACGGCGCCGAGGCCGGGATCATCACGACGGCGAACCACGGGGACGCCCGCGCCCTCCCGGCGAGCGAGTCGAGCATCAGGAGCCGGGTCGTGCCGCTGCTCGCCGACTCCGTCCCGGTGATCATGGGTTTCATGGGAGCGACCGAGCAGGGTGTGACCACCACGCTCGGGCGGAGCGGTTCCGACTACTCGGCCGCCATCATCGGCGCCGGTATCGATGCCGACGAGATCTGGATCTGGACCGATGTCGACGGGGTGATGACATCGGATCCCCGGATCATCAAAGACGCCCGGGTGCTCGACGACATCTCCTACCTCGAGGTGATGGAACTCTCCTACTTCGGCGCCAAGGTGCTCCATCCGCGCTCGGTCGAACCCGCGATGCAGAAGGATATCCCGATCCGGGTCCGGAACACCTTCAGGCCCGAGTGCCCCGGGACGCTCATCCTCCGCAAAGAGCACCTGGAGAAGCGGGTGGTCAAGGCCATCGCCCTGATCGAGAAGGTGGCGCTGGTCAACATCAACGGTGCGCAGATGATCGGCCGCCCCGGCGTCGCACGGATGATCTTTGAGGCGCTCGCTCTCCGGGAGGTGAACGTCATGATGATCTCGCAGGGCTCCTCTGAAGCAAACATCTCGGTCATCATCGACGAGTCTCACCTGGATGCCGCCATGTGCGCGCTCACCCCGATCGTGAAGCAGGGCACCGTGCGCGAGATCACCTACGACCGGGACGTCGCCGCGGTCGCTGTCGTGGGCGCCGGGATGGCCGGAACCCCCGGCACGGGGGGGAGGATCTTCTCGGCGCTCGGCCAGGCCGGGATCAACGTCATGATGATCTCGCAGGGCTCAAGCGAGGTGAACGTCTCGTTTGTCGTGAAGGGAGGGGATGGCAAGCGTGCCCTGCAGGTGCTGCACGATGAATTCCGCCTCTCGGAGAACTCTGATGACTGAACATACTTACCGTGAAGCAGGGGTCGACATCGACCTCGAGGCCCGGGCGGTGCGGGCGCTGATTGACAACCTTACCTACCAGAGAACCGGCTCGTTCCCGATGATGGGGGCGGTCGGGCACTTCGCCGGGCTCATCGACTGCGGGCCGTATGCCCTCGCGCTTGCGGTCGACGGCGTTGGGACCAAGATGCTCGTCGCAGACGCGCTCCGCAACTGGCAGACCGTCGGGATCGACTGCATCGCGATGAACGTCAACGACCTCTACGTGATGAACCTCGAACCCGTGGCGTTCGTCGATTACATCGCGACCGACGCCCTCTCGATCGAGAAGATGGAGCAGATCGGCCGGGGATTGAACGAAGGGGCCAGGCTTGCGAATATGAACATCGTTGGCGGCGAGACCGCGACGCTCCGGGGGCTCGTAAACGGCCTCGACCTTGCGGGGACCTGTCTTGGTGTCCAGAAGAAGGAGAAGATCGTCACCGGGGAGGGGATCGTCCCCGGCGACCTGATCGTCGGCGTCCCCTCGAGCGGCATCCACAGCAACGGCCTCACGCTTGCCCGGAGGATCGTCGAGGAGTATGCCTCGTACGATACACGTCTCTCAAACGGGAAGACCCTCGGCGAAGAACTCCTGACGCCCACCCGGATCTACCACGAGGTGCTCCGGGTGACGGAGGCCTGCACCGTGCATGGGATGTGCCACATCACCGGCGGCGGCCTATTAAACTTCCGGAGGCTCTCCGACTACGGATTCTCGATCACCGCCCCCCTGGAGGTCCCCGCCATCTTCCGGTGGCTGCAGGAGAAGGGAAGCATCGGCGACGTCGAGATGTACCGCACCTTCAACATGGGCATGGGCTATGCCTTCGTCGCTCCGGAGGAGAGCGTGGCCGCCATCCGGTCGATCATCCCCAGCGCCCGGGTGGTCGGCGAGGTGACGAAGGAAGCAGGTGTCAGGCTCGAGGGCGTCGAGATCCGGTGAAGGTCTCACTCCTCACCCCGTTTTTGGACGGCGGGTAAGATCTCCGTCACCTTCTCTTTTATTGAGTTTATTTGGTTTTGTTGAAACCCTGCCTGTTGGCTCTCAATAGTCGCACTCATGGGGCACCCCGGTACACGGCTTTCCACCGGATATCCCCATGACTGCCCCCGCCCCTCAGGGGCGGGGGAGGAGCGCGAAGCGCGGGTGGGGTGGGGTTGATATGTGTGTCTCGTTATGGGTTCGAGACAGGGGAGGGGGGATGCTCTCCCCCCGGTCGCCCTCGCAGTTCTTGGGTCCGTCGCTTCCCCGGATACTCACGCCCCGCCGCCGCGCTCCTCAAAGTAGTGCAGCGCATCAGGTGTCTGCTTCCTGACCTCCCGCAGGAAGTAGTTTGCGAGGTCAGGGTCGGCCACCTGGAGCGAGTGCTGCATCGCCCGCTCCGTATCCTTGGTGAGCCCGCCCTGCCGTTCCATCTCTCCCCTGATGTCCCGGACGGCGTTGTCGACATCCTGTTCGCTCTCCCACTTCAGCACAGATATCGTTCGTGCCATCTCTCTTCACCTCACAGTGTGGCGTATGGGGAGGTGGTTCTATTTGAGGTTAACCCCGGGGCACAGTACTTCGCTAAAATGTTTGAGCCCGTCCTCAGGAGGGCAAACCATCGATTTCCCTTCGCGCTCTTCGCGGCTTCGCGTGAGATTTCAGCACGAGGGGATAGAGCCTCACGCGAAGCCGCGAAGCCGCGAAATCCAGTTTCCGGGCGCTGAGAACTCACGTTGAGGCGTCACGTGAGGCCGCATCATTCGATGTCGGCTGTCAGAATTAGCGAAGTACTGGGGCAGGGCAGATCCGGAATCACCTGGTCGTGATGCGCGGGAGGGTATGGCGGGAACGATAGCAGTCGCGGTACGGATCTCCGGTACCCCCGGGCCAAAAAGAAAAATCAGGTCGTTCTCTCGAGCCGCGTCTTTTCAGCCTTCTCACTGACGAGCGCGCTGTTCCCGGCGGGATCCTCGAGGACGACCGTGAACGGGAAGGCCGCCTCCCGGGCTCTGGCGATCCTCTCCTGCACCCTGAGCGCTGCCGCCCGCTCGTCTTCACTCTCTGCGTGGGCGAGGGCGCTCTCCACCGCCCCCTCAAACCGTGAGAGAACCCCCTCGATATTGGTGACGAACCCCTCACAGGCGGTCCCGGGCTCGACAGCGAGCCCGAGTTCCGGGATCGTGATCGTCCCGGTCATGCTCCGCACCACCCTGATGGAGAGATCGGCGGGTTCCTCGACCCGCACCGTCCACCGGGCCGGTTCACCCTCCTCCGGTATGATGGTGTCGGTGTGCCGGTAGCCGCAGGCGTCGCACGCGATCGAGACGATCAGGAGATCCGGGAAGTGGGGGATCTCGAGACGGTGGTGGATAATCTGGATCTCGCGCCCGCATGCGGGACAGGTTCCCGGGTAGGCCTCCCGCACTTACAGGCCACCGCCGATCTTCTCGCGCGAGACCTTGACGGACATGGGCGTGATGATGACGTACTTCTGCTCGCCAAGGCCGACGATATCGCCGTTCACGTCTCTTGCCACATC
>Ga0209509_1003235_pt1 | contig 10059 bp, 10 predicted proteins | sample BioC13SIPDNA_FD_185743 | JGI IMG/M metagenome (GOLD analysis project Ga0209509, IMG submission 185743) | Anaerobic biogas reactor microbial communites from Washington, USA - Biogas_R1_A C13 SIP DNA (SPAdes) (version 2) | ecosystem: Engineered > Bioreactor > Anaerobic > Unclassified | place...
CCTATCGTGATCACAGATGTGGTTGGCCGGGAAGTGACCTTAGTACAACCCGCCACAAAACTGGTTGGTACTCACAACCCCACGCTGAACGCGGCGGTGGTTTTGGGCGGCGGCGGGAAGTATCTGGTTGGCTTTGGCAACAAGGAAATGTCCCGCGGTCTGTATGAACAAGTGATTGATTCTTACGATGATCTGCCTCAAATCGGAAAGGGCAGTACTATTAATTTTGAAAGCGTCGTAGCCGCTGGGGCGGACCTGGCTATTCTGCCGGAGCGTTTTCAGGATACCGTGCCTCAATTTGAAGAGGTCAACCTTCCGGTCGTTGTCATCCTTGACAGCACAGAAAGCTTTGAATCTGTCAAACAAACCCTGACCTTGCTTGGTCAGGCACTGGGTGAGGATGAACGCGCCGCACAAATCACAACATTTTTGGATGAGCAACTTGAAAAAGCACAAACCTTGCTTAAAGACACAGAAGAACGTCCTTCGGTCCTCTTCCTCGGAGCAAGTTCCGCATTGTCAGTCGCGCCTGCGGCAATGATCCAAACCAGCCTTATCGAAGCCGGTGGTGGCACCAATGCTGTTGTTGGCGTCGATGGCACAGGCAGTTTTATCGAAGTCAACATTGAGCAAATTGTGGCTTGGAATCCAGATGTGATCTGGTATCCTGCTTACTCTGATTACACAGCTGAAGATCTGATCAATGATCCTGCCTGGAGCAGCATCAACGCTATTAAAAACAATCAGATTTTCGAATTTCCCTCCCTGCTCGAGCCCTGGGATCAGCCAACAGCTGCCGTAGCGCTCGGCGTGGATTATGCTTTACATAGTTTGCACCCTGATCTTTATGATTTAGATTCTTTGATGCAGGATGTAGACGCTTTTTATACTCTCGTTTACGGAAAAACCTTCACTGCGGAACAATTGGGTATAAAGTAGTACAATATTGGCTTGAACCTGAAACAAGACTCCGGAAACATTCAATATAGACAATGGCTTTGGCTGTTGTCTGTATTGTTGTTATTCGGAGTTTTTCTTTCTCTCAGTCTTGGTCGCTATAGTAACGACCCATTAAAAGTATTAAACGTCCTCCTGGCTCGTATGGGGGCAGCCGTAGATGTAGATCCGGCAATGGATAGTATTGTTTTTAACGTGCGGCTGCCAAGGATACTGGCCTCGATCATGATTGGCGCGATGCTTTCCCTTTCAGGCGCTGTATATCAAAGCGTTTTCCGCAATCCACTTGTTTCGCCAGACTTGCTGGGGGTTTCCTCCGGGGCGGCGGTAGGAGCGGCAGGGGCGATCCTTTTAGGGGCTGGTTTGGTCACCCGCCAGGTGTTCGCTTTTATCGGTGGAATCACAGCGGTGTTGATCACATCATTGGTCCCGCGCATTTTGCGCAATCGCTCAAATATGATGCTTGTGCTTTCAGGTATTATCGTAGGCGGTTTTTTGAGTTCCGTTCTGGCAATCATGAAATTTGTCGCTGAAGAGCAGACCGAACTCTCGTCGATCGTTTTTTGGCAGATGGGCAGCCTCTCTTCTATTTTGGGGCGGGAACTTCTGGCAATTTTGCCTGTATTTTTAGTTTGTTCGAACCTCTTATTACTGCTTTCATGGCGGATCAATATTCTCGCTTTTGGGGACGTTGAAGCCAGAACATTGGGTGTCAATGTGCGTCAGGTGCGCGGCATCGTTATCGTCTGTGCCAGTTTGCTGACGGCCAGCGCGGTTTCCATCAGCGGTACGATTGGCTGGATCGGATTGGTTGTTCCTCATCTCGGGCGTTTGGTGGTTGGCAGCGATAACACCCGCACAATGCCCCTGGCTATTTTGATTGGTTCGCTCTTTATGTTACTGATCGACACCCTGGCACGCACTGTTTCAAGCGTGGAAGTTCCGCTTTCAATTTTGACCGGTTTTGTTGGCGCGCCCCTCTACGCGTTTTTGCTTTATAAACAGAAAACCCGATTGGATTAGCTATGTCAGTACAAATGCAGCTTGAACAAGTCGGATTTTCTTACAATGGCGGCCGCCAAATCTTTGACGACATCAGTTTTGAAGTCAAGGCGGGCGAAATTGTGTGTTTGTTAGGGCCCAATGGCATCGGCAAAACCACCTTATTGACTTGTATGGCCAAACTACGTGAACCAAACAAGGGACGCATAAGGCTGAATGGCGAGGACATGGCGGGCTTGTCAACCAAGGATGTTGCCCGTGTGATTGGTTACGTTCCGCAAACCCTGACCCCTTCTTTTGATTTCACCGTGCTCGATTATGTTGTCACCGGCAGCGCGCCCTGGCTGGGCACCTTTGAAAAACCCGGTTCTGAACATTACGAGCGGGCAAAAAAGGCTTTAGTTCAAATGGAAATCGAGCATCTGCGCGACAAGGCCTACACCCGCATCAGCACCGGAGAACTTCAGCAAGTCTCTATTGCCCGGGCGATTGCCCAACGCTCGCGTTTGATTCTGATGGATGAGCCTACCGCTCACCTGGACCACGGCAATCAGATCAAAGTGCTGCGCCTGGTGAAGGAATTGGCCACAGAAGGCTATGGCGTTGTGCTCACAACGCACAACCCTGATCAGGTTTTACTGCTTGAAGCCAAGGTGGCTGTAATTGACCGGCAGGCGCGTTTCCATTTTGGTGATTGGGAAGAGATTTTGACAGAGAAACTGCTCAGCGATCTTTACGGCGTGGAAATGCGCTTGATCGAATTTGAAGGCATTCAGCGCAAGCTTTGTGTCGCGCCAAAATTATAGGAGAAACAATGATCATTGAATCCGTATTAGCAGCCGCAGAACCTTTATTAGCAGGCCGACAGGTCACAGACGCCGTGCTGGGACTCTCACTGACCGCAGTAGAGCTGGACGGTCTGGATATCGGCGTTTCCTACGTTTTGCGGCATAACTTGCCGGCTGGATGTTCCATTTTTGGCTTTGCCCAGGATATCATCGGCAAACCAGCTTTCGAAGTGGCTTCCCTGGCTGTGAAGGGGCGGGATGACGCCCAGCGAGGGGTTGGCATGGCTGTGATCACTGCTGCCACGCGCAGCTTGGACCTGCCCGATGAACCAAATACCCCAACCCCATTTGGGCTAAAGGTGCTCCCTGGAGATACGGTAGGGATGATCGGCTATATCCCACCTGTGGCAAATCAGCTGGGAAAACTTGCCAATCGGGTGCTCGTTTTTGACCGGGGGCTCAGCAGTAATGGCGGTGAGGGGGCGGCTCAGGCAACTCCGATGGAACTACAAAGCCAGTTACTGCCCGAGTGTGACCTGATGATCATCACCGGGACCACATTAATCAACAACACGCTTGAACAATTGCTGGGCTGGTGCACAAAGGCGCGTGAAATTGTGCTGGTAGGGGCGTCCACACCAATGATCAAAGAAGCCTTTAAGGGAACAGGCGTGACCGCTTTGGCAGGTTCCTGGTGGGACGCGGCTTATAAGCAGGAGATGTTCAAACGCCTCTCCCTTTCTTGTGGTATTCATCATCTGCGGGAAATGATGATCAAGAAATTGGTCCAGGTAGAGGCATAAGATGAGTTCAATCGACGCATACAAGAAGGCTGCCGCTTACTGGAACTATCCGGAAGTGCCTTACGGCCCTGCCTTGCGGGAATTGATTGGTCCTGATGATGTGGTAGCTGATATCGGTTGCGGCATTGGAGTGGTGAGTCAGTTTATGGCGCCGCTTTGTAAACAAGTGCTGGCAATCGATAAAAATGAGGAAGCACTGGAAGCGCTTCGAAAAGATTTACAGGAAAAATCGATTGACAACGTCAAACCCATCCATGCCCGCTGGCCGGATGCGCCCCAGGAAGAATGGGATATCGCTGTTGCGATTTATCACTATCATTTTGGATATACAGCCCTTGAAATCGACACGCTGCTTCGCAAAACCCGCAAAGGTGGTCTGATCGTCAGCCAGGGCTTAAAAGAGCGGGAAAGCTTCCACGAGGAAGTCAGGCAGGAGCTTGGTCTCGAGGAGCGTGTCACCGGTTGCGTAGGCAGCTGCTATGTGCGCGGCAGGCTTGAACAAGCCGGTTTCCAGGTCACTTGCGAAGAAATGGTCCATGATTTTGGACAGCCTGTGGACAGCAAGGCAGAAGCAATTGCCTTTTTACGCCACCAGTTTCGGCTTGATGAAGGCTACGAAGACAAGCTCAGTGAGATCGCACTTGACTATGTTGAGAATATCGATGGTCAGATGGTTTTTCCTATCAAACGCTTTAACTGCTTACTTCGCTTTTCTGTTCCGGGCGTGTTTGAATCGTAGCAATTTTTAATTTTTCAAACAACAAGGGACCGATCCAGGAAACCCACAAACCAATCAAAAGATAGCGCAGATAGCGCAGGACGTAGCTGACCAATCCCAACTCTTTAGGAAAGAGAGCACCCAAACCGGCGTAAAGGATGATGACCCCAGCCATCCCAAGTAAATAGCGTGCTATCAGGCGCCAGCCACCTTTGCTGCTCTCCAGAACTCCTTTTTGATGATATAAAAGCGCGAAACCAGCCAGCATCCCCAGCCATAATCCAGCTGTCGTGAAGGCAAAATCCAGGTTCATCGGATCGATCAGTCCACTGCGGGCAGTCCATTCCCTGGGCATCTGCCAGTCGCCAGAAAGTAGGTCAACCAAGGCTGGCAAGAAAATTATCAATGCTGAAGATACGGCGGCCAGCAAAAGCTGGCGGGAGAGGGACATCTTTTGCAGTGCCCTGCCAATTGAATTCAATGACCTGGCAAAGGCCCAGACCAACAAGGCACCCAGCAGCCAGCCCAGGAGCACGTCACTGATAAAGTGAACCCCTAAAACAATCCTTGAAAAACCGATCAGGAAGATCACCAGCCCCAGCACCCATTTTGCCCAGGCTTTGTTGATTTCTCTGGCAGTCCAACCCCAAACAGAGGCGGAGTTCATGGCGTGCCCGGAGGGAAGTCCAAAAGACTCGTGCTCAGCCCCGGCAAGGATTTGATCGCTGACCCAATAGGGCCGGGGGCTCTTGAAAATCATTTTGACAAAGCCGTTGCCAAAGGCGCTGAACAAGAGCATCACTCCGATCCGCAGACCTGCAAAGGCATCCACGCACCAATAGATCATGGGCATAAAAATCAGGTAAAAGGTCTGATCGCCAAGAAAGGTGATGGCACTCATGGGAGCTGCCAGGAATTTGCCTGCTGATTGCAGCATTTCAATGAGTATCAGTTCAAATTGATGAAGCGCTTCCATATTTCCTCCAAAGCTTGGTTGACCCGGGTTTGGTCTATTATAAGAGCATATCGGGTAGTGGCACTTTGGACTTTCGTAATTTTGTTATTTTTTATGATTGGGCGATGGAGACAGTCTGTACTTGTCTGGAAGGCTAAATTCTGAAACTGGAACAGCTTTGCCTTGAAGCATATTGTATAATCAGCTTAACCAAAAAAGCATTCAGGAGGCTCACCCTATGTCTGAAGCAAGACCAGTACATGCCCCAACCGGGACGCAACTCACCTGCAAAAATTGGCTGATCGAAGCCGCGTATCGCATGATCCAAAATAACCTTGACCCTGCCGTGGCGGAAGACCCCGACCACCTGGTGGTCTATGGAGGGCGCGGTCAGGCCGCGCGCTCGTGGGAGGCTTTTGATGCCATTCTGCGTTCCCTGCGTGACCTGGAGGAGGATGAAACTTTATTGGTTCAATCCGGCAAGCCAGTCGGGATCATGAGAACCCACACTGATGCTCCCCGAGTTTTGATCGCCAATTCCAACCTTGTGCCTGCCTGGGCCACCCAAAAGCATTTTGATGAACTGGCAGCCAAAGGTTTGATCATGTATGGTCAGATGACAGCCGGTTCCTGGATTTACATCGGCACCCAGGGGATTTTACAGGGCACCTACGAGACACTGGGTTCACTGGCAAAGCAACAAGGCTGGCCTTCTTTGAAAGGCAAATTTGTGCTCACCGCCGGTTTGGGCGGGATGGGAGGCGCTCAGCCTCTGGCGGTCACCATGAATGAAGGTGTGGCCTTGGTCGTGGAAGTTGACCCTGAACGCGCTCAAAAACGGCTTGAAATTGGCTATATCGATGTTGTCACGGACAATTTGGAAGATGCCATGACCCAGGTTGAAGAAGCCCTGGAACAACAAATACCCAAATCAATTGGCTTGATTGGCAATGCCGCTGAAATTCACACTGAACTGCTGCAGCGCGGGGTGGTGCCGGACGTGTTGACTGACCAAACCTCATCCCACGATCCACTGTCTTACGTGCCAGATGGCATGAGCCTGACGGCGGCTTACCAATTGCGCGAGAGCGATCCGCAAAAATATGCTGAACTTTCGCTTAAGACCATGGCAAAACAAGTGGAGGCTATGCTTGGCTTCCAGGAAAAAGGCGCTATAACCTTTGATTACGGCAATAATATCCGCCAACGCGCTTATGACCAGGGCGTCAAAAACGCTTTCAACTTCCCGGGCTTTGTGCCGGCTTATATCCGGCCCTTGTTCTGCGAAGGCAAGGGGCCTTTCCGCTGGGTAGCGCTTTCGGGAGACCCTGAAGATATTTACCGAACCGATGAAAAGCTGATGGAATTATTTCCGAATGACGAGCACTTGCACCGCTGGCTTAAAATGGCCAAAGAACAGGTTCCTTTCCAGGGTCTGCCCTCCCGTATTTGCTGGCTGGGCTATGAGGAGCGCGACAAGGCCGGCCTGGCCTTCAATGACATGGTGGCAAAAGGCATCCTCAAAGCCCCGATTGTGATTGGGCGCGATCACTTGGATGCCGGTTCAGTAGCTTCACCCAACCGCGAGACCGAATCGATGTTGGATGGCACTGATGCTGTCAGTGACTGGCCGATTCTGAATGCCCTGCTCAATACAGCCAACGGCGCTACCTGGGTATCTTTCCACCATGGGGGCGGTGTCGGCATTGGGTATTCCCAGCATGCCGGGCAGGTGATCGTGGCTGACGGTACCCCTGAAGCTGTCAAGCGGCTCAAACGCGTTCTTTTGGGCGACCCAGGCACAGGCGTAATCCGCCACGTGGATGCCGGTTACCCGGAAGCCATCCAGTTTGCCAAAGAGCATAATGTCAAGATCCCGATGATGCCGGAAAGTTAGCAAGATGCAAGCCCGCAGGATTTTCTTTTTCACACTTTCGATCCTCCTTGGAATAGGCGCAGGGCTGCTGTTTGGATGGCGCATGATGCCGCCAAAAGCGCCAGTGGACGCGCCCATGACCAGTTTGCGGGCAGATTTTAAGACCGATTTGGTGCTGATGACGGCTGAGTTTTACCAAAACAACCCGGATACATTCCTGGTTTTGGACGAACTGGCAAAAATCAGCCCTGAAGATCCAATCAGCTTAATTGGCACGAGCTTGACTTACGCCAAAGAGATAGGATATCCCCTAAAGGACCAGCAATTGCTTGAAAACCTGCTGACCCACATTGACCTTGAACTGTACCAAGAGTGGAAGGACAAGAGGGGCATGGACTGATGGAAGCCTATTCGAAACAAAACCATTGGTACCTGCTGACCGGACTGCTGCTGGGTGTTGCTATTGGGCTGGTGATCTCGTTGATCCTTGTGCCAGCGGTGAATGCTGACGCGCTTCCAAATGAATTGAGTGAGCAAGCCAAAGCTGACTACCGTGAGATGATCGCGCTTTCTTATACTACAAATCATGATCTTGAACGGGCGTTGAGCCGGCTTGAACTATTGCAGGATCCTGACCCGGTTGGTATCTTGATCTCACAAGCCCAGGAGTTGCTGGCCTCAGGCGGTTCTGAAACAACAGCAAGAGCTTTAGCAGAATTGGGCACCCGCCTGAATGAATTGCTGATCCCTTCGTCGCCTTGATACGAACGTTGGTTTCACTTAACAAAAAAATAGAGCGGCAATCTGCCGCTCTATTTCTATCTTTGTCAATATTCTATTAAGGCAATTTATTTGTTGCCGCAAAGTCATCCCCTAAAACCACCACGATTTGCGGACTAATGGCTGGATCATAAGCGTAGACCACTTGATAATCCTGGGAGATACCAGTCAGATCGACCAAATATTTCAGAGTATAAGGCTTGGCAGCATAGTAAGTGATCGAGGTGCTGGCTGTATAGGCAGCATCGCTTACCTCAGTTACATTCAGCCCCTGCTCCTGCAGGTAAGCTGCGGTTCTATCACCCATATCCGCTTGGGAGGAACCATTGCGGATAGCAACCGTGGCAGCTTCTTCGGCCATGATCGACTGCAGATCAGCTTCGTTGCCGGAACTCAGGATAGACTCTCCGGCAAAGACTTCGTTTCTCAGCTCACGGATTTTGTCCGGGATGGGGCGCAGGATTGCCAGGCCATCGGGAGATGTGCCGGAATTTGTATGCTGCCAGCCGATGGCAGTGGTGACGATTTGATCCCGCGGGATGTCATTCAAGACTTTTATGGCAAGCTGAATGATTTGCTGCAGAGAGAGGTTGGTGTTGATTCCCTGGGAAAGATTGGCATAAAGTTCGGGCGAGCGTTGAATCAGCTTTGGCAGCATATCAAATTCAAGGATGCGGTCGCGCACGGCCATGATCACCTGCTGCTGACGTTGAGAGCGGGCGATATCGCCGCCTTCCGGTTCGCGATAACGCACATAGGCCAGCGCCAAATCACCGGGTAGGGTGTAAAGTCCTGGCTCAAGCCATTGCGAGAACTTGGTGTTGACAATGTTAAGCTGCACTCTTTCAGTGGTGGTGATCTTTACGCCATCGATATTGTCGATAAAGTCGACAAAGGCTTCAAAATCGATTTGAGCGTAATAGTCGATTGGAACACCCAGTAAATTTTCAACTGTCTTTGTTGCCAAAGCGGGTCCCCCGCCGGGAAGTTGGTACATCTCGCCAATACTGTAAGCCGTGTTGATTTTGCTGTAATTGCTGCCGGGGATTTTCACCCACAGGTCGCGGGGAATGGAGATCATCCCGGCCGTGTTGGCAACCGGATCCAGGGTGAAAAGGATCATCGTGTCTGTCAGGGGCGCGGTCGCGTCCGGACTGCGGGCATCCAAACCCATCACCAAAAGGTTGACCCTGGATTTTCCATCCCAGGCTGGGGGCATGGTGAAAGTGTCAAGCGAAACAGCTGAAGTTGGCGTGGGCTCGTCTGGTGACAAAGTCACATTTGGGTCCGGGGTAGCCTCGTCCAGAATAGGCGCCCCGCCGGGGTTAAAAATAGTTGCCTTGGCGATAAAGTCGCTGCTGAATCTGTAAATGAAGACAGATGACACCAGCACAAGGAGCAGGAATAAGCCTAAAATGACCGCGGAGCGGCCTTTTGGCAAACGGTTTTTTACGTTTTGAAAAAATGTAGACATTTCAGTATTTGAAATAAACCGCCTGGTGTTTGACCAGGCGTTTAATTGACCTTTCTAAACAGTCTCTATGCGGGTCTTGGTGGAGGAATTGGCAAGTCCTCTTTTCGGGTTGCCTGCCACTTGTCGCCTTCGTCGATCAACATGATCGGGATCTCTTCCCAGACCGGGTACTTACGGTCACAATCTTTGCAGATCAACCAGGTTTCCTGGAAAAATTCAAGTTCACCGGTTTTTTCCCGTACACAAACCGGACAGCGCAGCAAATCTAATAATTCTTGATTGATCACCAGTATCTCCAATCTTTATTGATTGATATTTTTACTCTTTAATAGTGCCTGAATTTTACCATAGGCTCAATCTTCAGCTGGCTCAGCTTGTTCAGGGATTTCGGTTCCTGGTCCGTAGTTGTAGCCGGCTGGCCAGGCAGTATAAACCGTCCGGATGGTGTCTGTGTCAATGATCTGGCCATCCCTTGTGACGGTCCGATAAACTTCAACCGTAGCGCCATTGACCGGCCAATCGACTTGTTCGATCGTCCCGGTCGGGAGAGAGGGGTCCTCACGGTAAATTGGATCCGGAGGCGTGATCACATTGGTGATACCGGTTGACCACCATTCCACTTCGCGGCCATCGCTGGTGGAATAAAACTTCCAGGTCAGGGAGTTGTTGCCCATGTAGGTTTCCATCAGCAACCAGTAAGGCGTGT
>Ga0209509_1003245_pt1 | contig 10042 bp, 9 predicted proteins | sample BioC13SIPDNA_FD_185743 | JGI IMG/M metagenome (GOLD analysis project Ga0209509, IMG submission 185743) | Anaerobic biogas reactor microbial communites from Washington, USA - Biogas_R1_A C13 SIP DNA (SPAdes) (version 2) | ecosystem: Engineered > Bioreactor > Anaerobic > Unclassified | place...
AGATCCATTAGCTCCCATTTTTGCATATGGCTTATATAAGTAATCATTAAGATTCTCATATTCATCTTGGGTAATCCATCCTCGCTCAATATAATAAAGACCAAGATAAATGATTCTATCGTGGCCTAAACCTATAAGCATTTCAGTTTTGACATCTTTACGATCCATATACTTTGTTAAATATGCCCAAAAACCCGAAGATGCGATTACCGAACAAGTAATGGTAATAATCATTTGAATCCATGGTTCCATTCAGTTACCTCCCTTATTAAACCCTCCTATCAAATACAACCAACTTCTTATTGACCACGGTAATGTTTTTGTTGAATAAGTCATCATTACGTTTTCAAATCATTTATCCACATTAAATAGTTTAAGGGTTCTTTCAAATCGCTATTTACAGACTTCTTTATTTGTGCCCAACTCATGTGATCACCTCGCTTATACTTCCATCTGGATTAAATGTTGTTATTTTCGTAACTGTCACATTATCTTCTACAACATGCAAAGTCTCACTAATCTGCCCTACTGTTGGAGTGTCAAACTCCGTTACCTTACTTGCTACTAAATCATCACTGATAGTGTTTCTAATTTCCTCTGTAATATCACCTGCTGTTGGTGAATCAAATATTGTCTTGTAGGTGTTTGTGCTTCTTGATGCCCATAATTCAAATGCACCATTCTTGAATAACGCATAATCAGCCAAATGTTCATCAAATTCTACCTTAGTTGCTTGTTTAACATTATCTACATTATTTAACCCTACATCAGCCTTGGTCAAATTACCTATCCAACCTTGGACTTTATCGAGTATATATTTCACTCTTCTACCTGATATTGTTCTTAAAGTAGAAGAAGTTCCTACATCAATTTCTGATGTAGAAATTTCCGAATATGTTGTATCAGTAAATTTTGCATTTGCAGGAACATCAGTTTTTACCTTATTATTCACATAATCTTCCGTAGCCATTTGCTTGCCTTCAACTACTAACCCACCTTCACCGGTGTTTCTGTTAGGGAATGTAGCACTTAATTCCCACTTATTTTGGTTGCTATACCTCCAAAGTTCCAAATAACCAGTTGAGCCGTTATACTTCCACTTATGCCTTTGCAGACTCTCTGTTGTGCCGTTGTAACCTACTACCAACTCCTTCCCTGCAACAATCTCCCCGTTCACTTTCAAGTCACCCGTCATAATATCTCCTGCTTTGTTTACAGGGGTATAGCCGAGTGCATTTTGCTTTCCGTTCCATGCTGTCTTTTCCGCATCAGTCACAAGCCTGTTATTACTATCTTGTATTAACTTATCTGCCCCATCTATCTTATTTAGAAATTTCATATTATCACCTATCCTATGATAGTTACTGTGTATTCATTCGTTGCAGGGGCTTTCGCAAATCTCAATGTTATTTTATTTGTGGTTGTCATTTCTACATCTGTTATTACCTGTGCGTATGGACTTGCAGTTTCTCTTAACATTACTACTACATCTCTACTGTTCAAGTTGTGTGTCAACACATAGCTTGTTGCAGCCCCATCTCCTACTGTCGCACTAAACTTGTCTGTCTTTTGTGCCAAGGTGTTAGTTACTGTTGTAGCAAAGTTGGGGTCATCACCAAGTGCTTGTGCCAGTTCATTAAGAGTGTTTAATGTGTCTGGTGCTGAATCCACCAATCCTGCTATTGCAGTATCTGTATAACTGTTTGCATTTCCTTCGGCTGTATCTGCATAACCTTGTGCCTCTGCTACTGTTGGCAAAGCGTCAAGTGCGTCTTGCAATCCGTCTATGTTCGATATAACATGATTGTGGCTATCATCATTAACTGATACATTACCACTTGCGTCTACTGTTATGTCTGTACCTGACTTTACCCCACCTAGACTTGTTCCTGCTACTGGCAATGTGTACTTTGTATCTGGTGGCACTGCCCAACTTCCGTCTGCCCTTAGATATTTCGTTGTTCCTCCACCAGAACTAGGTACTAGACCATCTACTGTATTGGTGAAAACATTATAGGTAGTATCTTGACCAGGTATTCCTAAAGCTGTTATGTCTGATTTAGTTATTACTCCTGTTTTACCATTTATCGTAGTTACGGTATCTGTAAATAAAGCGTTCTCTGGAACATCTGTCAATACCCTACTATTGTTTACCTTCCCGTCAAGTGCTGTTTGAAGTCCAGTTACATCTAATATAGAGTGCGAACTGTGTCTTTTGTCTATTGCATCGTTTACTTCTTCTGATAGCCTATCATTATCAATTATTCCATTTGAATTGTTTATCGCTGTTACTATATCCGCACCTGTCATTTTTGCGTCTTTGGCGTCTGCCCCTTCCCAATCTTCCCCATTGAATATAAAAGCCCTGTTTAATGTAGTGTTAAAATAAATCATACCTTTAGTTGGAGAAGGCGGTGGAGAAGCTAAATTCTGAATTTTTACATTCTGAATTTCATTACCATTAAAATCATAATTCGTTAATACTTTCATACTTCTACCTCCTTAATTCAAATATGCTTTCCCAGAAAACTCTGCTGTAAATCTCAATCTCACTATGCTTTTACTAATATAGTCTACCTCACCAACCACTATACTTCCTGCACTATCCACTACTGCTACTGCGGGATGTTTATCTAAAGGATGAGATATTATCCATTCCTTTGTTGCCTCTATCTGTGTATGCACAAATGTTTCCCTCTCCAATAATCCTTGTAATTCTTCCTTCTCTGTCATAGTCATAAACATTCTATTGTCTTCTTCTTCTATCATTGATGCAGGGTGCGTGTCTGGGTGTTCGTAAGGTTTACCTCCTTTACCTATCGAAAAAACTTTTACATTTATATTCGTTTGTGGGACTACTCTCCCTTTTAGTTTAGTCATAAGTAACTTCACCACCAATCGTAAAATTACTTGGCGGGATTATAGTCGTAACTGTTCCTTCTGCCCTTGTTAGTTGAACATCATATACATAAGTCTTAAATAATAATGACTTTGTGTCCTCTGGCTTTATATCAATAATTGCTTTACCGTCTGTAAATTCTGTGATTATCTTTTGTAGCACTTTTTCTTCATCGTGGATTGTTTCCTTAACCGTAAAATATACTATATCCCCTTCTAAAAATGGCATTTCTGTTCCATCTTCTAAAAAACACTCTATCGTTATTACTTCACTATCTCCCCGAGTCATTGTCATATTTTTTCCTGATACTTTCATTCCCCCACCTCCGTTCTATATTTCTATAAACATTTCTTCTACAGTTTCAAATTGGGTTAGTTTTAGATTTGACACCAGATGGTAAACTCCGTTTAACTAATGATACCACTATCAGCCTGCAAATAAGCACTATAAATGGTTTCCCCTATTTAGATTTAAGCGAAATTCTAAATATCAGATTTAAACTAAAATTAAAGCCGCCCATTTCTGAGCGGCTTGCTGCGCATAATTAGTCTACTGCGAAGTAACTTCTTAATACACATTTTAATCCTATTATTCACCTTCTTCAGCATCCAGCATGGACTGAACGTCTGCCCTATACCTTTCGGGTACTTTCTCTATATCTCGACGACCCTCAGTGACTAAAATGTAATAAAGTTGTACCATCTATTTAGTACCTCCTTCCACTAGTTCCCGTAGGACTATTAACTCTTCGAACGTCGTTGCCAGAGCGTCCATGAGGATTATGTTTTGTTCTTCGATACGGGCTAATTTTTGGTCGGTAGTTTCTTGCTCCGGCAAATAAGGTTCTGGATCCGGTTCCGGAGGAAACTCGGAGAAATAACCCTCGCCGTCACCATTAACAATGTAAAAGAAGCCCTCCTTAGGCCTTTCCTCTTCTAACATGTCCGTAATGTCGATACTAGTAGCTATGTCGTTATTGAAAGGTAATCCAACCTCTTCCCCGCCGATAAGATTAACCATACCGTTTACTACTTGTGCGTATATTTTTGTCATTTTATAACCACCTCACAAATAAAAATCCGGGAGCGCCAGCACCGCCAGCACCGCCAGCACCGCCATAACCAGCGCCACCGCCACCACCGCCGCCTCCAGATCCGTACCCAGTCCCTATACCCCCATCACCACCGCCGCGACCACCGGCACCACCAGTACCCGAAAAGCCGCCGCCACCACCGCCGCCACCGCCAGGAAGGCCAGCACCGCCAGTACCACCAGCACCGCCAGCACCGCCATTATACGGCGTCCCCTTTATTAAACTTCCTCCACCAGGAAGGCCAGCACCGCCAACACCACCTGCAGCACCGCCAGCACCGCCAGCTGCTCCACCGCCTTTTACTAGCGTTAAATGCGACCCGAAAACGGTATTGCCGGGCCCAGTTGTTACAGCGATTGATTGTCCCGGGGTAAGGTCAGGTATCAAGAAATCGAATATTACCGCACCGCCGCGACCACCGGCACCACCGGCACCATGTTCGTAAAGACTGCCAGTACCACCAGCAGCGCCAGCGTTACCGGCCGCACACCCAGTTAGATAGACCGCATAAACGCCAGCGGGCACTACGAATGTTCCATTTTCCAAGAATAGTTGACATTTCCCCGCTGTTATTAAATCCGTTTTCGCTTTTATAGCGTTAATCGGGATATTCAACGGCGTAGAAAGATCACTATTAACCGCCTTCTTTATTATTGTCCACATTACTCAACCACCTCCGTAATACTTCCGTTCGCATTAAATGTTGTAGTGATGACGGCATTTTTAATCACTGTTACTCCATCCGTATCATAAACTATCACTGATACGGTTATCGTATTATCCGGATTAAATACTGTTGTCCGTACAGCTATCGTGGTGAGACCTACAGTGGTAAATATAGTCTCTGTAATGTCACCATTCGCCTCGAATACTGTATTGCGTGTACAACCCGGTAACTCAGCGATATTATCGAAATTAAATGTTTGTAAGAGAGTAATATCATCTCTGACGAGATCATACCAAGCTTGAATTGTCATTTGACGTTCGTCGAAGTCGTTTTGTTGCTGCGCCATCTGATCGACCCAGGCTTGAGAATGTACGGTAAAAGCACTATTCCATTGTGCTAATAAAGGTGCACTATCAAGGGTTTCAAGGATTCCAGTACTTAACGGACATGCCGCTGTACCAACGCGGTTAGTAATATTAGCAGGAATAATCTCTGTAACATTAGCTCCCACGTAAATATCCGCCAAAGGATACTGGTGTACTAGTTCGGTATTTATAAGGGTAGGCGCAACGGGGTTAGTTGCGGGAGTGCCCTTTATAACTTTTATACTATTCGCTCTTACTTCCTCGGAAGCGTTAATCTCTAACACTACAGTATCAATACGATTAAGAACTAAATCTGCAGGCTCTATTGAATGTAATGACGGTACTGAGTTATATGTCCATGTATGATTAAACCATGCTCGTCCGGAGCCAACTGTAACTTGCATACCATTAGCCGCCGAAACAATGAATGCGTCACCGATGGACATAAACACTCCGTCTTTAATGATACCATCAAATATCGACGATATGTCAGTGGCGTCGTACGTTCGATCGCCGTTATACGAGTTATAGAAACCATATGTTAAAGCCATTTTTTACCTCCTTATCTATTAGACTGCTATGAACGCTATTCGACAGCAAACGTTGGATATTCTTTTAATCCTGATAGATCTTGAGAATATATCATCTCTATAACACGTGCCTTAGCCTCTATGCCGTACTCATTGATAATCTGTACGAGATCGCCGAGGAAGAAATCTTCGCCGTATTTATAAGTAGTAGCGCTATCTAACTCACCATCGAAAAATATTGAGAAAGAGTGTTCGGACAAGACCTCAGACCCTCTCTGCTCGAGCTGGGCGAGATATTCTTCGTCCGTCAGAGTAACACCATCAACTGTTCGATAGATACTCTTAGCATCTGTATAGATTTCTCTCCTCGTTAAGCCCGATCCTTCACCGACTACCGTCGATCCATCTTCACCATCTATGAGTGTCACAGTCTTCAAGTTTGTTTTACTTTCAATATAATTACTATTTATTAGATTTTCAAAATTGGGCGAAAACACTACGTAGGGATTATCAAACTGATCATACGATCTATCCTGACCCTTGTATAACTTGAATATAAATTTATCATCTGATGGGGTTATCTTAAAACCGACCCCTCTTTCGAAACAAAGGGTGAGGATTGCCTCGTATAGATTAGTGCCTCGTTCAATCTGAGCATCGACAGTTAAAGATAGAATGTTCGGATCGGTTGATGGTTCAAAGATAAAATTAGATATTTTACGATCTTCTATTGCTGGCGAGATAACGTTCTCATTAAGTAGGGTTTGAATGGCGTCTTGGAAATTTCCCGTTAGTATTGTTTGTTCCCAAACGATCCGTCGATCGAGAATAAATTCTAGAGATCTTCCAGTTACTATAAGATGATCTCCTTCTTCTAAGTCACATTCTATTTCTATACTTTCGATCATCATAAGATGTTCGGAACCTTTACGCCACAGATAATAGTCTTGTTGTAAGAATGACATTAACTCAAGATTTACAGGAGTATAAATTTCAAAATCCCCAGCGCCATAATACCGGTCTGTCCATATTAAAGACTTTAACGTGTCTATAATTTTTATAGTTTCTAAATTAGGATTCAAAACGAGTATTTCATGAAAATCTTTTTCCATAGTTACCTCCTTTTAAATTCCCTGATATATGACTTGATTTATTATTCTGAAATATAAGTTAGCCCCGCCTTCTTCCGCGTCGAAGGCAAATACGTTATCTCCTTTTCGCAAGAACATCCACGTTGCATCCCTATCTAAACAGTTGATAATGTTGTAATATACACCTTCTCTTAGTAACTGGATAGATTTATCGCCTTTAATCGTGGATATAAATATGGAATCTCCCATTATGATAGGTTCCCCGGTCAAGGCGATTAATTTATCTGTATCAATCTTCATATTCTCAAGAGTGTTCGTGTTATAAATCATTACATTCTTCGCCGTGCCGATGGCGTGTATTTCAATATTGAACCCTATCTCCGAATCGCCTTCGTAGAGTACTGTTTGAATTTGGTTCTTAAGGATGTTACCTATAATGAGCAACTTGTCTGATAAAGATTCGTTCGAGAAAGGGAACGAGAATACCTTCTCAAAACCAGTAAAGGTTGTTATCTGTTTACCTTTGGAATAGAAATATGGATTCGGACACACTATTGAAATTTGCGTAGTCTCTTGCCTACTAAATATAATCGGCTCGTTCGACTCCACATATCCAAATATCTCAGCCGTACGATTGGTCGTCTCGATAAGGAGGCGTACACGCTTCTTAATGGGAAAATATTTGTAAGATTTTTGCCGTGTATCCTCTATCGTCGGGCTCTCTAAAAGAACTAATTTGAAAACTATATTACGAGATGGCAGACGAGCGGAATTATAGATTGACCCGTCAACACTAGATAACTCAGAAACATTTATATCCGCCTTGACCGGGCCCAGACCTGATATTTCTTGAATGAGGAAACCGGATCTCTCCGGAAACCCCAATTCAAGTTTTATAGATTCGTTTAGGTGGTTTGTTACGGTTATGGATTTTATCATGTAGTACCCATCACCCCTCTCAATCCCCTCAATGTTGATATTTGGTTCTTAGTTTGTCTGTAAATTTCAAGTCTAGATAAAGCTTTAGGCGAATAGTTGTTCTGTACAAACGATACCTTTATTTCCTGTGGAGTTTCAGACCTGTTGACGCCGTCAGATTCACTAGATGTGGCGAACGTTGGTAGTTTCCTTATTACATCAGCTACATTTATTCCTTTATTCTTGGAGAGTAAATCATTAATGAGTAAACTTCCAGCCTCCACGTCACTGAGATCTAGAACGGGTCTGATGACAGGATCTATATCCACATTGTCATTAATCACATCAGATATTGCCGATATGATATTCTTCAAAGTAGATATCGTAGACATCCCCATATCGGCGGCGGACGACATACCAAGATGACTATATTTTTTCAAACCCTCAGCAAACCCCACCATCGACCATTTACCTAACTCGGCAAATTTCTTTGAGGGGGATGCTGCTCCTATCGCCTGTTTGGCTGCTTCTAATGCGTCTATAGCGGTCTGCGCTGCTGCCTGTGCTAGTTCTGAGGCTTTCGATAATATACCCCACTTCATTCCGTCGACGATATTTTGTCCGAGTCCCATCCAGTCGGGAGTTCTCATAATGGATACTATATTATCCGCAAACATTTTGAAGTCTTTTTCGCCTTTTGTCCGCAACTCGCCAATCTTCTTGAGCCAGTCATTTTTCATATTCTCAATCGTTTTAGCTGTTTCTTCGGCTAATTGTTTAGTCTTTTCTTCAAATATAAGTCTTTGCTCCTCGAGATCTATTCTAGCCTGCTCGTTCAACATCCTTATTTTGTTCGACGTTTCAATGCGTAACCCCTCGAGCTCTTTAGTCGCAACGGTCCTAGCCTGGTTCGATTTTTCTCGCCATAGCGATACGTATTCGATCAACTCCGGTTGGGACAGCTTATTCAAAGCCTTGATTTCAGATAAAGACCTAGGTCCCATCTTTTGTAGTTCGTCTATTAGTGCGGAATCGACTCCTTTACCGGACAGTTCACTCATTTGTCTTGTCCATTCGTCGAACTCGTTAACCTGATCTCTTAAATTCTTGATGAGATCGCTACCAAGTACCTCGTCCTTAGGTTCTACTTTGTCAAATAAACCATACGTATCATATAGAGCCTTCGTTCTGGATTCGAGGGCCTGTTCGTATTGCTCGTTAAGGTCTCTGATATCCCTCTCGAGTTGGTCGTTAATCCGTCTGCACGCATCTAAGTACTCTTGTTCGTACTGAATTCGTTTATCCATAGCGTCACGACTTACGTCTATAACCCTTTGTGCGAAGTCTATATCGGCCTGGGCTATTTCTTTCTTTACGCGATAAACTTCTCGATCAGCTTTCTTACGTTCCTCAGTACCTTCTAAATATCTAGATTGTACACGTTCCCATGCTTCTAATTCTTCATACAAACTTAGTTCGTTATAATATTTACGTTCATCGATCCAATCCGCGGAAGCATTAAAAGCGTCCTTAGCAGCTTTCTCGGCTTCCTCTGCAGTTTTAGCCGCAGCCTTTTCAGCGGCAGCGACAGCCTTCTTAGTCATTTTCTCGGATGACGCTTCTACTTTAGGAGTGCTATTGTCTATCCCTATGGCTAACCCTTCACCGATATCTAAACCTATGTCTTTGAATTCCATTGATGGAGAATTAGATCGTAATGCTTCTCTTGCCGCTTCTATAGCGGACGTTGCTAAATTCGTAACTCCTGTCACTATATCCGATATCTTGTTTTTTATACCATCAAGAAGACCTATAACAATATCTTCACCGATATTAAAAAACATAGATATTGAATTACTAAGAGTTTCTAAAGCAAGTGTAATAATAGATTCTATAAGATTTAATATCGCATCGAGAACGGCTCCACCATTCTCCTCAACTGAAGTGGCGAGACCATTAATGAAAGATATCATCAAATCAAAACCTGCTTGTATGATATCGCCAAGTTTCGCAGTAACACCTTTAATGAAGTTTATGATCAGGTCAATTCCAGCCTCAACTACATTTTGAATGTTGGAAGCAATTCCTTTTAAGAACTCGACAACAAGTTTTCCACCAACGTCAAGAATGTTCGGCATATAGTTTAATAACGATTCAAGGAGTTTTGTCAATAACGTTAGGGCCCCATCAACGACGACCGGCGTCGAAGTAACAAGCACATCCGCAATAGCTATTACAATTGCCTTTACGGCTTCCGCAATGATAGGTGCGCCTGCCCCTAAAACTCTTGCAAACTCAATAACTCCTTGTGCTAGAGTTTTTGCAGCGGAAGGTATTAAACCTATAAGAGCTGTTACGAGCGCTACTAATGCTACAGTGCCAGCAGTACCAGCTACCGCTAAGGCCGACAGTCCTGCCGATAATGCTAATATACCGCCACCAATCGCTGCAACACCTACGCCTAATAGTGCAATAGCTG
>Ga0209509_1003271_pt1 | contig 9967 bp, 1 predicted proteins | sample BioC13SIPDNA_FD_185743 | JGI IMG/M metagenome (GOLD analysis project Ga0209509, IMG submission 185743) | Anaerobic biogas reactor microbial communites from Washington, USA - Biogas_R1_A C13 SIP DNA (SPAdes) (version 2) | ecosystem: Engineered > Bioreactor > Anaerobic > Unclassified | place...
CTTCCAACTGCAAATACATGCGATTGGTTTCTTCCATAAATTGATTCATAATGGTGCTTTTTTTGGTATTATAATCCTGACTTTCGAAGGCCTTGAGGGTTTGTTGCATGATTCCTTCCATAGCCTCCGCCACATCCTGTTTAAAATTCCTGCCCATCCCCGCTGGCAGCGACAGGGCGCGCGGACAGTCCGGATGCTTGAAATTATGAACGTAGCACCAATCTCCCGGCGCTTTTTTACGACGTGCTTTCTTCTCCAGCATCTCCCGGGCCAGGGTCGTTTTGCCGGTGCCGAAAGCACCGGAAAGGTAGATATTATAGCCGTCGTTTTCGATATCCAACCCAAAATCGAGGGATCGAACCGCGCGTTCCTGACCGATGATGCCTTGCAGCGGTTTGATTTCAGCGGTGGTTTCAAACTTGAAAATGGAAGGGTTGCAACTTTTGCGCAAATCTTTGGCTTTAACTTTTAACCTGTCATTGTTCAATTGCTTATACCCCCACGATAATTCTTCATTCATTATATATTAGTAATTTTACCCGCAAATACCTGCAAAAATCTAGGCCTGGAGAAAAATAGACATCCGCAGCGCTAAAAAAGCTGTCCCTTGTCTGATAAGAAAAAGGGACAGCTATCCTTATTTTTAATTATTCATTGAAACCGCCGGCTTCATTTTATCTGCTTCAGCCCCCGGCAGGGCTTGCATCTATCTTTATCCCCGTAACCTTCAGCAACGGTCCGCGCATATAAATATCTGCTCCTTCATAAAGGCTGCCGGTCACGGTAACTGCCTGGCCAAGAAGTGTTTTCAGCCGTTCAGCCAGGACTTCGCTATTGGGAATCAGGACATATTCAGCGGTCTGACTGCTGGCACAGCTTCTCAATTCGTAATGTAGGCCTGATATCTCACTGACCGCCACCACACCACTGGCACTGATATTCTGGGTTTGTTCAGGTGCTGCGGTAAGTTCAGGGTTATCCAGCATGCGAATCAGGATCACGGCTGTCTCCGCCCGGGTGGCATTTTGCAGGGGGCCGAAGATATTGCCGGGCAGTCCTTTGAGGATGCCTGTATTTGCCGCCAGGTTCACTGCATTTTGGGCCCAGGACGGGATCGATTTGTTATCAGCAAAGTTACTGCCGATAGTTTCCTCCTGATAACTCTTGCCGACGTTCATGGCGCGGATCACCATGGCAGCCATTTCCGCACGATTGATAAGCTGTTCCGCCCGGAAGGTTGAATCGGCATAACCTTTGATCACACCCTTGTCAGCTGCGGTGGCGATGTAACCTGATGCCCAGGCGGGAAGATCAGCCGCATCTGCAAAACCAACTTTTCCTTCACCCGGATGCCAACCCATGGCTTCGACCAACAGCTTGGCAAACTCAGCCCGGGTGATTTTCTCATCCGGTCTAAAGGTTCCGTCCGGGTATCCTCCCGTGATTCTCAGACCAGCCAGATGGACGATCTCCGGATAAGCCCAGTGAGTATTAGTATCCTTGAAAACGGGAATGGATGAATCAGCCATAACTGCATACAGGCTGAAATGTTTTACGGTAACCGTAACCCGATGATTCTCGCTATCCACTACCCCGCCCATGTAAACCCATCTGCTCCGGCTTTCTTCCCAGTAATAAATGCCAATCTGCTCAGGCGCTATGTTTCTGAAGCGTTCCGGATCATATTTAATGCTGATGGTTGCCTGACCGTTAAGCGTTGTATTTTCAAGCTCAATTTCATAGACCTGACTGCCCGCTGCCAGGCTGCCCGGGGAAGGAACGTTGCTGCCGCCCAGAGAAATTTTCAGCGTTCCGTCGGCCGAGACTGCGTTTGCCGGAATGGTAACTACAGCTGCATCATCTTTGCTGTTCAGCCGGGCGCCATTGGTAACACTGACCATTTGGCTGATGCTGTTCAGCAAGTCAGTCACGGGCGGATTACTTCTTCTCCCACTAGATAATCCGTTGCCGGGCGGCGTCGGTTCTTCCGGCACCGTCACTGCCGGTACCATAAGCGTCGTGCTGTAATCCGCCGCCATCGTCCGTCCGGCATAACTCTGCACCATCTGACTTACCTGTACGTTTACATTTTCACCTACCGCAAGCGGTTCTGTCGGGGTAAATCGCACCACTTTTACCAGTTGTACACCCGGGGTATCCTGAGCATAACTCGGGCTTATTCCGCTGATGGTTCCTGCAACCTGCTCAGGGTTGCCAAACTCGTCCACTTGTCCCGGCAGCAGAACGGTAACCGTAGTATCGGTCAAACTATTTAAACGCATATACTTGTCAAAAGAGATTTCCAGGCAACTACCTCCGCCGGCGGCCGCAGCCCCTGTTACCACGGGGGGAGCAAGAGATACGATGGGCACATTGACATCCAATTGCGGCGGAGGCACTTCCAATAGCGAACTGTAAGCAGTCTGATATCCTTCTTTTTCATATACCACTTGCCAGTATCCGGCCGGTACATCCCAGGCATAGCGTCCCTGACTGTCAGTAACAAGCGGATTTTCCTGCAAATACTCGGTTGCATCCCAGAAAACCAACTGACCGCTATCATCATCCTTTTCAAAAATGGTAGTGGTAACACCCGCGAGGCGATTGTCAACAACGGCTTCATAGACATATCCGCTGGGATCCCAAATATATTTGGGTTTGGCTATTTTCTTTTTCTTTTTGGGATAATCCCGGTCATCCCAGTCGTCCCGGTCGTCACTGTCATCGCGATCATCATTGTCGTCGTCTTCCTCGTCGTCCTTGCATTCATCATCATTGCTCAGTTGCTGTTTCAAATCATTAAAGTTCTTTTCCCATTTGGCGTCGCCGACTTCCGTCAGCAGATTGCTGATTACTCCTACCGCGGCGGTACCAATGAGGCCAACCCCGGTCAGTCCCAACGCTATCCCGCCCGCCTGCAGGGTATATTTGATGGATAAATTAATCATGGCAGTATCGGCCAGGTGTTCCGCCATATCATTGTAATATCCGGCTGCGCCGCTGTTGCAGCTTCTGGCCGCCTGATCCTGAAAAGCACTCAATTCATCCAATTTGTCTTTGAAATCAAAACCTGATTTGACCGTATCATACAAATCAGCCAACTGCATCCCGCCTTCATAAGGCGATTCAGCCATGACCCACAATTCGACTGAATTGCTGGCCTGGGCGGAAAAACTCTGACTGCCGGCGGCAAGATAATCATTAAGTACACTGGCCGGGATCACGCAGCTCCTGCGCAGACGGAACCCGGGTTCGGAGGGATTGGACGGAGAATCGATTTCGTCCTTCAGATTGGAAACATTGGTACCATTGGAGATACCAATCATTGGTATCGCTGGATTGGCAGCAAAATTACTGATCTCGTTATAGCCAAAAGTGATGTTCAATAACTGCTGTGGATTATCGTTTAAAGCAATGTTGATCTGCGGACTCGGATTAGGTCCGCTGCCCGGCTCAGTCACCTGTCCAGGGTCATCCACCGTTACCGTTGCATCCCGCCACGGCTGCGACATAGCCCGGCGCAGTTCCTCGTCCAGTGCTCTTAATTCCTCCTCGCTGGAAGGGAAAATGACTGGCTGATAAGGCGTATCCTTGATTTTGTAACTGACGTATAGATCCCCTGGTGTGCCGCTGGAGTATTCAAATTTGGCCGTGACCGAATAGCATTGTTCGGCTTCGTTCCAGACTGCCGGATAGGTTCGGTCGGAACGTTCATTGCTGCCGATCAGGGCAACTTCTTCCACCGCCTGATTATTGTTAAAGGTGATGTTGAAGGTGAAATTCATGCCCGGCACAAATACGTATGGGAACGAAGCCACCCCCAGCTGCGGATCGATTTCCACCAATCGTCCATCCGTCTGCTGCATGGTAAAGCGGGTGATGGTCGGATGATCAGGATCGAAAACAACCCGTACCGGCAGAGAACCAATAAGACTTTCTCCCTCCCCGGTCTGGGCGTTGAGAAAGTGCATGGCCGGCTGGCCCCGATCAGGAAGAAGCACTTGCATCTGCCATAACCCATAACGATTGGCTGTCGCTTCACCCAGGAAATATTCCCCGTCGTACACCCGCACATGCTGATCGGCCAGCGCTTGACCGGTGATTTTTATATTTCTGCTGATCACCGGCGAAGGTGCCTCTACCGACACATAAGGCGTTGCGATCTCGATATTGCCCAGATCTTCACTGTAAGTACGATTCCCGGCCGAAAATTCCATCCAGGCCCGGGCACCTGCTGTGGGCCAATCCGGATAGGCACTCAGGCGAACCTGATAACTGACCACGCCGGAGACTGATGAATTTGTTTCCGCCTCCGGAATAAGATTCATACTGATTTGCGTATCTTCAATGACGGGGGCTGAAGCCGCCCCCTGTTCCGCTCTCACCTGAATGCTGTCAGGAACCAGGGTCGCTCCGCGGGGAATGCTGAGACTGAGTTTCATATCGTGGGGCTGATTGCTCTGACTGCCGCTGTAACGATAGCTGGCCCGCAGCGTCACCACGCTGCCGGGAGCTGCCTCACGCATACTGGCCGAGAAACTGTTGCCTTCCTGGCCTTTGAAATAGCCGCTCTGGCTGTGCCAGGGCAGAATGAAAGGCAGGACAATATTGCCCAGTTCAGTTATTTCCCCGTCTTTAATGACGATATTATCTAAAATCTTGGATCCTTTAATTTCGAACTCATCCTGGCCGTTTTGGACGACCGGCAAGCGCGGCCCCCAATAAAGAACTGCCCGGTAAATGCCCGCCGGTGCCGGCCCAAAGGTCTTTTCCCCGCCGCCATACTCGTACAGCGAACCGGCCCCTTTCCAGACGTTTTCATCAAAGCGATACAGTATCATATTTAATCGTTCACCATAGTGCTTTGATTTGTCTGTGTCGTAGATGCTGGCACGTAATTTTCCCTGTTGGGTAAGGGTAATATCAGCCTTTGCATAGCGATACGCATCCAGCGTAACGATCTGCTCCTGCTTTGAATAACCTCCCTCATAACCGTCGACGGTGATTTTTATCTGATCACCGGCTTGCCCATCAGGCAGGATAACGCTGGGCCAGGTTGAGTGCCATGAAGCAATGCTTCCGGTCCTGAGGTTTTTAATATTGATTCGGAAATGAACCGCTACCCGCCAGTCCAGCATAAGGGGTACCGGTTCTGCATTCTCAGCGGTTTTGGTAAACACGTTCAGGGTGACTGCCGCCTGGGCAGGCAACGCCATATTCAAAACCGTGTTTTCGTTAATAAGAATTTCCTGACCCTCTACCGCACAGGTACGCCGGTGACTGAAGCTTATTTTAGCATTGATCCCGGATAACAATTGCATCGTATAATTGCCACTGACATCGGTTAATGCGGTTTTACTGACTGCTCTATCCCCCACAAACTGAACCACTGTAACCGTTGCCTCTTCGAGATTAATCCCTGCATTATCTGTCACTTTTCCTTGCAGGATACCCACCGGTCTTTTGTGCAACTGGATAATCGCTTGATTCAGGCCTGGCTCCAAAGTTGTCTCCAAACTTCCGGCATGGGAATATACCGCTTGTTGCCCGGGAGTGAGATGAACTCTGCCCTGCAGGACGCTTTCCGACAAGGCAAAGGGGATGGCCGGGCGCTGGCCCTTGTTGTTTTTTACCCAACCTGCCTCATCCGTTAAACCAGTGCCCTGGGGTGATCCATTAGCATGGTTAAAGAAGACTGCGATCTCTGGCACGGGCTCACCGCTTTGGGCATCAATAACCTGCACATCAAGAGAAGCAGGTAATCTTGTCGTCATTGCGCTCTGCCTGGTTTGACCTGCAATTACGTGCAAGCCGCTTTGCTCTTTCAATAATTGCCCTGCCTGGTTTACGATGCGCAGCGTATAATCGTCGGCCGGAGTCAGGTTTTGTAAAGTGAAAATGCCCTCTGCGGATATACTTGTCTTGGCACCGCATTTTTTCATATCGCTCCAAATTTCCGCGGTTGCGTCATCCAACAAGCCTGAAACGACGGCTTCATCAGCCATGATCAACTCGAGATTGCCGGCAAAGAACAACGGCAGGCCGGCTGCTGCTGCGGTAACACTATGGCTGGCATCATCACGCAGCGTCGCCTTGATCGATATCAATTGCTCTGTTCCGGCCGGGAATTGAAAACTCCCGCGGTAGGAGGCTGTTCCCAGGGAGGTATATTCCTGGAATATGGGAAGTTCGATAATCTGTGTACGTTCCTGTGGTTCATTCAGCAGCGTTCCGGTTTCATCAAACCAATTGGTGTAGATCAGTTCAGCCGTGGCTTTGCGTTTGAACTGTGCAGCCAGATTCACGGTAATACTGGCTTCTTCTTTAATCAGCCCATTCATGTTTCTCGGCACTGAATAACTAATGGAAGTAAACTGCAAAGCCGGGGTGGTAACCGTCAGCGGATTGCTGGGCGCAGATTCATTGCCGGCTTCATCCAGAGCGGACACCGTATAAACATAGGTTGTCTCCGCCAGCAGATTATCATCGCTGAAACTCAGCTGATCTGTGGTGGCCAGAAGCACCGGCTCTGATCCATCCATGCTGCGCCAAACCTTGTAGGCGACAACGGCAATATTGTCCGTAGCGGCTGTCCAGGTCAGTTTTACGTTCACAGAGGTCGGGGTACCATTCGTCCTCAACTCACCCGGCGCAGAGGGTTTAATCTGATCTCCGCTGGATGCCGTTCGTCCGCTGACAACAGTTGCCTCCGACCGGTTGCCGGCCTGGTCAACCGCGATGATCGCATAACGGTAATCGATTCCGGAGGATAGTCCTGCATCCAGGAATTGCCGGAGAGCATTTGCGGCAACCGTTCCCAGGAGGGTATCTCCCCGGTAAACCAGATAATGATCAATGTCCGTATCAGATGGCGCTGTCCAGCTGATCAAGATATGGCTGAAATCCTGCCCAACTGTGACAGAATCAAGCGGACTGCCCGGAGCGGTACGATCCACCACCAGTATCTGCGGTAAACAAGCTTCTCCCGTCAGACCACTCAGGCTGGCGTATGCACTGAACTCATAGCTTCCCTCAGCGGCCAGGCTGATATCAGTAAAAGTAAATTTTCCTTCTGCATCGGTGCTGACATTCCCCAGCTCTACAATATTTCCATGGTTGAATCGATACTGCAGATAGACTGTCGCCGCAGGCAGAGCATTACCGGAGAGGCTAATCTTCTCGGCTCTGGTTGGAGACGCAAACGCCTCCAGGGTCGGTGCCGATGGTACTGCTGCAACACTGAAAGGAGTTTGAGCAGTGATAAGACCCTGCGGACCGACACCCAGTTCCAGGGCTGCCGTGTAAGTCCCGCCGGTGGCATTCTCCGGGATCAGATACTCACCGGTATAAAAGGTACCCTGTTCTTTCAGTGCCGTAATGCGACCGTCTTCATTCCAGCACCAGTAATAAAGATAATTGAAATTGGGATCAGCATCACGATAACGATGTACTTCTTGCCCTTGTGGATCTTTGATTACCAAAAACGGAGCCACTTTTTCCAGCGGTTGATTCTGCACCGTCAGGGCGGCGGTTGAGCGCTCGCTCAAACTGCTGGGCAAATAGGTGTTGTAAAATTCAAAATTTAAACCCATCGCCTGCAGCCGATTGCCCTTTTCGTCCTTGATCAAGTGGCTGCTGGTCAACGGTTGATTCAGCGCATAGCTGTCATCGGCGAGGTTAATTTGGGCCGTGAAGTTGTCATTCATTTCCCATGTCGATACACTTCCGGCTTGAATGTCCAGTTGTTTGCCCAACCAATAATCCCATTGTCCGTCATAATGATTGCGGATCAGTACGGCCTCCGCCTGGTATGCTCCGGGAGTAAGATAAATGGCCTGATCCTTAAAAGGTCTGAATAGCGTTGCCTCTTTCTGTCCTTGCCGGTAAAAGGCGGCTCCGCCCAGATAATAGTCATAGGAGTCTCCTGATTCAGTGAGTAAAATATCTAATTTGCCCAGTTCGCTGCCGCCTAAAACGACTTCCCCGGAAGCACTTACCTGGACCTCACGTGAAAGCAAATAGAGCGGATCCAGATACCACTGCGCCCTCAGATCCTGCGCTGCTGGTGCCGACGCACCCAGCGATGTGGCAATCGAATACTGGTTGTTTACGCTGGCTTCAAAACGATACTCTCCTGGCGGCAGCCAAACGGCAACATTTTCACCTTCATAGGGAGCTTTGAAAATCAAGGTATCATTCCCCTGCCCATCCAAACGATAACCATAATAGTACAGGCTGTCGCTGATAATGGGTTGGAGAGCTTGATCCTGCGCTGCCAGACTGATACGATGCAGTTCCTGCAGGGAACTATCCACTGTAATATTCAGCGGAACGGTGCCCGGCGTCAAAGGCACTAGGAGAACCAGTGGTTCGCTGACTGAATCAATCACCAGGGGATCGGCACTCATCCCCGAAATTTTCAGCGCATAGGTTCCGGTTTCAACAATTTCCGAATAGAAGAATGCTTGGCCCGCTTCATCAGAGGCATTGCTATCCATGATGCGGTACTGTCCGTCAAGCAATTGCATTAAGTCAACGCTGGCTCCTGTCATCGGTTCACCCAGCCGATCCAGCAGCGTTACATTGACGCTCGGTTCGATATTTGATGTCGCTTCAGCCTGCACCGTAAAGAGGAAAGGTGGACTTTCACAGATACCGTTGGTCAGAGTGCCTGCATCCAGATATACTTGGGCAGAATACTGACCGGGTGATTGCTGCGCAGGAATATACCACTCAGCAAAAGAATAACTGCAGGTCTGTTCATAAGAAGTTTGGGGCATGACCTGTGCCCCTTGAGGGTCATAGATTCTTATCGCAGGACGGATGTAGCTTACTGCCTGGGTACTTAAAACGAAGTCGCCTCGGCTGCGTTCATAAACATAGATTTGTTCCTTCCTGCGGTGTACTGCCAGATGGGTCAGTCTTTTCCGCCGGTTTGTCGGCCACCATTCTGGCTATGACAGAACCGCTGCTTTGGGCAGACGCCGGCAAAGATGCTGGTGTATAGGACTGATAGGCAATCCCGGTGGTGGTGTTGCCAAAAGCATCATTAAAGGCCGGATTCATCCAGTAACTCTCCCCGGCGACAGGCATTTCATCCGGCCACTGGCTCAATGAGCCGCTGAGCGGTGTACCAAACTGCAATACTTTATTCTCACCTGCTGCCAGGTCCATATTAGGAGATTCCAGTCCCCAGTTCCATTCTTTATTATTTTCCGCATCACGTTTGATTGCTTTTATAACTGCATTGTAACTGCCCGGAGTAACAGTCAGGCAAGTGTCGCTGTTAATTTCCTTAAAACCGTAATAATCATCACCGCTGTCCTTGAGCAGCAAAGTTGAACTGTAATAATCGCTGTCAGAAGCCAGCTTTACGGTTGCTACATCACCCGACTGCGGAGTGAAATCGATCGTCGTGGTTGTTGTATCAATCAGTACATCATGCTGCACCAGGTAATATGTGCTTTCTTCATCCAGCAGACGGAAATTGTATCGTCCCGGGCTGAGATTCAGTGTCGCTTCACCAGCGGCGTTGAGTACGGCTACTTTTTTCTCCTGCAGCTCGTAGGCAACGCCAGGGGAAGGATTGGCATCCGCGAAACTGGCTTCCAGCAGATCAGCCATGATAATGGCATTGCCCAGCGCAGTACCGTCTGTTTTCAATCCTTTCAGACTCACTGCCTGGCTGGCAGTGCCGTCCAGGATATAAGTCCCGGGCGCCCGCAGCGTTTCATAATAGAAGAAATTCGGTTCCGTGCCCAGTGCTGTGACCAAGTAGTCATTGCCGTCTTTGGCCATACTGTTGGGGATGTTTATCTGACCCTGGAAATCGGCCTCATCTTCCCAAACGCGTTCATAAATAATTTGTCCATAGTCTTCATTAAAATAACGATGATAAACCCCCACCAAGGCTCCGGCAGCCAAGGAAGCATCCGGTTTTTTAACGGCAAGATGCAAGCCGCTGCTG
>Ga0209509_1003281_pt1 | contig 9939 bp, 9 predicted proteins | sample BioC13SIPDNA_FD_185743 | JGI IMG/M metagenome (GOLD analysis project Ga0209509, IMG submission 185743) | Anaerobic biogas reactor microbial communites from Washington, USA - Biogas_R1_A C13 SIP DNA (SPAdes) (version 2) | ecosystem: Engineered > Bioreactor > Anaerobic > Unclassified | place...
GGATGGGAGTGTTTGTAATGATAATAAAGAGCAGCGTGATTGCTATGCAGTCGTCCCACCTGTTGCAGGAAAGCACTACCCGGGAAGAAAGACTGCAGTTTTGGGTTGGCAATCGCAACAGCGGATCAGGAACGCCTCAGCAGCGGTCTCCTCTGCTGCAATTAGTGCAGAGCGGGAAAAGGGATCAGGTGGATCTGTCCGCACAGGCTAGGCGCCTCCAACTGTTGGCCATAGAAAAACCTCGTGAAGAACTGGAGTTAACTCCGGAAGAGGATCTCAAAATCAAGTTGATCGAATCAATGTTGGAACTTCTCAGCGGTAAGAAGATCAAAATTATTGTACCTTTCAAAAACGCCTCACCGCATCAATCTCCATCCCCTCAGCAGGTTCGGGTGCAAAACCAATCGGCCGGTTGGGGGTTGCAGTACGATTTCCAAGCGACCAGGTTTGAGCATGAGCAACTCTCTTTTCAAGCATCTGGTCAGGTGAAAACGGCGGACGGCAAGACCATTGATATTTCTGTGCAATTGAATATGAGCCGTACCTTTTACAGCCATGAGAGCATCAGTATTCGGGCTGGGGATGCCCTCGTCCCCATCGATCCGCTGGTGATCAACTTCGACGGCCCAGCGGCGGCTTTGACGGAACGCAATTTTCAATTCGATCTGGATTGTGACGGAGAGATGAACCAGATCTCCTTTGTTGGATCCGGGAGCGGCTTTCTTTGTCTGGATCTGAACGAGGATGGTAGAATAAATGATGGGTCGGAGCTATTTGGCCCCCGTACCGGCAATGGCTTTGCAGAACTGGCTGCTTATGATGAGGATGGCAACGGCTGGATTGACGAAGCTGATTCGATATATGAGCGTTTACGCATCTGGACTCGTGATGCCCAAGGTCAGGACATCTTGTTTGCTCTGGGCGCAAAAGGTATCGGCGCCATTTACCTGGGTTACTCGGATACCCAGTTCAGTATGCGCGACAGTCAAAACCAGGAAAATGGTCAGCTGCGCAGCACGGGAGTGTTCTTGCGTGAGGACGGCAGTGCCGGAAGTATTCAGCAGGTCGATCTCATAGGCTGATTACCCATAGCCATTAAACCCTAAAGATGGGTGGCAAAGATTACGATATAAATAATAGATTCGGCAGGGAGGCGAAATCTATGCAGGTCAATGCCCAGAGGATAACGACAGATGCCCAGTACATGGAAGTTCGGGCCCAAACCAAACCAGCTGAAGTGAAACCCGATAGACCGACACCTGAGCAGGACAAGCAGGCTAAGCGTGAGCCGGTTGATGCTGGCAAACTAAAAGCAGCAGTGGATCTGACTAATGAAGCTATCCGCATAACCAACTATCACTTGGAGTTCAGACTCCATGAGAGCAGTGGACGGTACCAGGTGAAAGTGATCGATACGGAAAGTCAGCAGGTCATTAGAGAGATACCGGCAGAAAAGATGCTGGAATTCTCGGCTAGTGTAAAGCAAATGTTAGATAAAGCCCTTGGCATCCTGGTAGATGAAACGGCTTAAAAGGTTTAGTATTTTTACAAGAAAAGGGGGGCAGGAGATTGAATATGGCTGTTCAAATCTACGATCAATATCGTAAAACTACGGTAGAAACCATGACTCCGGCTAAACTGCTGCTCATGCTCTATGATGGAGCTCTAAACAGCCTGCGTAGTGCTAGCAAGGCGGTTGATGAAAAGGATATGAGTGTAGCTCACAACCAACTGATCAAAGGCCAGGACATAGTAGCGGAATTAATGTCTACCTTGAATATGGAGTACGATATATCCCATCAATTATATGCTTTATACGATTACATGTTCCAGCGCTTGGTGGAGGCTAATACTACTAAAGATAAAGCTATTATTGAAGAAGTATATCAGTTCTTAAGTGAATTAAGGGATACCTTTGCTCAAGCTGCGGATGAAGCCGGGAGGCCAGCTCAACCGGTTCAACCCATGAAGCAACTGAACATTACGGGGTAATAAATAATGGATAAAACGCAGGGACAACTACCCAGCGACGGCTGTCTTATCGACCTATATGAGCAGATCGAAAGCCTGGCTACAAAGCAGGTGGAATTGCTGACCACCAGCCAGCGGATGGAAGAAATCGTAACTCCATTAGCAGAGTTGACTGAACAGCGCCAGCAGTGTATGGATGAAATTGACAGACTGGCCGAGCTTTTGGGAAATGGGCCCCCCGCTGCGGAAAGGACAGCCATGGCGGCTGTTATAAAACGAATTCTTGACCTTGATAAAGAAAGTCAGCTGAGACTACAAGACATCATAGGAGCAACGAGCAGTAAATTGGTAAAAGTACAGGACATGAAGAAAGCTAACCGGGCTTATGGTGGGCAGGACGAGCCAACCGAAGCCTGGTTTTTTGACCATAAACGCTAAGAGCGGTGGGTGGAGGATGCCTACTATGAACGACAGTACTATAGTCAATATTATAAACAATTACCAGCGACAAATTGAGATGTATGAACATATGTTGGAGCTGGCCCAACAGCAGTTGAAGCTAGTGGAAGACCAATCGCCATCTGCCGGGGAAATACTGGCTGAACGGCATCGTTTAATGGACGATATAAGCAGCTTGAACAAGCAAAATCAGGTATGGCAGGAAACTCTTTGTCAGTCTATGGGAATAGAGAGTTTTAGTCTCAGTCATTTAAGCAAAGTGGTAGATGCTGTTGTAGTAGAGGAAATGGGTCAGCTACTTAAAGACCTGGGCTTGATCTTGCAAAAGATAGAAGTAGTCGATAAAAGCATCCAAGATCACTTGAATCAACAACTATCCCTTCGCAACCGCCCCCGGGCTACCCACAGCAGCGCCCAACAGGCCTACCAAAAGGGTTCTAAGCCGAAATCATAAACTTATGCTCAGGAGATAAGCGCAAGTAAGGAGACGGTTTGAAACTACTGAAAAAGTACCAAAAATTCCGTTAGAGTATGTGTAAATATACTAGTGACCGTTGGCAAAACTTTCGGTCAGAGTGTAGAGATTGCCGCGCTACGCTCGCAATGACAGCTTTCTTGTGTCATCGGCCGTTCCGGCACTCCTGATGTTCGTTCCTTCGGAACTCAACTATTATGGTTGCGAGGAGTGACAGCGACGTGGCGATCTCATAGTAAAACACGTTTTCAGGTACTTTTTCAGTGGTCTCGGACGGTTCTTCGACTTGCGTTTTCAATTTGGTTCAGATGCAAGCAGGTACGGTTTTTCTGTCATTTTAGGTTAGCTGTTTCACCACACTTTGTCTAAAGCAAATGCCAGAAAGACCATCCGCTCTTGCATCCACCCTCGATGGTTTCGTTTTAATGTGAAATTCTTGCTATTTTTGTATGTGCCGTATATAATTGAAAATGCGGGCTGCAGAACCGGTTTTTTACCGGGGATTCGCCTTAATCTCCAAAAAAGTGAGGGATCCTATTAGATGTTCGAAGACAAATCATTAGTGTGCCAGGATTGTGGCCAGGAGTTCATTTTCACTGTTGGTGAACAGGAATTCTACGCCGAAAAGGGTTTTGAAAATGAACCCAAACGCTGCCGGGAGTGCCGTACTAACCGCCGCAGCAACAGCCGCTCTGGTAACCGTGCTCCTCGTGAAATGCACTCAGCTATTTGTGCAGAATGTGGAGCTGACACTGAGGTTCCATTCCGTCCTGTTGATGGCCGGCCAGTTTACTGCCAGGAATGTTTCCAAAGACAACGGGCCGCTTTCTAAGGTGATACGGTCGACATATACCGGGCTTGTCAGCCCGGTTTTTTATTTTCTGATGGAGATGCAAGAGGGGCGGATGCAGTCCCCGCTTGCATCTAATTGTCATCCTGAGGCAGGAACGACCGAAGGATCTTTCCCTGTGATACCAGTAAAGATTCTTCGGCTGCGCCTCAGAATGACAGAATAGTGGTCACGAACCGCGCAAGTCCTAGGATCGTCCCCTAACCTGCATCTGTGCTCGGGGCGATGTGGGCATCACCCCCTACCTCTTGCACCCCAGTAAAGATTCTTCGACTTTGTCTCAGAATGACCAGATACCCTCTCGAGTCCCCGCTTACACCGTTCAGACAATCTACTTTTTGGCTGGCTTTGAGTTTCTAATAACATTTTTGTACATACTAGGAAATAAGCTAATTTTGTTGTTCAAACAGCGTCCAGCGCGGCGAAGCCTGCCAAGGTATGGAAAATCGTGGTTGGAGGTTTTGACTGACAGCTAGTAGAATAGAATATAGACAACCGGGAAAGGAGTTGGTCGTATGAGGTTCGACATTAGGGGTAAGAATCTGGAGTTAACAGACGCACTTAAAGACTACACTACCAAGCGACTCTCCAAGCTAGAAAAGTACATCGATGATGTAAAGGAGGCTCAGGTTGCACTGTCCGTCGAAGGGGAAGGACATAAAGTAGAAGTCACTATTCCATTAAATGGAGTGATCCTGCGCGGCGAGGAAGCTAGCGAGGATATGTACACCTCCATTGACTTAGTGGTTGAAAAACTTGAGAAACAAATCGAGAAATACAAAACCCGGTTGTACCGCAGTAACCGTGGGGCTGGTATGAAAAGGGCCTGGATAGAAGAAGCCCGCAAAGAATCGGAGGCTAACGAAAGCCTGGAAACCTTTAAAGTGGTGCGTACCAAACGCTTTGCCCTGAAGCCTATGGACGAAGAGGAAGCTATTATGCAGATGAATCTGCTGGGACATACCTTTTTCGTGTTCTTCAACTCAGCCACTGATGAGGTTAATGTGGTCTACCGACGCAAAGATGGCAACTACGGGTTGATCGAGCCCAATTTGTGATCAGTTGAAGCGGTATTGCCAAAAGTGATAAGATAAAACTATTGTAAACCCTATTAAGAGGAGCCTTATGGTTCCTCTTTTTTATGAGAGGTCGTGTTAGGATGATCAAGAACTTTGTTAAAAACCTGCTGGATGACAATGAAAAAGAAATCAAGCGTATGCGCAAGACTGTGCAGGTTATTAATTCTCTAGAGCCCCAGTTTGAAGCTTTAGCACCAGAGGACTTCCCAGCCAAGACGGCAGAGTTTCGCCAGAGATTAGAGCAGGGGGAGACCTTGAAGGATATACTGCCGGAGGCATTCGCATTGGTAAGAGAAGCCTCCCGGCGTACTCTGGGTATGCGGCATTTTGATGTACAGCTTATCGGTGGTATGACTCTGCACGATGGGCGCATAGCTGAGATGAAAACTGGGGAAGGGAAAACTCTGGTGGCTACTCTGCCAGCCTATCTGAATGCCCTGGAAGGCCGGGGAGTGCACATTGTCACGGTCAATGATTACCTGGCCGGACGTGACGCGGAATGGATGAAGCCAATCTATGAGTATTGTGGTATGTCGGTCGGCTTGATAGTCCACGGACTTAATTATCTGGAGCGCAAACAGGCCTACGAGTGTGATATTACCTATGCTACCAACAATGAACTGGGCTTTGACTACCTACGTGACAATATGGTGGTCCGGGCCGAAAACATGGTGCAACGAGGCCAGCATTATGCCATCGTTGACGAAGTAGACTCCATTCTCATCGACGAAGCCCGCACTCCATTGATCATTTCCGGTGAAGGAGATAAACCAACCGATCTGTATTATCGTATTGCCAAGTTTATACCCCGCCTGGAAAATGAGAACGATTACAAAGTAGATGAGAAAGCACATGTGGTCACCCTCACCGAAGACGGGGTGCGCAAGGTAGAAAAGTTTTTTGATGTTGAGAATCTGTCCGAGAACATGGAAGTGGCTCACCATGTAAATCAGGGATTACGCGCCCACTGCCTGATGAAAAGGGATCGTGACTATGTAGTCAGAGATGACCAGGTCATCATAGTAGATGAATTCACTGGCCGCTTGATGTTTGGTCGCCGCTACAGTGACGGTTTGCATCAGGCCATTGAAGCCAAGGAAGGGGTCAAGATCGAGAAGGAATCCCAGACCCTAGCTACCGTGACTTTCCAGAACTACTTCCGTATGTATAAGAAGTTGGCCGGCATGACCGGTACCGCTCTAACCGAAGAAGAAGAATTCCAGAAGATTTACGGGATGGACGTAGTAGTTATCCCGACTAATAAACCTATGGTGCGCATAGATCAGCCTGATGTCATCTATCGCACGGAGATGGGTAAGTATGCGGCGGTAGTGGAAGACATTGCCGAACGTTATAGATCCAAGCAACCGGTTCTGGTAGGAACCATATCTATTGAAAAATCTGAGCTATTAAGCGCTATGCTAAAAAAGAGGGGCATTCCCCACCAGGTACTGAATGCAAAATATCATGAGAAGGAAGCTCAGATCATTGCCCAGGCCGGGCAGCCTGGGACTGTCACCATTGCTACCAACATGGCGGGACGTGGTACCGATATCGTACTGGGCGACAATGTCGACTCTCTGGGCGGTCTGTATGTATTGGGCACGGAGCGGCATGAGGCCCGCCGTATTGACAACCAGTTGCGAGGCCGTTCCGGCCGTCAGGGGGATCCGGGGGAATCCCGTTTCTATACATCACTGGAAGATGACTTGATGCGGCTGTTTGGTTCAGCCAATATTGAGGGATTGATGGATAAACTGGGCATGGATGATGATATGCCCATTGAGAACAAGATGATCTCACGGGCTATTGAAAATGCCCAGAAGAAGGTGGAAAGCCGCAACTTCACCATCCGCAAAAACGTTTTGGAATATGACGATGTTATCAATCAGCAGCGCGAAGTGATGTATGGCGAGCGCCGCAAAGTATTGTATGATCAGGATTTGAAAGAAACAGTCAGCAGCATGATCGATGAAGTTATCGATCAGGTAGTAGATAGCTTTGCCGGCGAAGTGAAATACTCCGACGACTGGGATCTGCCCGGCCTGTTGACCTATGTGGAGCGCAATGTCCTGCCGCTGATCGATTTTACCACCGATGACTTGGTGGGCATGACGAAGCATGACATGAAGGAGTTTTTGCGGGAACGTACTTTTAAGCTCTATGAAGCGCGGGAAGCCGAAATGGGCAGCGAAACCATGCGCGAATTGGAAAAAGCGGTGATGTTGAACATCATCGATGAAAAATGGATGGATCATATTGATGCTATGGATCAGCTGCGCAACGGAATTTCCCTGCGGGCTTACGGGCAAAAGGATCCTTTGATCGAGTATAAATTTGAGGCTTTTGATGCCTTTCAGTCTATGGTTTACAGCATCAAAGAAGATGTAGTTCGGTATATTCTCCGGGTCAAAGTGGTTCAACAGCGGGAGGAGCGCCAGACTTTTGAAAATCAGGGCGGCGGCGAAGTGGAGAAAAAACCGATCAAAGTTGACCAAAAAATTGGCCGCAACGATCCCTGTCCATGTGGCAGTGGCAAGAAATACAAGAAATGCTGCGGGAGAGGCGAATAACGAATAGATCAGGCCGCCATTGCATTCGGCTGAGTGTTCTGTTAATTTATTACCATGGCCTTTGACGCAGGGAACAAGAACGTGCGGGGCGATGTCGGCATCGCCCCCCTACCAGCTTACTGGTACGGAACAAGGGGACGATTCTTGTGTTCCCGCGCTCGCGAATTAATGGTCATTGCTATGAAAATGCTCCAAGCTGTCATTGCCCTAAAGGACTCCTGATGTACCCTGCTGGGTACAACTAAGGTTGCGAGCGTAGCGCGGCAATCTCTTAGCTTAAACCATAGACTGTGGCAGAGATCGCCACGTCGCTACGCTCCTCGCGATGACACGAAAAAAACGTGCGGGGCGATGTGGGCATCGCCCCCTACCAGCTTACTGGTATTTCCTACCCAGGTACCAATATTGAGGAGGGATTGTTATGATAGAAAATCCGCGCGGTCTATGCCGTGAGATCATTGACCGCCTCCATGAACTGAGGGTTTCTCTTTGACATAGAAGGCGCGAAAAAGGAGATCCAGGAACTGGAGGCCTGTACTGTTAAGGAAAAATTCTGGGAAGATAACCAAGAGGCCCAGCGCGTACTCAAACGGATCAGTGAATTGAAACAAGAAGCTGCCTCTTATGAAGATCTCCTGGAGCGAGCTACCTACCTGTCTGATCTGCTCGATATGGCGGAACAGGAAGATGAGGATGAGCTATACCAGCAGACCGTAAGGGATCTGGAAGACCTGGTTAAAGACTTCGAAGACTATGAATTACTTATGTTGTTTTCCGGTGAGCATGATAGTCGAGATGCCATAGTGACCCTGCATGCCGGCGCCGGAGGTACTGAGGCTCAGGATTGGGTGGGCATGCTCTTGCGTATGTACACTCGTTGGGCAGAATCCTCCGGGTATTCGGTGGAGATCCTGGATTACCTGGAAGGAGACGAAGCCGGCGTCAAAAGCGTTACATTTCTAGCCAAGGGTCATAATGCCTACGGCAAGCTGAAATGTGAAGAGGGAGTTCATCGGCTTATTCGTATCTCTCCCTTTGATTCTTCCGGCCGGCGGCACACTTCCTTTGCTTCTTTGTCGGTTTTACCGGAAATCAGCGAATCAGTGGAAGTCAACATTGACCCGGAGGATCTGCGTATCGACACCTATCGCTCGGGAGGAGCTGGGGGACAGCATGTCAACAAGACCGACTCGGCAGTGCGTATCACCCATATACCTACGGGGATAGTGGTACAGTGTCAAAACGAACGTTCCCAGCATGCCAATCGGCTGTCGGCCATGAAAATTCTGCAGGCCCGAGTCTATGAATTGAAACAGAGGGAAAGGGAGGAAGATCTGCAAAAGCTCAAGGGAGAATGCAAGGAAATCGCCTGGGGCAGTCAGATCCGCACCTATACTCTGAATCCCTTTACCCTGGTCAAAGATCACCGTACCGGCCTGGAAAGAGGTAATGCTAATGCAGTGCTGGACGGAGAAATAGATGAATTCATCAGCGCATACCTGCGCAGCAAAAATAAGCTGGTGTGATAATAGTAGCCAGCGGTCATATCCGAAAAATGTTGGGAGGAAAGAAAGTGCGCCCAATTGATGCAACTACCATTAAGATGGTGGAAGACAAAGCTCGCAGTATTCGGGAAAAGATCATCACCATGCTGGGTCAAGCTGGCTCAGGTCATACGGGCGGATCGCTATCTTCGGCTGATCTGTTAGCCTGCCTTTACTTCTGGGAAATGCAGGTGGATCCGCAACAGCCCCACTGGCCGGAACGGGATCGTTTTGTGCTGAGCAAAGGCCATGCTGCTCCGGTATTGTATGCTGCCTTGGCTGAACGGGAATACTTCCCGGCGGAACTACTGAATACACTGCGCCAGTTGGGCAGCCCCCTGCAGGGTCATCCGGACATGCGGAAATTGCCTGGAGTAGAGGCTTCCACCGGATCCCTGGGACAAGGCGTCTCCTGGGCGGTGGGTATGGCCTTGGCGGCTCGGCTGGATGGCAGTTCCAGCCGTATTTATACCCTGCTGGGGGATGGCGAACTGGAAGAAGGTATGGTCTGGGAAGCAACTATGGCGGCTGCTCATTATAAACTGGACAACCTGGTTTTGATGATCGATTACAATGGTTTGCAGATAGACGGGCCTATCAGTGAGGTCATGTCACCGGAGCCTATAGCAGATAAATTTCGAGCATTTGGCTGCCATGTGGTTGAAATAGACGGGCACTCCGTGGAGCAGATCATGGCTGCTTTGGATGAAGCCCGCCAACTGAAAGGGCGACCCACCGCTATTGTAGCCCGCACCATAAAAGGCAAGGGATGCTCTTTCATGGAAAACCGAGCCGAGTGGCATGGCACAGCCCCTAAGCCCGATGAAGTGGAAAGGGCGCTTTTAGAAATACGAGGGTAAGAAGTAAGGTACGACGCAAGTCAGGGGAAGGTTCTGCAACTTACGCGTTTCGTGACCACTATTCTGTCATTGCCCTAAAGGACTACTGATGTATCCTAGCGGATACAATTTGGGTTGCTATGAAAATG